>FKKE01007078.1_pt1 | contig 14455 bp, 17 predicted proteins | sample 1106331 | NCBI WGS metagenome assembly FKKE01 (sample SAMEA3931202, study PRJEB13176) | freshwater metagenome | biome: Drinking water system; feature: drinking water; material: freshwater | place: China | collected 2013-02-06 | reverse complement strand
CACACATCGTGTGCCCCATCGACTCATCGGGCGCGTGCCCTTTTTCTTGCCTCGATCGAGCACCGCCTCAATTTGAGGCTCCCTTCCTCCCATCCGCCGAGGTCGTGCGCGGTTCGGCTCCATCGACCTGTCCGACCTGCCGTGCCTTCCTGTTCCCCTCGTTTTCACCTAAATATTCGCTTTCAGGCTCCCAGACGCGTCTCATCCAATCTGGACGCAATGAATCCGCTCCCTCGGAGTCGAGGGAGCGGCACCGGCGCGCAGGCCTGGCACGGGAATGGAAGGAAGAGAGACCTGACAGGGAACCAGACAGACTAGGCGGCCTCTGCCCGCAACAACACGCGCGCAGGGCGGACACCGCTCTTCAAGACGATCTCGCAGATATGGTCCAGTCGTTCGATATGTTCGTAGGCCGACCAGGGATCGCGCGCCACGGCACAGACGCCGTGATTCATTTGCCCCACGATATCGTAGGCCAAGGTCCCGTCTCGCCGCACCCCCAACGATTGGGCGGTTACGTCGGCCAGTTCCCGTGAGAGCGCGGGCAGGGCCGCCACACTGGGTCCCACTCGGGTGTATCGGGAGATTTCCGGAAACTCGGCCGCCATCGCCTGCAGATCGATCCCGGCATACATGGCCGCCACTACGTGCGTGGCATGCACATGCACCACGGTCCGAGTGCTGGGCGACAGGCGCTGCAGATTCCAGTGCATCCACAGTTCCCCCGAGGGCTGCTGCCCATCCGCCACCTGCGGGACCTGTCCGGGCGTACCCGGCTCTCCCACGATCAGCAGTTTCACCACGTGTTCCGGATGCACGATGGTCTTCCGCCATCCGGACGGGGTGATATAGAGGTAGCGGCCGTTCTTTTTGCGCAGGCTGATATTCCCATCTCTGGTCGTAATCCAGCCCCGCTCATACACCCGCCGCATCACATCGCCCATCGCAGTCAACATCGTAGACTCCTACCCGGTAAGGAAATCGCGTGCGTGGTCCCGTTATCGGCTGCAACGAGGCATTCCTGAAGGAACCACGGCGTCAGGCGCCACATAGCGCCATAACTTCGGCTTGACAAGACCCTGAGCCCCACATAAGCTCGTGATATGCTTGATCGGACGCTCACTCTTTGCAGTGTCCTGGGGCTCCTACTCCTGGCCGGCTGCGGGAGCTGGGGGCGATCCTATCTGGATACGGCCGTTGGCCACGCCAACCAGGACCACGTCCAGAGCGAATTGGGCCAACCTGACCGGGTTGTGCGCATAGACAACGGACAAACTCGCTGGATCTACCGGCATTGCATCGCGATCGAAGGGTGCCACGTGTGGTACCTGACTTTTGATCGACATCGCGTTCTCCAATCCTGGGAACGAGCCCCGGAGCACCTATGACATCCCTTCGCGTCGCGTTCACTTCCTGGTCCAGTCGATCCTTTGCAGGGATCGCGCTTCTGTCGATCGGCTTGGGTATGACCGGCTGCGGTCCTACCTCGGTCATGATGCACAGCCAGACCGGAGATCCGATCGTCATCCAGGAAAGCGCCTGGAGCGCCAACGGCTGCAAAGCCAATCTTGAAGAAGAGGCGCACCGCCTGGGTGTCTCCCTTCGTTCGACCGACGTCAAGGGCAGCATCTTCGGGGATTCCTTGTTCTGGCCGTTCGTGAAGGGCTACGTCTGCCTCGGCACCGGCCATGAGATTCCGCCCGGGATTGTCGGAAAGCCCTACCTGTATCAGGGCTAGACCGTCGAACCCTTGCCGAACTCCGACCCCATGGTGTCCCCCGTCCGGAATCATCCGGCCCGGATGCCCGTACCGACCCACCCTGCACGCCTCATGACACAACCACGTTGGCGCCTGGCCTGTGCGCTGTGGGTGCTCGTCATCCTCTGGGCCACCACCATCTATAGCAACGTGTTCGTCGGCCACTCCCACTGGAATCTCGTCCAGTGGGTGCCTTCGCCGGGAACCGGCACCTGGTTGGAATTCGCGACGGATGTGCTGGCCAATATCGGGCTGTTCGCGCCGCTGGGCTTCACGCTGGGACCGGCCGGGCTTTTCCCCACGCGCCGAAGGCTGGTCCTGGCCACCGCCGTGAGTTTGGCCCTCTCGATGAGCGTCGAATTGGTGCAGGTCTATTCGCACAACCGGCTGGGAGCTACGAGCGACCTCATGGCCAACACGCTGGGCGGCCTTGTCGGGGCGTACTTGCAAATGAAGCGCCGCTGGGGATAGCGGCCTTCAGTTCCACCCCACCACATCATACCCGCGCTCGCGCAGGCAGCGTTCGACGAACGACCGGTAGGCGGGATTCGGTTTCGATTTCCCGAAGAACAGCCCCCTGAGCAAGCCGCTGGTCGCGCCGCCGGCTGCCCCGGCGGCCGCCCCAATGCCCGCGCCACGTCCCGCATGGCCGCGCAGAGCCCCCCCCACAGTCCCGCCGACGGCTCCGCTCGCGGCACCGACCGTGGCGCCGGTGGCCGTCTTGGCTGCCACGTCTCCCCCCGAGCCGCCGGTCGCCTCAGCGCCCGCCGCCTCGGCTTCCTCCTCGCACCATTCGATATCGCGCTCAGCCGCGTCCCGGCCGACCTGCGTGAGATGGGCGTTGGGATACAGCACCGGTCGGTGCGAACTACACCCGGCGACGACCAGGGAGAGGACGGTCATGCCCACCGCCCAGTCTCTCCCCCATCCTCGGCGCCGTCCCTCGCTCACGGAAGACTGAGTTCCTTCCGGCGCAGGGCGCGCAGGAGGGAAGGATCACTCAGCCCCACCTCACTGAGGGCATCCATGATGTGCAGACCTTTCTGTGCCACCAAGGTCTTGGCCTTCCCGTACTGGGCCCGGTTGAATCGCGCCACCGCCGGTTGGTTGTTCACCACTTGGCAGGCCAACACCTCTCCGTCGACTTCCAGAATCCCACCCTGCTCGAGCAGACGTTTGGCCTGCGCCTCCGTCACCCCATGGAGATCGGCAAACTCCTTGAGGCCCCCAGTTTCCACCAAGCGCCCGTCGGGCATGATGCAGAGCCGCTTGAAATGGGGCGACCAGTCCTTGCGAAAGTCGATGTATTTGATGTCCCCGCCGCGTGCGACAGATCGATCCACCTTGGCGTAATCGAGCCCCAAGTTCTTCTGCGTGAGTCGCTGCCGCAACTCTTCGGGCAAGGTGCGGTAGAACACCTGCTCCGCCGCCTCCGCCAGGCTAATCTTTTGCGCATAGGCGAGTTGTTCGGCCTCACAGTACTGCGTGAGATCCAGCACCCAGGTCTGCTTGGGCGGCTCCCCCTTCGGGTCGAACCGGCACACGAACAGCCCGCGCGTCACCAACCCTCCCTCCTGCGGGTATCGATACACGCCCCCGTCGGCCAGCAAGGCCGCCATGGTCTCCAGCGGCACATCGTAGCTTTCGGACAAGACCTTCGCGTGACCGGCCGCATCCTCCGCCTCCGTCATCGCGCAGACCGTGACGTTCCCCGGCGCATCGAACTCCGTGTAGTCTTCGACAATGTTGTAGAGAACCGGCAGCTTTGCCTGCGGCGCTTTCTTCTTGATCTTGAACATCGATTCCGTACTCCTTGCGGGATCGCATGGCGCGCTCCCGCGACATCTGTGCCGTTACCGGCGACCGCGACCCGGATACGGCGGCAACGTCGTCAACCGCCGATCTTCTACCGGGCCACCGACCGTGAAGTGATACAACGACTGTACCGCCTCATCGCCAAGCCCGAAGACCTCATGCACCGGATCGTCAAAAAAACAGCCGATTCCGGTCCCGCGCACGCCGGCGGCCTCCGCCTCGAGGTACAACACCTGACCGATCAGGCCACATTCCCAAAACAGGCGCGGATAGGCATGGGCACCCTCGGACGCCAGCGGATCGGCATATTCCGCGAACATGCCGAGCGAAAACGCGCTGGCTCCGGCAATATCCTGATGGCAACTGACTTGGGCCGCGACGCGCCTGGCATCCCCTTCCGCCAAACAATAGAGCGGCACGTCAGACGGGCATCCTGGTGGAGACGTCCAGAGAAAATCGGGCCGCAAGACTTGCTTGAGAAGGGGCACCACGTCCCGACGGCGGGCGAGGCAATAGAGCCCAGGGGACACGCCCTCCACGAGATGCACAAAGAGCATCAGGTGCACGCGCGGTGCGCGGTCGTCCAGATCCCACGGCGGGCAGGCCTGAGACGAGTTGCCATGGCTCGGCAGGAGTCGGGCCAACATGTGGTACCAGGTGGCTGCGGGCAGCCCCGTCGTCCCGTCGAACGACACCGCACTCCGACGCTGGCGGATGATCGTCGGGGCCGTGGCCGTTCGGAGCACCGAGGAGGGCGCCGTCGGATCGGCCGGGCGCACTTCACGATCCGCTTCACTCGTCACAGGCTTGACGGTGGCCTCCGACGCTTCGTCGATGAGATCCCAGCGAATGGGCTGATCCCGGCTGAGTCGATTCGGGATCCCCTGCCAGTGACTCGCTGCCACCCCTTCGATGGCCTGTTCAGCAAGCGTCCGGGGAAGCCGAAGCGCGCCCGCTCCCGGTTCCGGGAACACCACCGCCAGGCAATCCGCCTGTTCACGCTCCACGGCCTGAAACTCGTCATCCCGATCGACGCCCAGCACACGGGCGACCTGTGCCGTCGACATGCCCGAGAGCAGGACCATGCGCCAACCCAGCGCGGCCGCGGCCAACCGAGCGCTGCCCAAGGCATGGCCGATGTCATGCTGGCAGTAACGAAAGGCGCGCTCCCCGTACTTCCATGCCTCCCGCCAATGCACGGAACTCAAGCCGAACAAGAAGCTCCCGTCCGGGAAGGGTGACAAGAGCGCCGCTGTGGCCTCCGGAGCAAGCGGCGCGCGACATTCGAGCCCATGTTCTTTCGGGGCATAGTGATACACACCAGCCGGCCATGACTCCGGGGACGACTCCCCCGAGACAGCGGGGATGACCACATACCCTTCGGTCGGATGCAGATTGCCGCTCGAGGGATTGCTGCGCAACGCCCACTGCATGTCGCCGGCTTGCTTCCAGGCCGTGACGGAGAGCGCGAACTCCAGAAATCGAGACAGGGTTTCGATGGTGATCGGGCGGGGACGGATCAGGCCCGGCACGTAGAGCGCGTCATACGCCGGATCGTCCGGCCCATCGGCCTGCAACGGAAGTGCGAAGAGAGGCGCGCCGGCATACCGCCGGAACGGATCGGGCTGATTCGCCCAGTCGAGGAAGCCCAGCGACCGGGCATAGCGCATGAACTGATGCTTCGTGTCCTGATGGTAGCGTCGGGCCTGCTCGACCGGCGTGAGCCCCTGCGACCGCCTGGATGTCCCCGTTCGTGCCTGAACCTCGCTCACCAGACCCCTCCGTCGTCAGTCTAGCCTCCGCCTCCGACGAAAGTAAACGCCGCGTCCCTGCCATTGACCGAGCCGGACCAGGCCTCCTACACTAGCGGCAACGCTGTTTCAAGGAGACATCCCTATGGATTTCGATCCGGCGCTGGAAGCCCAGATAGCCCTGCAACGATCACGCGCCTCGGACGAGCTTGGCGCGCGCTGGGAGGACGCCGAAACCCTCGAAGAGACCTTTTCCTCCAGCGCGGGTCCGGAGGCCAGCGAGGCCTATCACCAGCTGCTGCGCCTGGGCCATGACTATCCGGACGCGTTCGCGTTCCAGGAGTTCCTCATTTACATCACGTGGCAGCAAGTCACGGAACGGACCGTCGCCGAATACTTTCAGCAAGGACTCCGCCTGGCCGAAGGATTTCTGGCCAAGCCGTCCCCGCGCTGCACGCCGCAGAGTCTCGAGCAGATCCGCGCGCTCCATCGATCGTTCCAGGAAGGGCTTGGCCAGCGAGACCAGCACGAACTGGACGAGGAGTTCCGACGTGACCGTGTCAAAGGGGGGGATTGAGCCGGTCCGCGCGATCATCGCTCCGGGAGGTCACTCGCACCTCCGCCGGCCGGGCGGCAACGAACCCTGCTCGACGCCGATACCACCGCATCCCGGCCCCCAGCAGCACAGACGGAATTCCGACCCAGAGCGCCTCGGTCACCAAAATCCGGACAGCCCGCCACGTGAAAAACCGGGTCGGTTCCAAGGGAGACACTTCGATGGGGCGAACGGGAAAAAAGTAGCGCTCGTTCGAGAAGGGGAAAAAGAACGCCACGCCCAGCCCGCCGTTGGTCATCGCGTCCAGCAGCCCATGCGAAAGGGTCGCCAGGAAACAGTAGACGCCGATTCGGTGCCGTTCCCACGCCGCACCATCACGAGAGAGCAGCGCGTGGCTGGCCAACCCCACTAGAACCGCCGCAGCAACGGAGTGACTGGCCCCTCGATGTCCGAGCGGATGGTCATACGCAATACCGGCCCAGAATCCCAGCGAATCGAGATCCGGCATCACCGCGCAACAGGCGCCCAGGAGCAACAGTCGCCACTGCTTGCGGGACAGCCCGCACGCCACACCAATCGCCGTGGACGCGGCCGCATGGGCGAACGCTGACGCCATGGTCTTCTCCCTCACCCTCGTGGGGACGCGGCCTGGACGACCGCCCTGGCCACGATACCAAGGCCCTCCGAAGCAGACAAGGCTCAGCTGGACAGGCCGCGACTGCCACCAGTAGGATCACTCCATGCCGTCGCCCGCCGCCCACAAGGCCCGAATCTATCTTCACCGGGGCGATCTCCCCCAGGCGCTCCACTGGTTTCGGGCAGCCGAGCAGTCGGCCCGGGAAACGGCAGACCCTGCCGCCCTGGCGGAAGCCCTCGGCAACCTGGGCAACGTGCTCGCCATGGTCGGCCGCCCCGAAGAGGCGGAAGCGTGTTACCGGGAGTTACTCGCGTGTCAGCGGGAACGGCAGGATGCCCTGGCGGTCGCCCAAACGCTCGTGAATCTGGGCAATCTGCATCAAGACGCCGGCCGCTATCCCACCGCACGCGCGCACTACCTGGAGGCGGAGCAACTCCTCCAGTCGTCGCCGGACGTACGGACAATGGGTCTGCTGGCCGCCAATCGAGGCGTGCTCGAGGCCGCGGAGGGTCAGCTCGAGACCGCCATCACGCACTTCAAACGGGCACTGGAATGCCATCGGCAGGTCGGTGACGAGGGAGGCCTCGCCATCAGCTATAGCCAACTCGGCAAGACGTTCCTCGCCCAAGGCCAGACGGTGGAGGCCACGCGGTGCTTCAGCAACGCCTCGGAACATTTCATCAAGCTCGGCCAGCCTGCCAACGAGGCTGCCGTGCTTCGTCTCCTCGCGGACACCTATCTCCAATCCGGTGACCGGATGAGCGCCCTCCGGTGCCAGGAACGAGTCCTCGCCATTTCGTCCCGCTACCACCTGCCCTCCCGCGCAGACGACGAGGCGCGCCTAAAGCTGATCCAATCCAGCCTGTCACCCGCTCCACCCCCCTTCCGCTCCTGATCCCGATTGCTTCCTCCTCCCGCTACCGCCACTGGCGACACCGCATGCTCCTGACTGCTCCCTCCTGATCCTACCGGCAGGGCGACCACTAGATCCGCACAGCCCTAGGTCCCCGGCCCCTCGCCCTCGTTTCGATTCTCCCCCGCATCGCCTGGACAGAATGAAAACCTCTGCTAGGCTTGTTGGAGTACCACACCTGTTAGGCACCATCTCATCGCCACGCAAGGATCCGTATGCCCTGGTTGCTCCTTTTCGTATTGTTGCCCTCGCTTCTGATCAATCCTTGGTTGCGGCCGGCCTTGGCAGAGCCAACAGCGGACGGGCCCGGCTTTCGGATCGGCACGCAGGAAATCGGGCTGACGGCCGGCTACCTGCTCCCCCACCGCCTCACGTGGCGCCACTCCACCAAACAAACAGGCCCCGCGGCCATGCCGTCCTGGATGATCACCCTGACGGATCCGGTGGGCTCGGGCTGGCTCCGCGGCCAGATTTCCATCGGGGCCGAGGTGGTCTACCAACAGTTCCACGACCCGGTCTTGTCACACGGGATCGGCTTCACGCCGAAACTGAAGTGGACGTTCCTGGTCTCGGATCGGATTCGCCCCTATTTCGAATTCGCCGGCGGTCCCTTTTGGACCGACCTGACCAATCGGATCAAGATTCGGGAGGAAGACTCCGAATTTAATTTTATCCTCACCGCGGGCTTCGGCGTGTCCTGGTTCATTTCCAAACAGGCCGCGTTCAACGTGGGGTATCGGTTCCATCACATCAGCAACGCCGGAACCAACGTGCCCAATCTCGGATTGAATGCCAGTCTGCCGTTCGCCGGATTCTCGTTTTACTACTGACACTGTCACCAGGAGTACACACGTGACACCTTGCAACACCCGATATCGTGCGATGGCGGCGATCCTCCTGTGCGGCATCGCCCTTTCCGGAACCGGATGCAACCGATGGCTGGAGCTCAAGGCGGTGGAGGCGACGCCGACGGCGGCCGCCGACGACAGCGGGTCGCCCTCCGTGGGTCGGGTGCCGGCCGTCATCACCAGCCTGACCGTCTCCCAGAACGGGGCGGCGATCGCCCCGGCGAGCGACATCGAACACCGCGTCCTCGACACGCTGGCCGACACGCAGTTGTTCTCGCGGCTCATCTATCCCGGCTACACCGAGGCTGCTCCGGCCGATCCATTCGTGCGGGCCAAGTTGTCGGTCGCCACGTTCCCGGAACCGCATGCCGGCGCCGCCGCCTGGAAAGGGATCGTCATCGGCGCCTCCATGTTCCTCCTGGCCCCCGTGCTCCCGCTCGAGTACGACTACGGCGCGCGCATGACGCTCGAGGTCGAACTGGAAGACGGCACGACGCACCGCTACCTGGCCGCCGCAGAGGGAACCGCCCGCTACCATTTGTTCGGCGCCACCCATTTGGCCACTGAGGAATTGCAGGGGCAAGTGCTGGATTCGTGTCTCGCCCAGTTGCGGCGCGAACTCGTGAAGGACCGGCAGTTCGTGCAGGGGGCCGCCTTCGCCAAGCACCAGCCGGAGCCGCGAACGGGCGAGGTGGCGGCCATCCCAGCCGTGGCGCCCATGCATCGGCAAACCCGGACCATTTCGATTCTCCGGTCGGAGCCGCGATAGCGAAGCCCCTCGGCCTCATGATAGGATCGTCCGGTCACCCCGACGCCGGAGGCCATCATGACTGAAGCCGAAGCTCGCCAACGCATCGAACAGGCCATGACCCAGTATGGAGAACGGGCGGGCATGGCCATCGACCTCGTGATGAACGAAGTACGCTCGGACCTCGGGCGCCAGGTCTTCAACGACCTCGTCGACGAGTTCGATCTCGAGCTGACCTACAACATCGCGCCGCTCGAAAACGACTACTCCAACTTCTAGTCCGCGCCCCAAGACCCACGTGCCACGACTCTGGTGCAGCATCTCCGGCCATGGTTACGGACATGCCGCCCAAGTGGCACCGGTCCTCAATGCCCTCGGGCAGTTGGTCCCCGGCCTGCGGGCCATCCTCCGCACCACGGTTCCCGAAGCGTTCTTCCGTAGCCGCCTCACCATTGCCTGGGACTATCACCCCGCACAGCAGGACATCGGGTGCGTGCAGGACGGACCGCTGAAGATCGACGTCCCGGCGACATGGGCGGCGCTGACCCGATTCCACGAGACCTGGGACGACCGACTGCGGGACGAATGCCGCGTGATCGAGCAGGTGAATCCCGATCTCGTCCTGTCCGACATCTCGTATTTCGCGCTGGCCGCCGCCCACCGGGCCGGGCGCCGCTCGGTGGCGTTGGCGTCGCTGGCCTGGGACGAAATCATGGCGGTGTATCGGCAACCGGAACACCGCGCGCACACCGCCCTCATCGAGCAGATGCACGCCTGCTACGGATTGCCGGAATGCCTCATTCGCGTGGCGCCGGCCATGCCGCTCCGCGCCTTCCGGAATCCCCACGATGTCGGGCCGATCGTTGAAGCGCTCACACCGGAACGCGCTCGGCTTCGCCAGGCGGTGGGAGCGGCCGATCATGAGCGGCTCGTGCTGGTGGGATTCGGGGGCATCTCTCTCACCGCCCTCCCCTACGAACAGATGGAACGGATGGCAGGGTATCGGTTTCTGATCGACGGCGCCTTACCCAAGCCCTGTCTCCGCGTGCATTCGGTGCAAGACCTCGACATGCGGTTCATGACCGTGCTCGCCTCGGCCGACATCATCATGACCAAGCCCGGCTACAGCACCATCGTCGAGGCGGTGGACAAACGCCAGCCGGTGGTCTACGTCCGGCGCTACAATTTCGGGGATGAGCAATCCATCGTCGACTACCTCCATCGCCACGGCCACGGCGCCGAGTTGTCCCTGGCCGACTTCGAACAGGGGCACTGGCAACCGGCGCTGGAACGAGCCGCCACCCCCACGTCCCCACCGGTTCCGCCACCCTCACCCGGCACGGTCCCCGCGGCGAACATCTGCGCGGAGCTGTTGATGAACGCCCACGCCTAGTCACTCACGGCGCACGCAGCCACGCGGCCATCCCACGTCGCCCGCTGACAATTGTGAATCTTTTTTGCCGCCCCAGGCCTTGGTGCTATCATGACCGTCACAGCAGCAAGACCTTGCAGCCCGGCACACAACACAGCACCCTCGATACCCATGACTCGACCCGCACCGGACACCGCTGACCACAGCGTGGACGAACAGCTCGTGGCCCGCGTGGCCAAAGGCGACGTCAGTGCCTTTGAGGAACTCTACGAAGGCTCCAGCACCCTCCTGTTCACCTTGGCGCTTCGCATGCTCGGAACCAGAGAAGAAGCGGCTGATGCGGTGCAAGAGGTGTATCTCGAAATTTGGCGCAAAGCGGCCCGCTACGACGTCGCACGCGGCACGCCCGTCGCCTGGATGATCATGTTGACGCGCCAGCGGGCCGTGGAGCGCCTTCGCGCCCGCCGGGACCGCCAGGCGGGAAAGGCCGCGCCGCCCGAGAAGCCCTTGGCCCCGGTCCTCGAATTGTCCAGCCCGTCCACAGGGGAATCACCCCAGGCCGCGGCCCGCCGCCAGACCATCGCCCACGCCTACACGGCGTTGCCGGCCGAGGAACGCCAGGTATTGGAGTGGGGCTACTTTGACGGACTAACCTACGCCGACATGGCGACGCGCCTGCGCGCACCGATCCCTGCGGTCAAAGACCGCATCCGCCACGGCATGGAACACTGGCTCGCCACCCTTCGCACCACGTGGAGCTCGCCGCCCCGCTATGGCACATGACGCGTTGATGGAGACCCTGCCGCTCTATGCGGTCGGGGCATTGGACCGTTCGGAACGACAGGAGGTGGATGCCCACCTCTTGTCCGGATGCACGGCCTGCCACACGGAGCTGAAGGAATTGCTCTCGGCAGCCGCCGTGCTCACCTACACGCTCGCCCCCGTCCCGGCTCCGCGGACGTTGAAGGCGCGTATCCAGGCGGCCCGAACCCCGAGGGTCACCGCACCGGAACTGCAGAAGCGGCCGAATCAGCCCAACCTGGAACCGGGCGAATGGATGAAGCACCTCTTCCCTCCGACGCCGCGTTTCCCGACGCTGGCGGCCCCGGCCCTCCTCGTCCTGGGACTCATCTTTGGCGCCACGCTGCTGTACATGGGATACGCGGCCTACGTCCGGACCGTCGAAGAGGCGCCCGTGACGGCCTCGCTACGGGAGGAGTCTGAACAGGCGCGAGCCAAGATCGTCCAACTGGAAACACACCTGCGAGACCGGGAAGCCACCCTCGCCCAGGTGAAGACCGCCGCCGAATCGCACGACAGTTCCCTCACAGCACTCCGCGACCGCCTGGCCCTGAGAGAGACCGAGTTGGAGGATCTCCGCACTCAATTGGCGCAACTGGACAAGGATTCACTCGCGATGCGCCGCGCGCGCGTCCAAGCGGATGAAGTCGCCGGCCTATTCCGCTCACCGACCGCCCGCGCCGTGGCCCTGACCGGCTCCGATGTGGGGCGCCAGGCCGGCGGCCTGTTGCTGTATGATCAGCCGACCGGCAAGGCCTTCCTCTATGCCTACAATCTCCCTGCCCCGCCCGCCGGGTCGGCCTATCAAGTGTGGGCCATCGACGTGAAACCGATCCTGGTCGGCATCTTGAAGGTGGATAGCGGCATGAAGGCGCGGCTCCCGATCAAGGGGCTGGCGACCGCCACCCAGCTCTCCAAATTCGCCGTCACGGTCGAGTCCGCCCCCGGCCAACCGCAGCCAACCGGCCCCATCGTCCTGAGCGCCAGCCTCTGACCCCCGCGCGGGCCGCCTGCGCGAGCGGGGCCGCCTGTGGTATCGTTCCCGCTCCGTGCCCCACGCGAAACACCAGAGCCCCGAGCAGGACCGCCCCTTGGATAAGGCGCCCGGTTCCGACGACATCCGTTTCATGGAGTTGGCGCTGGACGAAGCGCGCCGTGCCGCGGCGAAGGACGAAGTGCCGATTGGAGCGGTCCTCGTGCGCGGCGGGGAGGTGGTCGCCCGCGGACACAACCTGCGCGAGTCCAACCAAGACCCCACCGCCCATGCCGAACTGTTGGTCATCCGGGAGGCGGCGGCCACGCTCGGATCGTGGCGCCTGACCGACACGACGCTGTATGTCACGCTGGAGCCCTGTGCGATGTGCGCGGGCGCCATCGTGCTGGCCCGTATTCCGCGGCTTGTGTTTGGCGCACTGGATCCCAAGGCCGGCGCCTGCCGCTCCCTCTACACGCTGACGCAGGACCCCCGCCTGAATCACCGCGTCGAGCTGCTCGGTGACGTGTTGAGCGCCGAGAGCCAGCGGCTGCTGCAGGAGTTCTTCCGCCGCCTTCGGGAACGCAACCCGTCGACCACGAACGGCACTTAGCGTCCGCTCAGCGCCAGCAGTCCCTCCACCACCGCCCGCGAGCCATCCCAATACCGGAGATGAACGGCCGGGTCCTCAACCGCCATCGCCGCGAGCGAACCTGCCACCGGATCGCAGAACCGGACGCGATACACGGCCGGCTCCTTCCCCACCGGCTGTCCAACCACAACCGTGGCCTGCTCCCCGGACCACTGCAGAATAGTCGTGCTGAGCATCCCTGCGATGCCACGCCCATTAGCCTTACAAACAGCCTCTTTGGCGGTCCAATACTGAAGAAAGACTTCAACTTGGTCCTGCGCCGCCGTCTGCGCGATCCGGTCCGCCTCCTCCGGCGCAAAATACCGCCGACTGAGCGCGACCGCATCCACCGCCCGCCCCCGCCATTCCAGATCCACGCCGATCTCGCTACCAGTGCCCACACCCAGGACCAGCAGCGTTCCGGCATGCGAGAGACTCCACGTGACAGCACCCTTCGCATCGTCAGCAGAGAGCCGCGGCTTTCCCCCGGGCGCACGCTCGATCACGATTGCCTGCGGAGGCCGCCGAAGATACATTCCCAGCACAAGGCGCACGAAGGCCTGGCTCAACAGACCCTGCTCCCGCCGCGCCGACTGGGAAATCCGGCTGACCCGTTCCTGTTCCTCGGGAGCCAGGAGCCCCGCCACCAGGGACACCAACGGCGCCAACTCGAGCAAGTCCGCCCGCCAAAGATGCACCTCCCCGGAACTCAGCTGAGGCAAATGGTCAGGCGCGAGACCCGGCGCCTCCCAGTCAGGCAGGTGGAACCGGCTCATCGGTGCGGAATGGTGAGGACGCGACATAATTTTCTTTGAAAATCGGCGGCACTCACGGTAAGCTCCACCACTTTATGGCCTCTGCGGAGAGGTGACAGAGTGGCCGAATGTGCCGGTCTCGAAAACCGGTGTCCGGGTAACTGGACCGTGGGTTCGACTCCCACCCTCTCCGCCATACCACACTCTGTGTGAGCTGGCCGCTCATCGGGCCCAGCCCTCTATCCCGCGCTTCCCGTGTCCCGCTGCCTATTCAGGTCCTTGCGCAATTGACGGCGGCGGAGAGACACCCTAGCTGGCTTCTCCTGCTCCTGGTCAGTCGCCCCGAACCGTTTCTTGCCTGGAATCTTCCCTGCCCACCAGGCAGCACCTTACATACCACAGACTTATGCCGCAGGAGTAATCGCTTCCCGCAAACAAACCGAGTGAACCGGCAGGATTGGTTCCGCCTACCAACCGCCGACTAAAACCACTCCCGACCCCTTATTTCACGCCGGGTGGTCGGCTGGGCCATGGGTTCGCGGCTCACGGTGGAACTGACCGAGCAGGCCCTCACGATGGCGCTGGCGAACCGAGCCCCCAGGGCGGGGCTCCTCCACCATTCGGACCGTGGGAGTCAGTATGCCGCGACGAGCTATCAGCGTGTCCTGACGGAGGCGGGGCTCAGGCCCAGCATGAGCCGTAAAGGCAATTGCTGGGACAATGCCTGTGTCGAAAGTTTCTTCGGGACCCTCAAGCGTGAGCTGGTGTACCAGCGGCGCTATGTGACCCGTGAAGAGGCGAGGCAGGATATCTTTGAGTACATTGAGGTGTTCTATAATCGGCAGCGTCGGCACTCGACCCTCGGCTATCACTCCCCGGCTGAGTATGAAGCGAGG
>FKKE01000973.1_pt2 | contig 14471 bp, 18 predicted proteins | sample 1106331 | NCBI WGS metagenome assembly FKKE01 (sample SAMEA3931202, study PRJEB13176) | freshwater metagenome | biome: Drinking water system; feature: drinking water; material: freshwater | place: China | collected 2013-02-06 | reverse complement strand
GGTTCTGCGATTCATTGACAGTGTAAGAATCCCTATGGTACCGTCCTCCGTTCATTGTGCCAAATAGGCACCCTACACCTCGCTCCCGAACTGATTCGGGGGCCTTTGTCCAGGAGGATTGCTGCATGGAGCTCTACGAGTCTCTGTTTATTATTCGTCCGTCCCTGTCCGATGAGGACACCAAAACGCTCATCGACAAGATGAAAAGCGTTGCCGATAAGACGGGCGCGCAATTCATCAAAGCCGAAAATTTAGGGAAGAAAAAGCTCGCCTATGAAGTGCGTCGCGAGCGAAAGGGGACCTACGGCTATTTTTACTTCAAGGCGCCGAACAACACCGTCGGTGAGCTGGAACGGGCCTATCGCCTGGAAGACGACATCATCAAGTTTTTGACGGTCCATCATGAGAAGCCGTTAGTGGAACGGCGCCCGGTGGAAGCTGCGTCACAGGAGTCAGACGGTGGCCGGATTTAACAAAGTCATCTTAATGGGAAACCTCACTCGGAATCCCGAGCTCCGGTATACGCCGAGCGGGACGCCGGTGGCCAGCTTTGGCTTGGCGGTCAGTCGCCGGTTTAAACAAGGCGACGATTTGAAGGAAGAAGTGTGTTTTGTCGATATTGTGGTCTTTGGTAAACAAGCCGAACATTGCGGGCAGTATCTCAGCAAGGGGAACGGCGTGATTGTTGAGGGTCGGTTGCAGCAGCGCCGATGGGAAACCGAAGATGGGCAAAAGCGCAGCAAGCACGAAGTGGTCGCCCAGACCGTGACGTTTATGCCCAAGCGCCAAGAGAGTGGCGCAGGCGCCGAGCCTCCGATGCACGATGACCCAGGCTATGAGACCGGCGATGAAGGTTAACGACAGCAGTATGAGGAGGCAGTGATGGATCGAAGCGAAAATGAGCGTGGAGGTGGTGGAGGCGGGCGACTGTTCCAACGGAGACGTCCCTGCCGATTTTGTCTCGAGAAAGCACCGATTGATTTTAAGGATGCCGGACTTCTTCGGAACTTTTTGACGGAGCGAGGGCGCATCGTTCCGCGTCGGATTTCCGGCAATTGCATGCGACATCAACGTGAACTGACGGTGGCCGTCAAGCGGGCTCGGCATATCGCCATCATCAGCTTCGCCGAGGAGCGATAACGGACGTGATCGGAGAGAGCGGTGCCCTGGGATGGGGCGATGGCATATCGTCGAGGGGACTCATGGGTGTCTTAACGCCGAAAATCGTGGACATCACGGACGAGGGCCTTTCGCTGTCCGGAGACCTGACGGGGGACGAGTTGGGACTGACGGACGCGGACGTATCCATTCGCGGAACAATGTCGGTCGGATTGGAGCTTCGTACGATCGAACGGACCATTTATGTGATCGGCGTAGTGGAAGGGACGGCAGGCCGGCAATGTGTCCGCTGCTTGAAAGACTTCGACGAGCCGGTGGCGTTTTCCTTACGCGTCGTCTACGAGCGAGAGGTTAAATCCGCAGGGCCTACCGGAAAGCGGGACGGAGTGCGGAAGAAAAAAACGGCGACACCTCCAGCGGTTGAGGAGGAAGAGCAGAACGACGATCTCTATTACTTTACGGGTGATCACCTGGATCTGGCGCCGATGTTGCGCGAGCAGGTGATTTTGGCATCCCCGATGCATCCGTTATGTACCAACGACTGTCTTGGTCTCTGTGCCCACTGTGGGCACGATTTGAACGGAGGGCCCTGTCGGTGCGGTGACGTACCGGTAGGAGGCCCATTTGATGTGCTGCGCACGATGAAAGAAAAGCTGAGGGACGTCGGACAGCGCTGAATCGCGCGATCCGAATCGAGGGGAAGAAGGAGTCACCATGCCGAATCCGAAACATAAACATTCACGGGCAAGACGTGATAAGCGTCGCACCCAAAAACTGCGAATGACCCCCCCGGGGATGGCTGTGTGCCCACAGTGCCATGAGTTAAAGCTTCCGCATTACACCTGTTTGAATTGCGGGACCTATAAGGGCAAAGCCGTCATTCAAGTCGAAGAAGCCTAAGCCGACTGTCAATCAATGGTTGACGCCCCACAGCGGCAGCTGTTCAGGCCTCTCTTCGTATCTGGTGGCGCAGCGTTTCAAGCTGTGCCCGCCGCCGTACGTGGAGGACCGTAACATGTTTAAGCTGGTCTGTGGCGAGAAGGGTTCAGTGCGTCAGATCTGATCCCGGGGGGCGACACGTGGTTAGCCTGTCTTTCCAACACCATCCGTGAGTACAGCAAGCCGCACGAAGATCGCGCTCGACGCAGTGGGGGGGGATCATGGCCCGGCGCCTTGTGTGGAGGGTGCGCTCCAGGCCGTGAAGGAGTGTGACGTCGAGGTCATTCTCGTCGGTGACGAAGCGATCTTGAGGAAAGAGTGTGAACGTCAATCCGGTCATGACCATCGCCTGTCCATCAAACACGCGTCTCAGGTCGTCGAGATGCATGAGTCGCCGGCTGCCGTGGCTCGAAAGAAGCGAGACTCGTCGATTTGGGTGGCGACAGAGCTAGTCAAGAGCGGCGAGGCCGGAGCAGTGGTAAGCCCCGGGAACACGGGGGCGAGCATGGTGGCCTCGTTCTTCGTGCTAGGGCTGATCAAGGGGGTTGAACGGCCGGCGATTGCCACGAGTCTTCCGACATTGACCGGCGAGGCGATTATGCTCGATGTCGGAGCCAATGTGGACTGCACTGCCAACCATCTCGAGCAATTTGCCTTGATGGGGAATGAATATGGCAAGCATCTGCTCGGCAAGCCGAATCCTCGTGTGGGGCTGCTGAGCATCGGTGAAGAGGACAGTAAGGGGAATGAGGTTACGAAGGAAGCGTTTAAGCTGCTCAAGGCAAGCTCGATGAATTTCGTGGGGAATGTCGAAGGGCGCGATGTCTACAGCGGGATCGCGGACATTGTCGTCTGCGATGGGTTTATCGGGAACGTCGCGTTGAAGATTTCCGAAGGGGTCGCCGAGATGATCAAACGGCTGCTCCTGAAGGAAATCTCAGGACACTTCCTCGGTCGGCTCGCATATCCCCTGATCGCCGGCCCACTGGCCAATCTCAAGCGAAAAATAGACTATGCTGAATTCGGCGGAGCTCCACTGCTGGGAGTCAACGGGGTGACGATGATCTGTCATGGCCGGTCGTCGGCGAAGGCCATCAAAAATGCGATCCGGCGAGCCAAGGGGATGGCCGAGGGAGGCGTGCGAGAACTTATTCAGCGCGACATCGAGGAAAGTCATTCCCGCTCGTTGACGGAAGCAGAGTGATGAAGGCCTGCATTTCTGGAACCGGCTCGTATGCGCCCGCCAAGATTCTGACGAATGCGGATCTTGAGCAGATGGTTGCCACGTCAGACGAGTGGATTCGCGAGCGGACCGGCATTCGTGAGCGGCGTCTTGCAGCGACGGGAGAGGCCTGTTCCGACCTTGCCGTCCAAGCCGGGAAGCGGGCTTTGGCGTCGGCAGGACTGATGGCGACCGATCTCGACATGATTTTGGTGGCGACGTGTACGGGCGATTACCCGCTTCCGGCCACGGCCTGTCTCGTCCAGCATCAACTCGGGGCGACGAAGGCGGCGGCGTGCGACTTGTCGGCTGCGTGCTGCGGGTTTGTCTATGCGCTTTCTGTCGCGGATGCCTATGTGAAAAGTGGGATGCGGCACGTTCTGGTGATCGGGGCTGAAGTCATGTCCGCGATCACGGATTGGACCGACCGTAATACCTGCGTGTTGTTCGGCGATGGAGCCGGGGCGGTTGTCGTCAGTGCGAGTAACGGGGACCATGGAATCCTCTCCACACAGCTTCGGTCTGACGGTACGCTGTGCGAGCTGATCATGGTGCCGGGAGGCGGTTCGCGCGTTCCCCCGTCCGAAAAGGTGATTGAGGAGCGTCTTCAGTACATCAAGATGAAGGGGAACGAAACGTTCAAGGTTGCGGTCCGAACGCTCGAAGAGATTGCTCGCACGACGTTGTCCGCCAACAATCTTCGTGTGGAGGATGTCGATCTGTATGTGCCGCACCAGGCGAATATACGAATTCTCAAGGCGGTGATCGAACGATTGGGCCTTCCGGTCGAGAAGGTGCTCCTGAACGTGGATCGATATGGAAATACATCGGCGGCCTCCATTCCCATTGCGCTGGATGAAGCGGTTCGCGAGGGGCGTGTGAAGGCTGGTTCATTGGTGATGCTGGGTGCTTTTGGCGCGGGCCTCACGTGGGCGTCGGCCGTGATCAGGTGGTAGGGAGCGATCTGTCGGGCGTCGGGAGGAGCGTAGAGTTGATTCCCTTGTGAGTACCGATGAACGGCTTGTGAAAACTTTTCCCGTTGACTTTGCGCGGGATTTCTAAGATATCTAACGCCCCATGACGCAAAAAATCGGTGTGGTGTTTCCCGGACAGGGGTCTCAATCGGTCGGGATGGGGAAGGCACTCTATGATGCCCACCCCTCGTTGAAAACGGTCTACGATGAGGCGTCCGCTGTGCTGGGGTATGATGTGGCTGAGTTGTGCTTTACCGGGCCGGCTGAACGGCTTAATCTAACCGAATTTACTCAGCCGGCTCTGCTTGTCAGCAGCATCGCTGCCTGGAGGCTCCTTGCGCCGGTCGGGATCAGGCCCATCGCCGTCGCGGGGCATAGTTTGGGCGAGTACTCTGCGCTGGTTGCGGCCGGTGGCGTTGCGTTTCGTGATGCGGTTGGCCTGGTTCAGAAACGTGGACGATACATGTCCGAGGCTGTTGCTCCTGGAACTGGGCTTGTGGCGGCTTTATTGGGATTGAACGCTGACGCAGTTAAAGAAGTCTGTCGCGCTGCGTCACCGGTCGGCGTGGTAGCAGCCGCGAATTTTAACTCACCTGGGCAGATCGTCATTGCCGGTGAGAAGGCGGCGGTGGAGCGAGCGATCGTATTGGCGAAGGAGCAAGGCTGTAAAAAAGCTATCCCGCTGCCCGTCAGTGTGCCGGTTCATACGCCATTGATGCAGCAAGCCGCTGACCGGCTGGCCCGGGACCTCGGTGCCGTCCGATGGTCGGATCTCAGTGCGCCGCTCGTGAATAACGCAGAGGCGAAGGCCATCAGACTGGCCGGGGAGATTCAGGCATCGTTGATTCGCCAGCTGCCGTCCTCCGTCTTGTGGGAAGAGACGGTGCATGTGATGGGGAGCATGGGTGTGACGACCGTTGTTGAAGTCGGCCCAGGCGCCGTCTTGGCCGGTTTGATCAGGCGAATTCTGCCTGGAGCGACGGTATTGAATGTCAACGACCCGAAATCCTTAGATGCGACACTCAAGGCGGTGAGTTGACAGGAGAACGTCCTGAAGGACGGCCAAGTCACGAACCGTGTTGCCGTCTGTTAACGCCTTATTCGAAAGGTCTGCGATGTCACTACAAGGGAGAACCGCTATTGTGACCGGTGCCGCTCAGGGTATCGGTCGTGCGATTGCCGAAGCGTTGGCTCAAGCGGGGGCGGATATTGCCGTCGCCGATCTCGACCCCGCCCGCTCAGCGGAAACCGTCGCTGCAGTGGAAAAAATCGGGCGGAAGGCGTTGAACCTCAAAGTCAACGTGGCCGATACCGCTGAAACCAAGTCGATGGTGGAACAAGTGCTCAAGGCTTGGGGAAAGGTGGACATCCTGGTCAACAATGCCGGGATCACCCGTGACGGCTTATTGTTACGGATGAAAGACGAAGATTGGAACCTGGTCCTTCAGATCAATTTGAACGGCACGTTTAACTGTACAAAGGCGGTCTTGCAGCCGATGACCAAGCAGCGGTATGGTCGTATCGTCAATATTGCCTCGATTGTCGGGGTAATTGGGAACGCAGGGCAGGCGAACTACTCGGCTTCGAAGGCAGCCGTCATCGGATTTACAAAGACGGTTGGGCGGGAATATGCCAGTCGTAATGTGACGGTGAATGCGGTGGCCCCGGGTTTCATCGATACGGCGATGACTCATGGGCTTTCCGCCGATGTCAAGGATACGCTACTCAAGCAGATTCCGCTGGGCCGCTTGGGGACGCCGGCCGACATTGCCGCAGCCGTGCGGTTTTTGGTATCCGAGGAGGCCGCCTACATCACGGGTCATGTGTTGCACGTAAACGGCGGTATGTTGATGGTATAAAGACAGCCAGTTTCTTGGGTGGATGGTCGTCACAGATCCCCGTGTGGCGGCGCAGGTGAGCGTATACCGGGGAAGGAGGTAGTCAGAGCGATGGCCACTGTAGAAGAACGAGTGAAGAAGATTATTGCCGAACAACTGGGCGTGGAAGAAGACGAGGTCACACCGGAGGCCTCTTTCGTTGAAGACTTGGGAGCGGATTCGCTCGATACGGTCGAGCTGGTGATGGCGCTCGAAGAGGAATTTTCGATCGAAATCCCCGATGAGGATGCCGAGAAGATTCTGACCGTCGGGAAAGCCTTGGATTACATCAAAGAAAAGTCTTGAACATGGGCGCAGGTGAATCAGATCGGCCGACCCGGCGCGTCGTCGTCACCGGTCTTGGGCTGGTGACTCCGTTGGGTACCGGAGTTGAAAAGACGTGGAATGCTCTTTGTGCCGGCGAGTCCGGTATCGCCAGGATCACGAGATTTGATCCAACCGGGTACGATGCCCAAATCGCGGGTGAGGTGAAGGACTTCGATCCGGCTCGGTTCATCGAAAAAAAAGAAATCAAGAAGATGGATACGTTCATCCACTACGCCGTCGGTGCGGCGCAGTTGGCCGTGGACGATGCAGGGTTAAAGGTCGCACCGGAAGACGCCACGCGGGTCGGGGTGTATATCGGTTCCGGGATCGGCGGTCTCGGGTCGATCGAACATTATCATGATGTGCTCAGGGCCAAAGGGCCGGGCCGGGTCTCGCCGTTTTTCATTCCGATGACCATTATCAATCTGGCCTCCGGACAAGTGGCGATTCGGATCGGAGCCAAAGGGCCCAATTCCTGCGCCGTGACGGCTTGCGCCACGGGCAATCATTGCATCGGGGATGCGTATCGCCTGATTCAACGAGGTGAGGCCGACGTCATGGTGGCCGGCGGCGCTGAAGCGGCGGTCACTCCGTTGGGTGTCGCGGGATTTGCAGCCGCTAAGGCCTTGTCGTTCAGGAATGATGCACCGACCAAAGCGAGCCGCCCGTTCGACAAGGATCGTGACGGATTCGTGTTGGGCGAAGGAGCAGGGGTCGTTGTGATCGAGGAACGTGAACACGCCATTCGCCGTGGAGTCAGAATATACGGGGAGATCATCGGGTACGGGATGAACAGCGATGCGTATCATATTACGGCTCCACCGGAAGAAGGCGAAGGGGCGGTGCGGTGCATGGAGCTTGCCCTGAAAGACGCGGGAATCTCCCGCGAGCAGATCGGCTATATTAATGCGCATGGGACATCGACGATGGCCGACGCGATTGAGACCAGGGCGATAAAACAAGTATTCGGTGAGCAGGCCTATCGTATTCCCGTCAGCTCGACCAAGTCCATGACGGGGCATTTGCTCGGTGCGGCTGGTGGAATCGAAGCGGTCTTCAGCATCCTGGCATTGTTCCATGGAATGCTCCCGCCCACGATCAATCTGGACGCCCCCGATCCAGCCTGCGACTTGGACTATATTCCCAACAAGGCTCGGCCGTCCGCGATTCAGGTGGCCCTGTCGAATTCGTTCGGGTTCGGCGGAGTGAACGCCTGTTTGATTTTCAAGCGAGTGGACACGTAACACGCATGCCTCAATGATGCCTGCCTCTTCTCCCGACGCCTCACGTGCCTTCTTGAAATATCGATTCCGGGATGACAATCTTTTGGAAGAGGCGCTCACGCACAAGTCGTACGTGAATGAGCGTCGAGAGCCTGGGCGCACACACAATGAGCGGCTTGAGTTTTTGGGAGATGCCGTTTTATCCCTGATCATCAGTGATTACCTGGCGGGACGCTATTCTGAACTGAGTGAAGGAGCTCTCTCCAAACTCAAGGCAAAGCTGGTGAGCGAGGCGTCGTTGGCGAATGCCGCTCGGCGGCTGGATCTTGGGCGCTATCTGAGGCTTGGTCGAGGGGAGGAACGGTCCAAAGGAAGGGACAAAGCGTCATTATTGGCTGACGCACTGGAAGCCGTCATTGCCGCGGTTTATCTGGATGGAGGTTTTGAAGTCAGCCGTGATGTCACGATCGATATTTTAGCCGATGAGCTGCATCAACTTGATGTTGTTCATGAACAGCCAGGAGGTGATGACTACAAAACGCGCTTTCAGGAGTGGTGTCAAAAGAGGTATGAGATGTTGCCGCAGTACCTGGTCGTAGGCGAAACCGGACCGGATCATCAGAAGCTCTTTGAGGTGGAAGTGCACGTGGATCAGAGAGTGGTTGGGGTCGGACGGGGAAACAGCAAAAAAGAGGCGGAACAGGAGGCAGCACAGCACGCGCTGGAGCGGATGGAGCATTGAGGTCGCATTCCACTGGAACAGGGAGGCGCTACGATGCTGAATTACTGTGATCGGAAGAGTGGGGGAGGTCAGTGATGTTCAAACAGGCAGGGTGGCGGATACTGGCTGGGGGGCTGATCGGGTTGATGTTGCTGGTTTCAGGAATTGGGCTGCTTCCCGCAGCCGACAACACGCCCAATGCTAAGACGGATGCCCCGAAGAGTGCGCGGGCCATCATCAAAACAAAATTCGGTGATATCGAAATCAAATTCTATCCGGATGTGGCGCCCAAGCATGTCGAGAATTTTGTCAAGCTGGCCAAGGCGGGTTTCTACAATGGCACGATTTTCCATCGGGTGATTCCTGGGTTCATGATCCAAGGGGGGGATCCGAATACGAAGGATTCTCTCAAAAAAGACACCTATGGCCAGGGCGGCCCCGGTCATTCGGTGAAGGCGGAGTTCAGTGATATCCCGCACAAGCGTGGCATCGTCTCGATGGCCCGCGCGGCAGATCCGGATTCTGCGGGGTCTCAGTTTTTCATCGTCGTAGAGGATTCTCGATTCCTGGATCGTAAGTACTCGGTGTTTGGAGAAGTGACGAAAGGCATTGGCGTAGCTGATAAAATCGTGAATCTGCCACGTGACGAGCGTGACAATCCACGGGAGCGCATGGAAATGACCGTAACCATTGTGGAGTAGGATGATGTCTGTTCTGCCTCGAAGTCTTCCTCAGGGAGGAAGGTGACGAAGGATGGATTTGTTGGTCCGGTGTGCCCGCGAGTGAGCCAAGGCCAAGTCAGGTAGACGGTCGCGACCGCGACCGTCTGTGTGCTGACAAAGATGCCCGGGCTGTGCCCAGCGGCTGTTCCGAGAAGCGGTCCGGCAAGGCTGCAGTAAGCGAAGAGGCGAATCGTACTCTCTGCCGCACGTTGAGCTTCTGAACCCGTCTCGGCAGGGCCGGGAATGCCGCCGGCGGATTGTGTCGACAGCCGGTCAGTGATGGTGCCGGCAATCAGGACCGTGGGTGTGTGCTTCGGAGGCCGGTGCCGGCAGGAACGATTTTCCCGGAAGAATAATATGCCCCGGTTCGTGCTTCCGCCTGAGGTGCTCTGCGATTTCAGGATGGTGCTGTTTGACATAGCCGATCAGTCCTCCGAGAAATCGGCTGGACTGAAAATCCTTTCCCGAAAACGTTGATACGAACTTGTCGATTCGGTCCAAGACGGCCGGAGCGTCCGATTGGTCTGCAATCTGATCAGGATTCTGCTTTTTGAAGCTTTCATATTCCTTCCGGAGATGTTCGGCAAATACCGGCATGGGAGCGGCCGGTATATGGAGAGGGCTGATTGTGCGCCGGAGGGCCTGAAGCGCTGTGATGACCTCGGCATCCTGCCCGTCCCTGCGTTTTTCGAAATAGCTAAACGTGATGACTTCAATCAGATTAAAGAGGGCAACCGCCTTTTGTCCTCCTGTTTCGTCCAGCTCCCGATAGAAATCCCGGCGAAGCGGTAAGAACTGCTCACCGAGCCGTTTCTGTTGGTAATCGCTCCCGGCATCGAGATACACGCAGTCGGCGGGACAGGAGATGCGAGTGAGGCGATGCTCGCCGCAGCAGGGGCTACAGATCACCCCCCCGAGTGCGGGACATGGGCGTTTTCCTTTTCGGTCATGACAGTACAGGCATGCACTCATTTCTTGGACCCTTCCGGGGTTGGCTTCGGGGGGGGAGGGATGAACCCGTAGTCGGCGAGTGTGCGTTTCTCGCCTTTGGATTTGGCCGATGACGGGGTTTCCAACCCGTTCATTTCCGCAGCATGGACATAGTAATAGGGAACCAAGATGAGATTATTCGCCCGGTCGATGCTGATGTCGGCCGGAGCCGGGAGATACTCGGCGATGACCTGGAATCGATGGTCTCTGGTCATTCGCCAAATTTTTCCTTTTGTAAGATCCGAAACATACATATTGCCCCACTGATCGAAATCGACTCCGCTCAGGTTTTGGAAACGACTGGTAAAAAACCCGTTCGCCTCGAGTTCGGTCAAGTGACCTTCAGGTGTGATGTCCAGAATTTTCCCCTTGTCCCAACTCACGGCGATGAGATGGTTCGTCCTGGGATGGACGGCGAGTCCTGCAGGGCCTGCAAGTCGTTCATCGTGGATCAAGAGGTCGACGCGATGATTGTCCGACGGGTTGATCCGGTAGATGGAATTGGCGCCCTGATCGGACACATAGAGGAGCCCGTTTTGGGAAGCGGCAACGTCCGTCAAGGAGACCTGCGACCGTGACGGCTGAGAGAGGGAGACGGTGATCAGCAATTTTCCGGTTGTTTTGTCAAAGCCCTTCAGTTGGTCAAGATCGGCGACGTACAGGATGGACCCGATCAAGGTCATGCCCTTGGGCGCGTGTAATGAGAACTCAGCCGCCCCGCCTTGGATGAACTTGAGGCTGGTGATTTTCCCCTCGGCATTCAGTTTCGTGATGAAGCCGTTATTGTCGCGGGCCTCCGGCTCTCCATTGATATTCGAGATAAAATAGTCCTTCCCTGAAGGATCTCCAACAAAGCTATTCGGCGTTTCCAGCCCGGTGATTTGCGCTGCCTCACTGGGTAGGGAAAAGCCAACGATCAGTGATGCAAAGAGAAAGGGGTATTGATAGAAAGGTAAGGGCAACAGGGAGTATCCCAGCAATAGATTGGCGGTCATCGTATCCAAGGGGTAGCGGGACTGTCAAGAAACGATGGTGAGGGGTAAAGGGTTAGGGGCAAGGGGTGTGGAGATTGGTTCTCGCCAGACTCCTCACCCTCCACCCCCTTTTCCGGCGTAAAGCGTTGACTTGTATAAAATTCCCCTGCTAAGTTGCCGGAAAATTTACTGACTCACTTGGGAGAGGGAGGAAGATCGTGGCCGCACAATTGATTGATGGCAAAGCGCTGGCGCAACAGGTTCGTGATCGGTTGGCACAAGAATCGGCAGAGTTATTGGCGAAGAAGGGGATCGCGCCTGGTCTGGCGACCATCCTGGTCGGTGATGACCCCGCCTCGCACGTCTACGTGAAGAACAAACAAAAGGCCTGCGAAATGGCCGGCATCTATGTGGACGACCACAAGCTCCCGGCCAGTACGAGTCAGGCCGACTTGCTGGCGCTTATCGAAAAAAAGAATACGGATCCCAAGATTCATGGCATCCTGGTGCAGCTACCCTTGCCCAAGCATATCGATAGCAAGGTGATTCTTGAAGCCGTGTCCCCGTTGAAGGATGCAGACGGGTTTCATCCCTACAACTTCGGCCGATTGGTGGAGGGGCACCCTGTGTTTGAAGCCTGTACGCCGAAAGGCGTGATCAAGATGATTGAATCCGCCGGGGTGACCATTGAGGGCAAACGGGCTGTCGTCGTCGGACGAAGCAACATTGTGGGGAAACCGCTGGCGCTGATGTTGCTGCAGAGAAACGCGACGGTCACGATCTGCCATTCGAAAACGAAAGATCTGCCGGCAGTGTGCCGTGAAGCCGACTTGTTGCTCGTTGCGATCGGGAAAGCAAAGTTTGTCACGGCTGAGATGGTACGCGAAGGGGCGGTCGTGATCGATGTCGGAACAAACAAAACGCCGGAGGGGAAATTGTGCGGCGATGTGGACTTTGAGCCTGTGAAGCAGAAGGCAGGCTGGATCAGCCCGGTGCCCGGCGGTGTGGGGCCCATGACGATTGCCATGTTGCTGGAGAATACGGTTGAGTCCGCGAAACGGGCAGCAGGAATGAAATGAGGGGCCGGGAATGAGTCGAGAACCGCAGCGGTTGATCGAGGTCCTCGATCGCGGGACATTCGCCGTGACCGTCGAATATAACCCCCCCAAGGGGACGAATATTTCCTCTGTTTTGGAGAATGCCAAACAGCTGGTGGGGCGTGTCCACGGCGTGAACATCACCGACAACACCGCCGCAGTGGTCCGCGCGGGATCGCTTCCGGTCTGTCGTCTGCTGTACGAGCTGGGGCATGATCCCGTCATGCAACTGACCTGCCGTGACCGCAATCGGATCGCGATGCAATCGGATCTGATGGGCGCACACATGCTCGGGATCAGGAATATTTTGTGTCTGACCGGCGACTATCCGACGGTGGGTGATCACAAAGAGGCCAAGCCGGTCTATGATCTCGATTCAGTTCAAGTCATGCAACTGGTGCAGGGCCTGAACAGCGGCAAGGACATGATGGGCAACCGGCTGGACGGGTCCACGGCCTTCACGATCGGAGCGGCCGTGACACCGGAGGCCGATCTCGTCGGGCCGGTGTTGGCGAAGTTTGAAGTGAAAGTGAAAGCCGGCGCTCAGTTTTTCCAGACTCAAGCGGTTTATAATCCGGATGTCTTCGCCGGTTTCATGAAGCAGGTGCGGCCGTTTAAAGTAAAAGTATTGGCGGGGATCCTCGTGTTACGGAACCACAAGATGGCGGAATTCATGAACGCCAATATCCCCGGTATGTCCGTGCCGAAGGAAATGATCGACGAACTGAAGGCTGCCGGAGACCGGGCTGAAGATGTCGGCGTCGACATTGCCGTGCGGTCCATCAAGGCCGTCAGGCCCCATTGTGACGGGGTCCATATCATGGCGATCAAGGCCACGCATCGATTGGCCGAGATCATCACCAAGGCAGAATTGGGCTGATGACGATCCTTGAATTCCAGCAGGCCAAGCGGGAGAAGAAGAAACTGGCCGTCGTGACGGCCTACGATGCACTCTTTACTCGCATGGTCGAGCAAGCGGGGATTCAAGCGATCTTGGTCGGCGATTCGTTGGGCGTTGTCGTGCAAGGTAAGCCGAACACGCTGGCCGTGACGATGGAGGAGATGTTGTACCACACGAAGCTGGTGGCGTCGGCGGCGCAGCGCGTCTTGGTGATCGCCGATATGCCGTTCATGTCCTATCAGGCGGGTACCGAAGAGGCTCTGCGCAACGCGGGCCGCTTTCTCCAAGCCGGGGCTGCTGCCGTGAAGTTGGAAGGCGGTGCCGTCATGGCGGATCGAGTCAGGGCCATGACGAGCATTGGTATTCCGGTCATGGGGCACCTTGGTATGACGCCGCAATCGGTGCATGCGCTGGGAGGATACAAAGTACAGGGAAAAGTGAAAGATCGAGCGGTTGCATTACTTGATGATGCGAAAGCGCTTGAGGCTGCCGGCGCATTCGGTCTGGTATTGGAGGCGATGCCGGTCAGCGTGGCCAAAGACATTACGGAGGCGATCTCCATTCCCACCATCGGCATCGGGGCCGGCCCGTACTGTGATGGACAAGTTCTGGTGCTCTACGATCTCCTCGGCCTCTTCGACGACTTCGTCCCCAAATTCGTGAAGACCTATGCGCACCTCAAGACCGATGTCATTCAGGCCCTGAGTCGATATAAAGAGGAAGTTGAACAGGGGAAGTTCCCATCCGACTCAGAGAGCTATCATTAGACGTACCTCATCGGTCCTTCCAAGATTCCTTCGCTGGTTCTGATAGTCTTCAGGATATTCTTGATGTTGCGCAACCGAAAGCGAGGGGAAGAGGGTAGGTCTGTTTGTAGAGTTGCCAGCGTGCTTCTCTTAGGCGGAGATACCGATGGATTGGATTGAGTGGTTGATGAGCAAGGATTTTCGCCAGTTCGTCCTGCAACACAACCTCTTTATCCCTCTGTTATTCATTGCGCGAGTCGTGGCCATGACGGCGTTGGAGTGGGTATGCCCGGCCAGGAAGGTGCCGTATCGGAGTCTCCTTGTCATGGATATAGCCGGAGCCGCGCTGGTCGGCTACCTGATGATCCCCGCCGCCCGATATCTGAGTGAGAAGATCGTCATCCACCCGATCCTTCCCGACACCATCATGGCTTTGCCGACGGCGATATTGTTCGTCGTCTATTACATCGTGGGCGATTTCGGAGCCTACTGGATGCATCGGCTTTTGCATCTCGCTCCCTTGTGGCGCGTGCACAAATGGCACCATTCTCCGACCACGATGTACTGGTTGGCCGGCTATCGAACATCGTTTGTCCAACTGGTCTTGTTCAACTTGCCCTGGATGTTTGCGTCCTCAGT
>FKKE01006598.1_pt1 | contig 14486 bp, 31 predicted proteins | sample 1106331 | NCBI WGS metagenome assembly FKKE01 (sample SAMEA3931202, study PRJEB13176) | freshwater metagenome | biome: Drinking water system; feature: drinking water; material: freshwater | place: China | collected 2013-02-06 | reverse complement strand
CCGATGAACGCCAGGGCCGAGGCGACCGCACCCGACCGGTACCCGCTGGCCGCCGCGAGCAGCGCGATGCCGATCACGATGATGTCGACCCATGTCGAGCCGGTCATCGGGCACCTCCGGACTCGGCGTTGCCGGCGTCGACCACGTCGCGGTCGTCCGGGTGCAGCTCCGCGAACCCGGATTCCTGCCGGCTCCCGGCGAGCTCGATCATCTTCTCCAACGAACGAACGTCGGCGGAGTCCCACGGACGGTCCCAGCCGGACACCTCGCTGATGGCGGCGATGAGCCCACCCGTGAATCCCCAGACGAGCAACTGGTCGACGAAGAACGCGGGCCCCTTGTAGACGATGCCGACCGCCTTGCGGCGGACCTGGAACCGGTTGTCCGGGTTCAGCAACTCGCGCAGATTGATCCGGTCCACGCGCGCGGTCTCGCCTTGGTCGACGACGCGCACCTCGCTCGGGCGGTGCCAGTAACCGATCACCGGGACGACGTCGAAGCCCGAGACCCCGACGGGAAAGCTCGGCAGGGTCGCGAGGATCGTCACCCCGGATGCGTCGAGGCCGGTCTCCTCGGCCGCCTCGCGCAGCGCGGTGCCCACCGGGAAGTCGTCGCCGGGATCGGCCGCGCCCCCGGGGAACGCGACCTGCCCGCTGTGCTGGCGAAGTGTGGGAGCGCGCTCGGTCAGCAGGACCTCGGCGTCGGCCGGCACCCCGCCGGGATGATCGTCGGCCGACTCCCACGAACCCGAGAACAGGATCAGAACGGCCGCCGACCGGGAGTTGGTCGGCAACATCGACGCCCAGCGCGATCGATCCCCGCCGCGGTTGTCGACGCTTTTCCTGACGGCGCTGACATCGTCGGTCAACGCGCGCAGCCACGGCGGGATCTCGTCACGCGGGACCAGCGGTCCCGCATCGGCGCGCGAACGCCCGCTCATATCCGCACGCCCAGATGCTCGGCCACCGAATCGGCGATCTCCTCCGGACTGTCGAAGACACCGGGATAGACCTCGGCGACCGTGCCGTCGGGTCGAAGGAAGACGGTCGACGGGAACACCCTGGGTGCGTTGATGGCCGCAGCCACCTTTCCGTCGAGGTCGAGCACGGACGGCAAGCGGACTCCGATCTCGGTGAGCAGCGTCAGCGGGAAGAACGGGTTGCTACCGCCTTCCTTGGCGTGCAGGGCCAGCACGGTGACCCGGTCGCCGGCCCGCGCGGCGAACTCCTCGAAGTAGGGCAGCTCGGTCTTGCACGGACCGCACCACTGCGCCCAGACGTTGATGACGAGCGGCCGGCCGGCCGTCGAGGCACCGAGGTCGTAGGGCGCTCCGGTGCTCAAGCAGGGTTCGACGACGCCGTCGAGGACGGAGTCCGGCGATTCCGGCAGTCCGGTGACCGGGCAGTCCGGCAGGTCGGCGGTGCTGCGCGCCTCCGCCAGACGCGCCTCGTCCACCGGCGCATCGATCGGGCGGACTCCACTCGACGAGGGCGGTGCGCTCGACATCGGCGCCGGATCGTCCCCGCGCGGCCAGATCGCCACGATGAGCGCGATCATCACGACCACGAAGACCACGGTCCATCGCGCGGCGGGCGGGAAACGAGAACCCCGGGGCGACGCCGGGCCGCTTGGTTCGCTCACGGGGCCGCGATCCCGGCCAGCGCGAGGAGATGCTCGGTCTCCGGCCCCTTCACCAGGGCCGCGGCCTCGGTCTTGTCCATCGGTCCGGTGCCCACCGACGGACAGTCCTTGGCGAGGACGCACACCCCACACGCCGGCTTGCGCGCATGACACACCCGTCGGCCGTGGAAGATCACCCGGTGCGACAGGTCCGTCCACTCCCGCCGCTCGATCAGCTCGCCGACGGCGTGCTCGACCTTCACCGGATCGGTCTCCTCGGTCCACTGCCAGCGCCGGACCAGGCGGCCGAAGTGGGTGTCGACGGTGATGCCGGGCACACCGAACGCGTTGCCCAGCACCACGTTCGCGGTCTTGCGCCCGAACCCGGGCAGCGACACCAGATCCTTCAGATTGTCCGGGACCTCCCCGTCGAACCGCTCGACGAGCGCCTGCCCGAGTCCGATGATCGAGTTCGCCTTGTTCCGGTAGAAGCCGGTGGGACGGATCATCTCCTCGAGCTCGGTGCGGTCCGCCCCGGCATAGTCCGCGGCCGTCCGATACCTGGCGAACAGCGCGGGGGTGGTCATGTTCACACGCACATCGGTGCACTGCGCCGACAGGATCGTCGCCACCGAGAGCTCGAGCGGGTCGGTGAAGTCGAGTTCGCAGTACACGTGCGGGAAGGCGACCTGGAGGGTCCGATTCATCCGCCGAGCGCGCCGGACCAATCCGAGATGGGTCTCCTGCTTGCGTGCCGGGGTCGGTCCCGCGGCCGCAGCCTTGCGTGCGCTCACCTGATTCAGGTTAGCGATGCGCACGGCGAAGCCCGATTCCGCTGGCCCCCGACACGGGGCGAAGCACTCTCGCACACCCCCTGGATAGGACATCATCGCAGGTCAGAACCGCGTGTTCGCCCTGGGAGAAGGGCTGGTCACGGCCACATCGGCGTGCTCACGCGCAACCTACGGTCAGGTAACAAGTCAATGACGGCGGCCCTCTCGATGCGGTTCCGGGCGGGTCGATTGTGTTTACTTGTCCCCATGCACGGTCTCGCGGCGCTGCTGTTCCAGCCGCTCGTGCACGAAGCGCTGCGAGGAGTTGAGCTTGAACGGGACGAGTCCGCCCTGCTTGGTGCGGATGACGAGCGCGCTCTCGGCGTAGGCTTCGAAGTCGTCCGCCAGGAACGCGTAGTCGTCGGCCTCAGTGGACGACGTCGCCGTCTGCGCCATCGGCGCGCTCCTGTAATTCGCGGCGCCGACGCGCGATGGCGGCCTCGCGCTGGGCGACGCGGTCTTCGTGGCGATGCGTGACGGTGGACTCGGACTTCTCGACGATGAGGCCGTTGAGCTTGGCCTTGGCCATCGAGGCGGCCACCATGCGGTCGGGGCGGCCCTCTTCCTTGGCCATCTTGAAGGCGTCGTTGAGTTCGCCGGTGATCTTCTCGATCGTCTCGCCGGTGCGCTCGACGGCTAAGGCTTGCAGCTCGCGGATGCGCTCGGCGACCTCCGGCCGCTTCAGCAGCCGGCAGCCGTTCACTTCCGACGCATTGCCGGTCGTGGCGTAACCGGCTGCCTCATAGGCCGCCCCGATGGCCATGCCTTCGGCTACGCTGCAGGCGAATTTCTCCCACTGAGCATTGCTGAGCATGAACTGAGCATATCGACCGCGCGCGCGTTGGCGGGGTTAGCGCCGCGCCGGGCTCATGGCCGCCTCGATGGCGGCGATGGCGCGATGAAGGGCGCGGTCTTCGTCGGTGAGCTCGCGCTTGGGCTTGGGCGGGATGAGCCACGCCCAGTGCGGGCCGAGGAACGGCTGCGGGAAGACGGGCGTGGCGTCGCTCATGTGGCCGGCGCGCGCCCGCGCATCGAGGTGAGCACTTCCTTCACCGCTGCGGTGACCGCTGCGGCCACCGTCATCGCCGTGGCTTGCGGCTGACGCTGGATGGTTTCGACCAGGCCGCCGACGCGCTCGTCGAGGCGGGTCACCAGTTCCTGCAGGCGGTCGTGGTTTTCCAGCTTCTTCTCGAGCCCAGCGATCTTGGTTTCGATTTCGCGCAGGTCGACGCGGATGTTGGCGGAGGCGTCTTCAGCCTTGTCGTTTTCGCTTTCGACCCGGAAGGTGCGGGCCGAAAAACCCTCGATCTGCGACTTCAGCCAGTAGCCGACCATGGTGAGGATGACGCCGAGCAGGAAGAGGGTCGAGGGGTCGTCGGGTATGGTCATGTCAGCCTCGCCGTCCCGATCATCGCCCTGTCCGCTCCAGTCAAAGGTTTGCGTGCGAGCGCGTGGGCCGATCGGGGCTCGCGATGCTGAAGGGGCTAATGTAGCGGGCGCTTGGATTCATGCGGGGTCGTTGCGCGTGCGCCGCGTCGGCTTCTCCAACAGCCCCTGGGCGATCGCCTCGAGATAGACCCGGCTGGCGAGTGGCGTCGGCCCGACCATAGGATCTTCCGCCCGCGAGAGGTAGGGCTCGGCCAGCCGCGCCAGCCCGTGCTTGTGGCACTCCGCCAGCCCGTCGGCGCGCAGCGTCGAACGCTTGGGGTGGGCGCCTTTGGCGGCTTGCTTGGTGAGGGTCTCCACCACCGCGAGCGCTTCCGCGCTCAGCCGCCGCGCCAATTCGCGCGGGCCTAAGTGCTCGGCGATGACGGCCGCCGCGCTGGGCACGCCGGCGAGGGTCTTCTTCAGGCGGCCCACCTCGCGGATGCGCGCGCGCTCCTTCTCGGCCGCGGCGGCGGCGTCCTTACGCCGCCGCGCCAGCGCTTCCGCACGCGTCTGGGCCTCCTCGCGGCGTAGCTCGGGGTCTTCCTCCACCCACGCCGCGAGGCGCTCTTCGAAGCGCTCGAGGTTCACCGAGACGTGCCCGATGATCGCCAAGCGCACATGCTCGATGTCCTCAGCGAATTCGTCGTCGGCTTCCGCCCAGCGTTCGGGGCGCTGCTGGTCTTCGCCGATGGTCTTCCGGTTGATGCCGAGGATGCGGGAGAGGTGGTCGTTGGAGACGAGGCCCTTGAGGCAGTATTCCAGCACCTTGCGATAGCCCATCGCCCGCTTGTCCTTGCGCTTGGTCAGGAGCGCGTCGAGGCCTTGAAACTGGAACTGGATGTACTCGGCGGCCTTCATGACGATGCGCGCGTCGATGAAGAGGAGGTCGTCGTCGGGCGGGGGATTGTTGCCGCCGATGCGCGCTCGCGGGTTTTCAGCCTCGAGGTTTTCCATCTGAGGCATGAACTCGCGCGGCGGTGAAGGAAGGGTTGTCATGGCTCGCCGCGCGATTGAGCAAGGCGGCGATCGCCTCTGGTTCAGACCAGAAGACCACGCCGAGCATGTTCCATCCGCGCGAGCCAACAATGACCCACGGCCGCTTGCCGAAATTCTCGGCGCGATATGGCGGCTTGTCGCGCGCCATTCGCTCGACGACGCATTGCGAGCAGCCGGGAAAGGGCGGCGAAGCGAGAAACGCCACCTCGGCCCATGGGTTGCGCGGCTGAGTTGCGGGGCTCCACATCATCGCCCGTGCGTTTCCGGCTTGCGCCGGAGCGCGGTGGGGTCGGCGCGGTTGACGCGCCACACCACCCCGAGCGGCACGTTGCGCGAGACGCCGAACATCGCCGCGATGGCGTCGGCGGAAAGGCCGTTGTCCCACCAGTAGAGAAACGCCAGGCACAATTCGTCGCGCGCCCGCTCGGCCCGGTTGGGGGCGGGCGCGGCGGTCATGCCCGCCCTCCCCAAGCCAGCCAGCCAACGTAGAGACCAAACAAATACGCGATGAGGATAGCGAGGAAAGTCATGGCGTCGTCGGCTCCGGGGAAGCGAAGCGCTTAATGAGCGCGCGCGTGGCCCATGGAGGGGTAGGGAAAAAATCCAAGGCGTCGGGCGGGTCGCGGCGGAACGCCGCGACCGCGTAGCGCGCGGGTTTGATCCGCGGCGCCGTCATGCTGCTGCGCGCTTCTTCTTGCGGACGACCGGCTCCTCCGGTTTCGGCATTGCGTCGACGAATTGGTAGAACGCGGCCGTCACGTCCGGACAGACGACGATGCGGATGATCGGCGGGGCCTCCTTGTCGTTGGTCGGGCGCAGGATGTGTTCGCAGGTCTGCTCCAGCTTCGCCTTCGCGAGCCCGATGGTGAAGATGGTGTCGTCGCTGAAGCGGCACGAGCGCGACGACAGCCACGACTTAACGAAGTCGGCCCCTAACTTGGCGTGGACCGCATTCACGAAGTCCGCAGTCTTGCCGTAAGGGTCGGTGGATCGGAAGCCGCTCACTTCGTGCCGCCTTCGCGGAAGCGGCGGCGCAGTTCGGTCTCCTTTTCCGGTTGCGCTGGCGTTTGGCGCAGCTTCACCACAAGGCCGCGTAGACCCTCAGAAACCTCAGCGTGCTCTACTTCGGCTTCCGCGCGCCGACGCTCGCGCTCCTCGTCGCTGATCTCGGGCGCAGACGGTGGAGGCGCAACCGCGGAAACCGTTAGAATTCGCTCAATGCGGTCGAGGTCTTCCAGCCACTCACGGCGCGCGTCAGCGAGCGGCTCTAACAACTCCTGCAACTCAAACCACGCCGGCCACCATTGGGATCTCGTCGGCCAGTCCGCGAGCACAAGCCCGACAATGTCCGCCGGATAACCACGAAGCCGCGCTGTGTACGCGCGAAGCGCTACATCCGCATCCAAGTCCCCGCTGTTGCGGCGCAAGACCTGGGCGGACATCGTTCCAATCCACCCCATCACGACACGGTCAGGCGCTGGCGCTAATGCGTCTCGGACCAACGACCTCGCCTTCGATACATCCGGCGTCGTCGTCCCGTTCGCCTCCAAGCGGCCCCGTAGGACCGTTAGCCCGCACGACTGCATCAACGATGCTTCCAGTTTCTCGGCGACGGTGAGTTGCTTGGCCATTGCGGCTTCCTCCAAAGTTCGGCGGTCTGGATTCGGGGTTGCCGGCGAGCCGGCGGTCGCGGTTGCGGATCGCGTACTCGCCCACCAGGCTCCACGACCGCAGCAAGTCGCCCTTGCTGCGGAAGCTGGCTGCGAGCTCGTCGATTGCCGGCAGCACGTCGCGCTCCCAGTCGCATGGGGCGCCGCTTGACGGTTCGCAGAGGTTTCTCAGCACCGCGAAATGTTGGGTGGCCGGGAGCGCGAGATTGATCGCCCCATCGGCGTGAGCCTGGGCGTCTCGCAGCCGCGCCATCCAGTCGCTGATTGGGATTGCGGGACTCGCGCGCGCGTCACCACCACCACCACCACCGTTTGTAGATAGAGGTGGTGGTGGTTTGGTTCGCGGAAGTGTCTGTTTTCTCGGCTTTTTGTTAGAGACTTCTGGCAGAGATCTCGGAGATGTCTCGGAGATGTCTCGGAGATCTCTCGGAGAAGTGTCGGCGATCTTGGTTTTTGGCGGCGCCTTTTTTCGTGCGCGGCGCGCCCTTCCTGAAGCCTTTCCGGCCTTCGATTGACGCTCTTGAAAGNNATCACCTCACCAGCTTTTTTGTTCGACAGCTGGCCGTCCTTAACGAGCAGCTTACCGACGTCGATCAGGCGCTGGCGGACCCTGCGCCAAAGCCGAATGTCAAAACCAATTTTCTCCGCAATAGTGGCGTCGTCGTCGGGGATCGCGCCGTCGTTGTCATAGATTAGGGTCAGGACGTTGATGTAGACGCCGACCTCGTCAGCCTTCAGGCCGCGAACACCGTCGCGCCAATTGCTGGTGAACAGGGTGAAATACGGAAGGCTCATCTCCGCCCCCCTTGCGCCGGCGCGCGAACGGCATCAGCCTCTTCGTCCCCACTACGCTTTTTAGTCATCGCTCAACCTCCCGGCCGCGCGCGGTTCCCCGCCGCGGCCGCTTTCTTTAATGGAGAGTGGAACCCCGCAGACGCGCAGCGCATCGAGGACGCCGTCGATCGAGCGGCAGACGAAGTGGCGCGAACCGGGCGTGTTGTTGAGGGCGTAGGCCCACTCGTGCTGTTCGTCGCTAAGGCGCCCGGATGCGGTTTTGAGTTCGATCCAGACGATGGCGAGCCCGGGCATGACGATGACGAAGTCGGGCGCGCCTTTGCGCACGCCCTGGGCGGCGAGTTGTCCCGCGACGGCGGGATGGCGCCATCCGCCCGAGGCGATGTGGGTGAACTTGGCGCCGGGCGGCAGCGCCCAGTCGAGCAGATCGGCGACCTGGCGGGTGAGCTGGGCTTCGGTGAGGGGCGTGCTCATGCGAGCGCCAGCCAGAGCGCAAACAACGACGAGGCGACGATCCCCCACCCAGCCGCGGCCCAGCCCTGCTTGTCGAGGAGCGCGCCCACCGCGCACGAGAGCGTGGCGATCCACGCGAGCATCGCGGTCCAAACGAGCGGCTGGGCCCAAAACGCCGCCCAGGTCACGTCCCAGAGCGATTGCAGCGTGGTGATGAGGAGGACTTCGCCCTTCATCGCACCGGCCCCGCTGCTGCGAGCTTGGCGCGGGAGGCGTCGGCGAGGCGATAGCCGCGACCGAACACGCCTTCGATCTCGAGGCCGAAATAGCCGAGCTTTTGGCGCAGCTTGCAGATGATGACGCGCGCCGATGTGAGCGAGCGCGTTTGCGACACTTCGGTCACGTCGGCGGCGGTGATGCAGGGCCTCGCCGCCAGCCGCTCGAACACCCGCGTTTCCATGGGCGTCAGGCGCCACTCGGGGCGCACGGGGATCCCCGCAACGCGCTCGGGCTCGGCCTCCAGGGCCGCGCGCAGCCACGCGCGGGCTTTGGCGTCGAGAACGTAGGACCCGGCCTTGGAGCCTCCGCCCTGCACTTTCCGGAACCGCACCCCATCGGGGTAGGTGGTGCGGACCTCTCCGCCGCAGCGTTCGCGCACGATGCGCCGCAGCGCCACCATGTGAACGTGGAGGGCCTTGTATTCCTCCCCGCGCGAGAACGGGCACGCCGCCTTGAACAGTTCCTCCGCGGTCGCGCCCTTCTCGCCGCGCTCGTGGAGAAACGCGAGGATCGCGGCTTTGGCCGGCGGCAGCCGCAGCGTCCAAGCGATGCGTTCGGCGGGGCTCACCGGCTCGCTCCAGGGCTGGCGGCGATGAGCTGGAGCGCCGGCGCCAGCAATTGCAGCGCGCGCACGGTGAGCGCGGCCTGGACCCCGCCCTTGAGGCCCACGACGGTGTCGATGAGCCCGCGCTCGCGCCAGTCGCGCAATTGGCGCGAGGAGTACATGCCGGCGCTGACGAGCTTCTTGGCGCCGCCGCGGACGTAGAGGCCCTCGATCATGCGGGCGTCCTCCAGGGTGAGCTTGGGCTCGGCGTGCATGGACACGGCCGCGCCGCCCTGCTCGGCGTCGTCGTCGGCTTTGCGTTGCTTGGCGTTTTGCATTTCCCGCTCCAAGTCCCGGTTTCCGGAATCCTCGGAGGCGCCCCATCACACCCATCGCCCCATTGCGTGCGCCTTAGGCGCTACTTCGCTCCCGCTCCGCCCTCGTGTTGAGGCGTGGCTCGCGAGCGAACGGCGCGTTCAAATCTTCGAGAGAGACTTTGCCCTTGGTGGCGGCGACAACGCGCGCGCCGCGCGCCATCGATACCCCGCGCTTGCCCTTCGCAAGGTTCCAAACGTCCCCCTTGCTCATGGGCGGATCGAGGCGCTTGCCGAAGCCGGCGTAGCCGCACCCCTCTCGGGCGATGTAGTCGTCCAGAAGCATGATAATATTGTTGGGCGATGTCCAACCACCAAGTCAAGAGCCGAGTTGGAGATAGTCCTGACGACACCGTTGGGGCAGTTCCAACAGTGTGGGGCTATGGGAAAGTCGAAACCGACATGGAAACTCCGCCAGTGGCGACTGCGCATGAACCGCACGCAACAGTGGTTGGCCGATCAGACCGGCATGCATAAGGGTGACATTTCTGCTTTAGAAACAGGCGCGCAACGCTGGAACGAGACCCACCTGACCAAATTCGCAAAGGCCCTCGGTGTTCCGCGCTGGTGGCTCGTCGATATCGACCCAGACGACCGGAGCAACGACCTCGAACTTATGCGTGCGATCGCCGCGCTATCCCCAGAAAAACGCGACGACGCCCTGCGAATTGTCGATGCGCTTAAGGAACGAAAACCGCCCTAGCCGCCAGGGCACCACGAAGAGGATCTCCCCCGCCAGGGTCGGGCCAGGCCGCGGTCTATCAGCATTTGGGCGAAGTCCCGACCGTCGACGTCCACGCGCGCCAGCACGCGGCTGTAACGATCACGGCGATGTTCCGGATAGATCGTGACCCTTTGAGCACTCGCAAAAATCGCGACCGCCGCGGTCGTCGCAGCGTCTCCAAGCGCCGATTCCGCGGGGCAGTCGGCGCGCCCACCGATTTCTGGCGCGTCCAGATTGTTCACCCGAATTCGCTCGGCGCCCACGTCGAACGTATCGGCGTCGTAGACACGTACAGGCTCGTCCAGAACGATCGGCGTGTCTGGTATCCGGTAGCCTAAACGAAGCCGCTCGGCCTCCGGCTCGCCCCCCGCTGGGGTGGCCACAAGAGCGATCAAAGTAGCAGCCGCGACGATCTGGGTGCGCATTAGGGACCCCTCCGTTACCGCCGGAGTGTGCGCCCCATCACAAGCATTTTCCACTTGTTGGGGATAATCCAACCTTTTCGGTTGACCGTAGGTTGGACATTGCCCAACGTTCGCTCCGGCCGCTGCGATTCGCGGGCGGCGCACGGAGGGGCGACATGGATCATCCCAGCGACTTCACAGGCCACACCGCCGCGGTCCTTTCCCTGGTCGAAGGCGCGCTCGTCGATCCGCCTCGCGGCAACGTCACCCGCCTCGCCATTCACCCCGTCGACGACGCCGACCGCGCTTACGTGCACCGCGAATTCGACGACGTCGCGCGCGCCATCGAGGCGCTGCCGCGGATGCTGCGCGTGCATCTGCGCTGCGAACTTTCCGACCGGCACAAGGCCGCGCTCGCCGATGCGGCAGCCCTCCTGCAGGCCATCGGCGCAATCTACGCGCCCCAGCCGAGGGACTGCGCATGAGCGAGCCCTGGAAAACTGAGCCGGATGCGCTCGACTTCATCGACGACGCCACCGGCTACCCGGTCGCCCTTCGGCGCAATCACATGGGCGCGTGGTGTGCCTATATCGGCGTGCCCAAGGATCACCCCTGGCACGGCAACCGCTGCCCCGACCTGGTCAAGGCGCCATGGGCCTTTGAGCGCTCCGTCGACGTAGCCGAACTCGGCGCTATCAACCTCTACCTGGGGGCGGCGCGCGCGCGCCCTGAAGAGGGCATTTATCCCATCGACGTTTTGGTCCGCTGCCATGGCGGGCTGACTTACTCGGCAGAGGCGTGGTGGGAAGACGAAACGCGCGCATCGTGGTGGTTTGGCTTCGATTGCACGCACGCCGGTGATCTCGTCCCGACGATCCCGCCATCATATGACGGGATCTACCGCAACATGGAGTTCGTGCGCGCGGCGGCGTCGAAGGCCGCCCGCGATCTGCGCGTCGCCGCCGTTTCCCTGTGCATGAGCGACGCCTTTGAGATCGCCTGCGGCGAGCACTGGCTCGCCTACCACCGCCTCATTCACGCCGCGCGCGGCTGGGCGCTGCCGACCCACCCCGGCGACAGCCTCGCCGACGTGCCCAACCTCATCGCCGACTTCGAACAGGCCGCCACGCGCGTGGCGCAGACCGCGCGCGAAGCCGCCGCCGAGACGGAGGCCCTCCATGACGCTTGACGAACTCTCGCCCTGGGACCGTCGCCGCGAACGCATCGGGCGGCAGTTGGAAATGGGCGCCATCACCAAGCGCGAGCACGCCCGCGAACTCAAGGCGATCGAGCGCGAGGAGCGCAAGGAGCGCATCGAGAAAGCCGCCAAGCGCGCGCGGGAAGCCAACGCCAGGAAGATGCGATGAGCGCGCCCGCATGGATTCTCACCGCCATCATCGCGGCCGCCTGGGGCTGGCTGATCTGGTGCGTGGCGACAAACGGGAGGCCCTACCTGTGAACCCTCTCAATCCCGCACAACTCGTTGGCGTTGTTTACCTCGTCGGCGCGGCCGTCACTCTTGCCGTTCTGCTCTACGCCACCGACCTGCGGTCGCTGCGAACGTGGCGGCATATGTGGGCCCCGGCGCTATTGGCGGCGTTCTGGCCGCTGGTGGCGCTCGCCGCGTTGACGAGTTTGGCCATTCACGTCGCACCCGAGGACGAGCGCGACGATTTCGGGGGTTACTGATGAAGCCCTCGCGCACCCGCGTCATCCGCGAGGCCGTCAAGCGCGGCCGCGCCAAGAAGGGCCTCGCCGCGCCCAAGCACAACGCGCCCGCGCGCGAGCCTTCCAAGAAGCCGCCCCAGCCCAAGGGCGTGCTGGCGGCGATCGCCCGCCTGTTTCGCGGAGGCAAGTGATGGCCGAGGGTTTCACGCGCCCGCCCATAGAACATTCCGACGGCGTTTATCTCGATATGCCGTTCAGCGACTATCTCGCCGACCGCGCGCTTTCAGGCTCCGCGTTCAAGAAGCTCTTGGTGAGCCCGCCCGACTGGTGGTGGGAGCATCGCGACAATCCCCTGTGGCGCGAGCCGGTCAGCGACGCGCGCGATCTCGGCACGGCGGTTCACAAGGCGGTGCTCGAGGGCATGGCGGCCTACGAGGCGGTCTACGCCGCTGAGCCGGATCGCGCCCTATTCCCCGACGCGCTCGACACCGCGCGCGACATGTCGGCGTGGATCAAGCGGCGCAACGAGGAATTGCTGGCCTCGGGCGAACACGACGCCAAGGGCAAGCCGCTGCGCCTGAATGTGTCGGGATCGAAAGACGACCTCGCCCAGCGCATCCGCGATCACGCCGACGCTTACGGCATGGACGTGACCTTCTGGGCCGATCTCGAGGCGGAATTGATTGGCGGCCGCGAAGTGATGCGCCGCCACGAAGATCAGACGGTGCGGCTCGTCGAAGGGTTTCTGCGCCGCGATCCGGTCTACGCCAAGCTGTTGAGCGACGGCCTGCCCGAGGTCTCCATTTTCTGGACCGACGGCGACATCCGCTACAAGGCNNATCGACTGGCTGCGCCCCACCGCCGTCATCGATCTGAAGACCTTCGGGCGCCCCTCGCCGCGTGGCCTCATCAAGGGGTTTCTCGCCGACCGCATCGATCACGGCGACGACCTGCAGGCGGTCCACGCCATACGCGCGGTCCACAGGCTGGCCGATCTCGATGTCATCGCCAGCGGGCCAGCCGCGCAAGCACGGATCGATCACCTGCGCCGTCTCGCAATCGGCGCAAAAGTGTTTGTCTGGCTCGGCGTTCGCGTCGGCGGCGGCCCCACCGCGCTCGCCGCGCGCTTCGATCAAGGCTCGCTCATCTGGGCCGCCGCCGAGCAGAAGATCGCCCAGGCGGTGGCGGCGTATCGCGACTATCGCGCCCGCTTCGGCATGGACGTCTGGGTCAACAGCGCCGGCCTGGTCGCGCCCGACATTGCAGATTGGCCGTTCTGGGCCACGGAGGTTCCCGCATGAGCGATTTGGTGAAACGCTCGGTGGGCGAAGTCGCCAGCGTCGACAGCGTGGCCCCGCTGCTGCCGCGCACCGCTGAGGAAGTGGGCGCCTTCGTCGACGCCATGATTAAGTTCGACGCGGTGCCGTCGAGCTATTCGAGCCTGCCGGAGGCCAAGCGCAAGGGCTTCATGGTGGTGGCGATTCTCAAAGGCATGGAGCTCGGCATGCCGCCGCTGCGCGCGCTGCAGTCGATCTATGTCGTCAATGGCGTGCCCACCATCTATGGCGACGCGCTCGTGGCCTACGTGATGCGTTCGGGGCTCGTGGAAAGCTACCGCGAATGGTTTGAAGGCGAAGGCGACCAACGCGCGGCGTGCGTATGCGCCAAGCGTATCGGCGTTGGCGGCGAGGTCACGCGCTCGTTTTCGGTAGCGATGGCCCAGCGGATGAATCTGTTGGGCAAGAAGCCGTGGCAGCATTCGCGCGACCGCATGTTGATGATCCGGGCGCGCACCTATGTGTTTCGGGATCTGTTCGCCGACGCCCTCGACGGGCTTGGCGTGGCCGAGGAACAAGAAGACATCGCCGCCGCCCGCGGGCTCGCGCACGCGGCTTCGTCGAGCGGCGACACCCGCGCCATTGATCCCCTTGCCGATACGCCCGTCATCGAGGGCGAATTCACGCCATCCGACAGCGCCGCCAGCTCAACGGCGCCTAGCGACGGCGCGGGTAAGGTCCCCCCTCCCGCGCCGTCGCGTCCCGTCGCCTTCGGCTCGCATCAATACGATCCCGCGAGCCCCGAGGCGCTTCCCTGCTTCGACGATTTCAGCGAGGGCGAATGGCGCGCGCTGGCGAAAGCGCTGCGCACGCTGATCGAGCGCGCGCCAGACGAAGCCACAAAGCGCGCGTGGGCCCGGATCAACCAGGGCTCGCTTCTGCTGATGGCGAATGCGTCCCCGGCGTTGCGCTCGTGGACGCTCGAACCTCTCGAATCCGCGTCCGCGAGCGCGGATGGCGGCGCGCCTGCCAGCGGGGCTCGGGGGCCAGGCGCGCCGTCTACTCTTGAAGAAGGCGCGGCGTGATGCCCGCCCAGCCCATCACCCTCGCCGACCTCCTCTCGCGCTACGTCGTCGACCTCGCCGCGGTGTTCGCCCAATACGACCAGGCCACCGCCGACAAGATGGCCGACGACTTCGCCGCCGAACTGAAGCAGGCCAGCGACGACATGCGCCGCGCCAAACGCGGAGGGCGGGCGTGACGCTCGCGCAAGCCCTGTCCGCGGTTCGCGCCGGTCGACTGACGCACCGAGAGGCCGCGCGCCGAGCGGGGGTTTCGCTTGGTCGTTTGCAGCGCGCCCTATACCCTGAGCGTTTCATGGCGGGGGGGCGGTACGAAAAGAAGCAGCGCGCCTGGCGCGC
>FKKE01001236.1_pt1 | contig 14531 bp, 12 predicted proteins | sample 1106331 | NCBI WGS metagenome assembly FKKE01 (sample SAMEA3931202, study PRJEB13176) | freshwater metagenome | biome: Drinking water system; feature: drinking water; material: freshwater | place: China | collected 2013-02-06 | reverse complement strand
GCGAGGGCGCCGGCGGTCCATGGTTTGTACGCCATGCGCGGCCGGAGGCCGCGCGGTCCAACTATGCCTCACGCCCCCGCCACATACACGGCGCGGACGTGGCCGTCGGTGTGGCCGATGATGCGACGGACGCCGCCCGGCCAGGTGGTGATGTCGATCACCATGCGCGGGCTGTCGCGGACATCGTCGGTCAGCGCTTCCGGTTCGAGCCGCACCCAGGCAAGCGGCGCTGTTGTGGTGGCGCGGGCGCCGGCTGCTGTGATGGCCGCGACAATGGCGTCACGCGCTTCGCGCGGCGGATATTGCAGAAACACCGAATGATAAACGATGGTCGCGGCATCGTCGGCGCGCGCATCGAGTTTCCGCGTCAGCCATTCGGCGGCGTCGGCGCGCTCGACGGTGACGCCGATCTCGCGCGCCAGGGCCACGGCGCCGTCGAAGCGCGCCAGCCGCTCCGGCTGATCGGGCCAGATGTAGGATTTGAGCTGCAGACGCTCTGCATCGTCGCGGATGTCGAGCGGGTTGAGATCGCAAGCGGCGCGATGGCGGACATTGATGTCATGCTCGACCGGCGGCGGCGGCCCATGCCAATCGGTGTCGATGAGGACCGGGCCCTCCGCGCCCCAAGCCCAGCTTTTGGTGCGATAGGTGAACAAATCCCAATTCAGATTGAGCCCGGCGCTGGCGCCAATCTCCAGCATGTCGGTTTCGCCGCGCCATTCCTTGGCGAACGTGAGAAAGCCGGCGAGCAAAGCGATGGAGCGGCGGGTTTCGTTGGTTTGCGGCGCAGATTGAATGAAGCGCGCGGCGGCGTTCGGCTCGCGTTCGAGCAGCGCACGCGCCAGCGGCCAGATCGCTTCGATCGACCAATTGGCGATGTGCGACGGATAATGGGCGGCGAGTTCGGCATCGCGACGCGTCAGCACGGCGTGATGGAAATAGCCTGCGAGCCGCAGAGCCAGCGCGTCGGCGCGCGGATTGGTGCTCCAGTCCTTCAGTAAGGCCGCGACCGGACCGCCTCGTTCGTAATCTTCGCTCATCGCCCGGATCAGCTCTGCCGTGAACGGCGAGCCGAACATGTCGCAATACATCGCCTGCTCGGCGAAGTGGGCGAGGATCTTGTCGTTCATGTTCAGCAGCCCGTGCTCCCCCGATAGGGGGAGCTGTCATCGCGCCAGCGATGACTGAGGGGGCGGCGCGAAATTCCGCAGGCGCTTGCGCCTCCCCCTCCGTCGCGCGCGATGCACGCGACACCTCCCCCTTGCGGGGGAGGACGAGAGACGAAGAGCGTAGCGATCAATTCCGCTCCACCGCAAGCGCGATGCCCTCGCCGCCGCCGATGCACAGCGAGGCCACGCCGCGCTTGGCGTCTCGCGCTTCCATCGCAGCCAGCAGGGTCACCAGCACGCGCGCGCCGGAGGCGCCGATGGGATGGCCGAGCGCGCAGGCGCCGCCATTGACGTTGATGATGTCGTGGCCGATGCCCAATTCCTTCATCGCGATCATCGGCACCACAGCGAAGGCCTCGTTGATCTCCCAGAGATCGACGTCGCCCACCTTCCAGCCGGCGCGCGTGAGCGCCTTCTGGATCGCGGGCACCGGCGCGGAGGTGAATTTGGCCGGCTCTTGCGCGTGCGAGCTTTGCGCAACGATCTTGGCGATGATTTTCCGGCCCTGCTTTTCAGCGTCGCCGCGGCGCATCAGCACCAAAGCCGCCGCGCCATCGGAGATGGCCGAGGCATTGGCGGCGGTGACCGTGCCGTCCGGCGTGAACGCCGGCTTGAGCGAGGGGATCTTGTCGGGCTTGGCCTTGCGCGGCAATTCGTCGGTATCGATGGCGCCGGCCTTCGACTCGATCGCCGCGATCTCGCGCTTAAAACGGCCCTCGCTGCTGGCGCTCTGCGCGCGGCGCAGCGTTTCGAGCGCGTACGCGTCCTGGGCTTCGCGGGTGAATTGATACTCTTTCGCCGCGGCGTCGGCATAGACGCCCATGGCGGCGCCTTCGTAGGCGTCTTCCAGACCGTCGAGCGCCATGTGATCGAACAATTTGTCGTGGCCGTACTTCTGGCCGCCGCGATGCTTGGCCATCAGAAACGGCGCGCGCGTCATGCTCTCCATGCCGCCGGCGATGACCGTATCGCTCTCGCCGGCGAGCAGGGCCTGGCGCGCCATCGCCACCGCTTGCAGGCCCGAGCCGCACATCTTGTTCAGCGTCACGGCTTGCGTGGCTTTGTCGAGCCCCGCTTTCAACGCCGCCTGGCGCGCCGGCGCCTGACCCAAGCCTGCGGAGAGCACGTTGCCCATGAAGATCGCATCCGCGCTTCCGACGCCTGCTTCCTTCACCGCCGCCTTGACCGCGACCGCGCCCAATTCCGGCGCGCTCAAATTGGCAAGCTCGCCCAGCAAACCGCCCATGGGCGTGCGGGCCATGCCGACGATGACGATGTCTTCCTGGCTCATTGCGATTTCTCCTGACGCAGCACCATAAGCGTCGACGTGCCGTGCGCCAACAGTCGGCCGCGTGCATCGGTAAGCTTGCCTTCAGCTGTAATGATGGTGCGTCCGCGCGCGACCACAAGGCCCTCGGCGCGAACTTGACCCGTCTCCGGCGTGATGGCGCGGACGAAATTCACCTTCGTCTCAACCGTGGTGTAGCCGAGGCCCGGCGCCAAAGTTGTGTGCGCCGCGCATCCGCAACAGCTATCGATCAACGTCAATGCCCAACCGCCGTGCACAATGCCCAAGGGATTGAGGATGCGATCGGTCGGATCGCCTAGAAAAACAGCACGGCCGTCTTCGACTTCGGCCAGGCGAAAGCCGAGCGTGGTGGAGATCGAGGGCGGCGGAAATTGTCCGGCGATCAGCGCGCGCATCGCTTCGAGGCCATTCAGGGCGATAAGTTGCTTGGCGGTGGTTTGGAAGTCTTGGGGGGCGGTCATTTGGATTCCTCTATTGACTTGCGGAGCGCGGCGCCTCCGGCGACGCATGCGCGGCCAGAGGCCGCGCTCCAACCTGCAAACGCCAGCGCCGGGGCCAACGTCACGCGATGAAACTCACGATGCGCTCGATGACGCCGCGATCCTGGGCGATCATGCGATGGCCAAGTCCGTCGCAGAGCGCGAGTTCGGCGTTGGGCCAAGCTTCGGCGATGGCCTTGCCGTTCTCCCACTCGACCGCGTCATCGTCCGTCGAGTGAAGCACGAGCGTTTCGAGCGGGCTGGCCACCGCGGCGAGATCGAACACCGCGTGCAGGCCCGCTTCGGCGGCGTAGATCTCGCGGGCGCGCTGCACCACCTCGTCGGCAATGCCGCGCTCCGCGGCGAAGTCGAACCAGCGCTTGTTGCGCCCGCGCGGCGGCGCGATCAACACGATGCGGCGGGGGGCAAAGCCGTTGAGCAGCGCCAAACCGAGCGCGGGTCCGCCGAAGGAATGGGTGACGACCGAATCGATCGGGCCGAGCTCGCGCGCGACGTGCTCGATCGCGGCGGCGGCGGCGAGCGGCGGACAGGCGTCGCCAGTGGAATAGCCGTGACCGGGCAGATCGAACGCCACGCTGGCGGCGCCGATGTCGGCGAGCGACTGGATCAGCGGACTCCAGAGCGAATTGTCGTCTTGCCAGCCATGCACGAGCAGCACCGCCGGCCCCTCGCCTAGGCGCCATGCGGCGACGCCGCCATGCGGCGTTTCGATCTCGAAGTCCTGCGCGCGGCGCAAAGGCTCGGCCAGGCGCGGCCGCGCGCGGCGCTTCGGCGTCATCACTTCGGCGAGCAACGCGCGCGCTTGTTCGTCGAGGCTCATTGCGCGCTCACGATCCAGCCGCCGCCGAGCACGCGCGTGGAGCGTGCATCATAGAACACGGCGGCTTGGCCGGGCGCAACGCCCTCTTCCGGCGCGTCGAGCAAGACGGAGTGCGTATGCAGCGCTGGCGTCTCGCTGGCGCGGATGGTGGAGATAAGCGTCGTCTTGTGTGCTTTGGGCTCATCATTCTCCTCCCCCTGCAAGGGGGAGGCTGGGAGGGGGTCTTGTACGTATCGAGCGTCCTGACCCCCACCCGCCCCGGACTGCATCCGGGGCGACCTCCCCCTTTCAGGGGGAGGAGAAACCATCAGCTTCGCAGCCACCGGCGGCCGCGTCGAGCGGACGCGCACCAGGATCTCCTGCCCGTCGCGCGGCGCAACGCCCTCGCCGATCCAGTTCACTTCTTTGAGCGCAATGCGCGTCACGCCCAGCGCTTCGCGTGGGCCGACGATGACGCGCTTCGCCGCTGCGTCGAGCTTCACCACAAACAAAGGTTCACCGGTGGCGACGCCGAGGCCGCGGCGTTGCCCGACGGTGAAATTGATGATTCCGTTGTGCTCGCCCATGACGCGGCCGTCGACATGCACGATCTCGCCCGGCTCGATGGCGCCGGGACGCAGCTTTTCGACCACGGCTTGATACTTGCCGTTCGGCACGAAGCAGATGTCCTGGCTGTCCGGCTTCTCGGCGACGCGCAGGCCAAGCTCGCTTGCCAGTTCGCGCACCTGGCTCTTGGGCATAGCCCCCAGCGGAAAGCGCAGAAACTCAAGCTGATCGCGCGTGGTGGCGAACAGGAAGTAGGTTTGATCGCGCGATGCATCGGCGGCACGGTGCAGTTCCGGACCATGAGCGCCTTCGATGCGTTGCACGTAATGGCCGGTGGCGAGGCAATCAGCGCCAAGATCCTCGGCGACGCGCTTCAGATCCTTGAACTTCACGGTTTGATTGCAGCGCACGCACGGGATTGGCGTGGCGCCAGCGAGATAGGTATCGGCGAAATCCTCCATCACGGCGTGGCGAAAGCGGCTTTCGTAATCCAGCACGTAGTGGGGAAAGCCCATAGCGTCGGCGACGCGGCGGGCGTCGTGGATGTCCTGGCCGGCGCAGCAGGCGCCCGGCTTGTTCACCGCCGCGCCATGATCGTAGAGTTGCAGCGTGACGCCGACGACGTCATAGCCCTCGCGCTTCAGCATCGCCGCAACGACGGAGGAATCCACCCCGCCCGACATGGCGGCGACGACGCGGGTCTCGCCGGGCGGCTTGGCGAAGCCGAGTGAGTTCTTCGGCACGCCGGCGGCTTGCCAGCTTGGATCGGCGCCGGCTGCGAGCCGGCCGTTCGTGTTGGTCATTGTCATCCCCTTCCGGAGTCAAGGTCCGGAACGAAACTGGAGCCGTGCATATGCAGTGGCGCTTGCGGCGCCGCAAGGGCGTTATTTGGTCAGCATCTTTCTGCGGATGTTACGCGCTCGGCGTGGCGACGTAGAACTTCCGCCCTGACCGCCTTGGCATCCCAAATCTGCGCCGAACCCCGGGCATCGGCTTCAGCGATCAGCGCGCGCAATTCTGCGACCGATTCCGCGTCCAGCACAGCATCATCGGAGATTGTTAGAGTCGTGCTCATGGCCTCAGCCTAGCACCACGTAGGAAGCGATCACAAATACTTCAGGAGCGTCAGTTGCGAGAGTTCCGAGAACGTTTTCGCCGCCGCTTCGTACTGCACCAGCAGCGTGTTCAGCTTGATCGACACTTCGGCGATATCGGCGTCGGCCTGTTCGCCGATTTCCTTGAACAACAGGCCGGAGCGCTCCTGCAGGCGCACGCGCTCGGCGGCGAACCGCTTCTGCAGCTGGCCGGAGCGGCCCTCCTCATTGGTGAAGTTGGCCGAGTGCGCATCGAGAGCGTCCGCGAACGCTTGCAGCGCCGCTGTGTCGGCGGCGCTGATCGGCTGGCCGATGGTGCCGCCGGACGCGTCGAGCAAGTTCTTCAGGCTACGCAGCGTGTTGAACAAGCCTTGCGACAACTCCGAGGCCTTGGCCGCCAACACCACCGGCGCGCCGCCGACATCGATGGTCTGATGGCGGGCCGCTTCGTCGTAGATGTCGTCGGGCGCCGTCGTGGCTTGCAGCTGATCGAGCGTCGTGATCTTCACCGGCCCCGCGCCCTGGCGCTCGCCCGCAAACATCGGTTCGCCGTTCCAGGTCTCGTTCAAGGCCGAGACGATGCTGGAGAACGACAGGTCCAGTTCCACGGCGATGCCGCGCCCGTCGTTGGAACTGAGCGCGTCCCGGATCGAACTCGCCAACAAATCGGACGCTTCGGCCACCTGCCCCAAAGCCGCCGCCTGCACGCCGAAGCGCGCCTGCAACTGGTTGATCACCGAAGCGCGCGAGTCGGATGCGGCCATCATGCTCTTGGCGTTGAGCAAGCGGCTGGAGGCGCCGCCGAATCCTTGCAGGTCCTTTGCGGCTGCGCCGGACGCAACTTGCCGCTGCAGTTCGCCGAGTTCGCCGGTGATGCGGCGCACGTCCTGTTGCGCTTGCGTGAAGAAACGGAGCGTGAGCGGGCTGCTCATGATTTCAGGTCCCTAGCGATAGCCGATGCCCATCAGCACATCGAGCATGTCTGTGGCGGCCTGGATGACGCGCGCGGCGGCGGCATAGGCGTTCTGATAAGTCGTCATCTTCATCAGCTCATCGTCGATGCTGACGCCCTCGATTTGCGCGCGACGATCGGCGGCGGCGGTGGCGACGGCGGCGGCGCCGGCGGCGGCGCGTCCGGCGTCCTTGGCTAGGCGTCCGACCTCGCCGCCCAGGCGCGCGGCATAGGTGGCGAGCGTGGTCGATTGCGCCGTCAGCACGCCAGCTGCGGAGAACGCGCGCACGGAATCGCGCGCCGCGACAAGAGCCGCCGAGCCGCGATTGTCGCCGGCCTCGATCACGCGCTCACCCAAAGCAGCGCTAATGTCGGGGCGGCCGACGGCGAGGCGGCCGGGATCGGACGCCACCAGCGCATTGACATCGACCTCCATCGCCCGGCCGGCTGTCGCCGATGGCGACAAGCCGTGCATGGCGGTGAACGCAACCCCGGTTGCGCCGCGTTGCGTGGTGTCGCTCACCAGCGTCACCGAAAACGCGGGATCGGGCGTGAACGAAATCCGCCCGGTGGCGCTATTCAGCGCGAAGGCGCCGTACTCGCCCAGCCCCGTGCCGGGGGCGTTCAACGCCGCAATCAGATCGTCCCAATCGGCGCCCGGCGCGGCGAGCGCACCGCTAATCGGGATGCTGCGGTTGGCGATGAAGCGGCCGGCCGAGTCGCGCACCTGGTAACTGATGACGCCGCCGCTGGTGAAGCCATGCGCATCGGATCCGCTCAGTCCGCTTTCGAAGAACATCGGCGTCGGACGCGAGACCAGATCGTTCAAGCCGAAGAAGTGCGAGAAACCGCGCCCGGCGCGGGCGCTCGGATCGGCGCCATCCTGCTGGATGACGATGCCGCCGCCATTGCCGACATTGAGCGACATGACGCCGCCTGAAAAACTGGCGCTGCCTGCGGGCGTAGCCGCGGCGAGCGCCGAATTGAGCGCGGCGGTGAAATCGGCAATCGTGCCGCCGGCGAAGCTGAACACGCCGGCCGGCGCCTCCGCGGTGATGGTCTGCGCGTCGAAATCGATGCTGAGCCGCTCGCGCAGCACGCCGCCGGAATCGGTGATCGCCAGCGTTGCCGCACCGGTGAAATTGAGCGCATCCGCGCCAAGCAGGCCCGTCTGACGGCCGGTCAGGTTCGACACCGCCGGCGAAGAGGCGTTTTCGTTGTGCACTTGGTTGAGCGCATCGCCAAGCGCGCCGGCAAAACCGCCCAACGCTTCGGCGAGTCCGGCGAGGTCGCGGTCGCGCACTTGCAGAAGGCCGTGAATGGCGCCGCCGGTCAGGAACGGTTCGAGATTGGCCTGCGCGCCCACGTCCGCGTTCATGGTGATGACGCCGTGCACCGCGAACGGCGATGAGTTCGGCGTGTAGCTCAATTGCGTGGCGGTGACGCCCACGAGCAGTCCGCCGCCGCTGGTGCGCACATGTACGCCGCCTTCCGCGACGGGCGAGACGCGCACGTCAATCAAGGCGGAAAGTTCGTCGATCAGCGCCGATTGTGCGTTCTCGGCGTTGCTGGGGTCGGCGCCGGTGCGCTTGCTCAGCCGGATTTCATCGTTGAGCTGGGCGATGCGGTCGATCAGGCTCTGCGCTTCTTCGACCGCATCGCCGATACGCTGATCGGCTTCGACGATGAGATCCTGCAAGGAATCGCCGATGCGCTGCACTTCGGCGTACGTCGACTGCAGCGCGCTCACCGCATCGACGCGCCGCAGCGTCGACGCCGGATCGACGCCCAGTTCGGTGAGCGCCGACCAATATTCGTCGAGCATCGCGAACATCGAGGTCGAGCTGGCGGGATCGCCGAAGTTCGATTGCGCGCGGCTCAATATGTCGGCGCGCGCCGAGGAGGCGCCGCGGGCGGCTTCGGCGATGTAGCCGGCGGTGGCGAGGAAACGGTCGGCGGCGCGCTTGATGCCGCTCACCTCGACGCCGGCGCCGTGGCCGAGTTGGCTGCGCGGCGCCAGCGTGAGTTCGGTGCGGACGTAGCCGGGCGTGTTGGCGTTGGCGATGTTCTGCGAAACGATCGAGACGCCGGTCTGCGCCGCGCGCAACCCCGAGAGGCCGGACAGAAGCACGCTGGTCAGGCCTACCATGGGCGCGCTCCAGGCAATTCCCGCCCGGCGCCCGGCAAGAGCTGCCGGGCTGGGGCGGGCGCGCACCGCGCGCGCGAGGCGCATTCAAGCGTCTGAAACAAGGCGCTTTTCTCCTGATTCTCCGCGCGCGCGCCGGAAGCGGCGAGCGGAGCACCGGCACGTGGCCACGCAAGCCCGGCGCCATGGTTAATCGCTGGGCAAGAGCTGCCGGCCAGGGCGGCGAAATTTGCCGTTGCGGGCGCTCATCGGCCTGCTGGTCAGATCTTATGAGATTGTTTTTATTGACTTTTATTATGGTGAACGGCGTGGCCCAGGGTTTGCTCGGGACGCCTGGCTGGAGCGCGAGGGACCCGCGTTCCGCCTGGGGGACCAATGGACTTCGCGGCCGAGCCCGTCATGGACGCCTTCGCACCGCCGCCGCGCGCAGCGCGGGCGAGTGCGGCACAGGATGGCGCTCAGGATGGGCCTTCGTTCGACGATCACCTCGAAGCGGCGACCGCCGAGCCGCGTCCCAAATCTCCGGTCGCCTCCGACGCCAAACCTGAATCCGGGTCGACGGAACAAGCGGCCGAAGGGGCCGTGCTCCTAGGCGCACCGGTTCCGCCTCAACCTGTTGTACTTCAAATCGCACCGGCGCTGACTGCGCCTGCAATGGCGGCCGAAACGCCGATCACTTCGGCGCCGGCGACGCCGAACGCGAACGCGGCCGGCGAATTGGCCCCTGCGGCTGCGCCCACCCTCCCCGCGGTCGCGGCGCAACCGGCGCAAACGAACGCGTCTCCAGCGAAACCCGCCGCACCGGCGGCGACGAAGCCGGAGAACGTTAAGCCAGCAACACCGCCGCAGACCCCCGCCCCAACGCACGCAGCGCCAACGAACCCGGCGCCGGCGAACTCGACTCAGGCCAACGCCGCTGCGCCGCAGCCGGCGCCGCCGCCCGTTCTCGCTGCGTCCCAGACTCTTCCAGCGCCGATGCAACAGGCGCTCGCCGCCGCGACGGCGCCGATGCCGCCATCTATCGTCGCGACGCAGCCGCGCGCACTCAATAAGCCGGCGCTCGAAACCAAGCCTGCGCCTGAGTTCGCGCCCGTGCGCGCCGCGCCCGCCAAGCCTGCAAAGCCTGTCGCAGCCGGTGCGATCGCCAGCGAACCGGCGCCAACATCCTCAAAAACGCCGACGCCCGCGCCGACATTGGATCCAGCGCAAAGCTTGCCGCAGCAGCCGCAGTTATCGACAACGAGCCTCGGTTCGCACGCCAGCACGCATGTTCAGCACACCGCGACTGACGCCGGCGCCCATCGCGCGGCGCCCGCCGCGGCGCAAGTGGCGCGCGAGATCATCCGCCGCTTCGACGGCGGCGCGACCAGTTTCGAATTGCGGCTCGATCCGCCGGAACTCGGGCGCGTCGAAGTGCGCATGGAAGTAAGCCGCGATCATCGCGTCACCGCCGTGATCGCCGCCGACAGCCCGCAAGCGCTGACCGAACTCGCCCGCCATGCGCGCGAACTCGAGGCGCAGCTTCAGTCGGCCGGATTGCAACTCAGCGACAGCGGCCTCTCCTTCGATCTGCGCCAAGGCGCGCGCGGCGACGACGCGCAAGAGTCCGAAGGCGCTGCGAACCGCGGCGGCGGCGAGACCGCGCAGCAGCAACAAACACAAACGCAGACGGCGCGCCCGATCGGATTCGAGCGTTGGCGCGGCGTGCGCGTGGACATGATGGTTTAAAGGACGAGATCAATGCCCATCGGCGCCATCGATCCGGTCGTGAACAGCGGCGAGCCCAGCGCCCGCACGCGGCTCTCGGACAATTACGACACATTCCTGGTGCTGCTGACGGCGCAGCTGCAAAACCAGGATCCGCTGGCGCCGATGGATTCGACGCAATTCACCCAGCAATTGGTGCAGTTCAGCCAAGTCGAGCAGCAAATCCGCACCAACGAGGAACTGGAAGGCTTGGCGCAGCAATATCAGGCCGCGGCCGCAGGCGCCGCCCTCTCCTATCTCGGCAAAGACGCCATCATCGAGGCGGATGAAACCTACCTAGCCGGCGGGCAAGCCAATTGGGCCTATCGTCTGCCCGAGAACGCGTCGTCGATGACCATCAAGGTCAAGGACATGTCCGGACGCGTCGTCTACGAGACGACGACGGCGCCCAACACCGGCGGCGAACATCTGTTCAGCTGGAACGGCGTCAAGTCCGACGGCTCGACCGCCAGCGACGGCGTCTACCAGATTTCGATCGAAGCGACCGGGGCCGACGGCGAGCGGATCGCGCCGACGATTTCGGTTCGCGAAACCATCATGGGCGTAGATTTCACCGGAGACTCGCCTGTCGTCATCACGCCGTCGGGCACGCGCGCGCTGGGTTCGATCCGGTCCGTGCTGGACAACGGCTAAACACAACGCGTCCGCCGAATGCGGACGCTATTGACTACGCGCAGAAGCGCTCCATCCGTAACTGAAACCCTTTTGCCGCGTTCGGTGGGACGCACGCGGCGATGGAGCTGGGACACATGTCGATCTACACCGCCTTGCGCGCGGGCGTTTCTGGCCTCACCGCCAATTCAAGCGCGCTTGCCGTCATTTCCGACAACATCGCCAACGTCAACACGGTCGGCTACAAGCGCGGCAGCGTCGATTTCAGCGCGCTGGTCAATGCGCAGAATTCGAACACCACCTACAATGCCGGCGGCGTGCTGCCGCTGACGCGCCAGCAGATTTCGCTGCAGGGCTCGCTCGAACAATCGCGCTCGACCACCGACCTTGCCATCTCGGGCGACGGCTTCTTCATCGTGTCGACGAACAACCAGCAGCTGTCCAACGGCGGCAGCGTGCTGTTCACCCGCGCGGGTTCCTTCACCATCGACGCCGACGGCTACATGGTCAACGCGCAGGGCCTGTTCCTGCAAGGCTGGCCGGTCGGCAGCGACGGCAGCATCACCTCCTCCCCCACGTCCCTCTCCGCAATCGAGCCGGTGAACATATCCGGCGTCGGCGGTCTGGCGGAGCCCACCGCGAATGTCGGCCTCAATGCGAACCTGAATTCGGGTCAGGCCGATTACGCCAACGCGCAGGGCGCCTACGACGTTGGCGATCTGGCGATGGGGACGATCACGCCGCACTTCGAAAGCTCGCTCGAAATCTACGACAGCCTGGGCGCGCCGCGCACGATCGCATTCGGCTTCCTCAAGACAGGACCGAACACGTGGCGGGTGGAGGCCTATGCGCGTCCCAACTCCAATATCACCGGCGGCGGCGCCAATGGCGGCGTGCTCGCGGCCGGCATCCTCACCTTCAACACCGACGGCACCGTCGCCGGCGTCGCCGGCCACGGCACCGCCTCGACCGTCCAGAACATCAACGCCGCCTTCAATATCGACTGGGCCACGTCGACCGGCGCCGCCGACCAGCCGGTGACGCTCGACCTCACCACCGGCATGACCCAGTTCGCCAACAGCTTCGGCGTCACCTCGGTGACGGCGGACGGCGTGCCGCCGGGCGACCTCGTCGGCCTGGTGCTCGAGGGCGACGGCATGCTGACGGCGCAATTCTCCAACGGCCGCGCCCGCGCGCTCTACCAGATCCCGCTGGCGACGTTCCTGAACCCCAACGGCCTGAAAGCCGATCAAGGCGGCGCCTTCCGCACCACCCTGGAGTCGGGCCTCTACAACATCAACGCCTCGAACGCGGGCGGGGCCGGCCGCATCGTTTCGGGCGCGCTGGAAGCTTCGAACGTCGATCTCGCCGCCGAGTTCACCAGCCTGATCACGACACAGCGCGCCTACTCGGCTTCGTCGCGCATCATCACCACGGCGGACGAAATGCTGGAGGAGCTGTTGCGCATCAAGCGCTAAAGCGAGCGCGCATCGGGTAAGTAATGAGTAAGAGACTCATGTTCTAATCCGGCACAGGTTTCTGCGCCGATTACGGCCACGCGTCTTAGCCGTTTCTTTAGCGATCCGAGTTATCATCGGAGGCTCAAGAAGGAGAAAGGCGCATGCAGAAGCAACGCCGATATGATGGGGTGGTGATGGGTCCCGATGGGAATCCCCTCACTTTGGACGATCTGCCGCCGGCCGGCACGACCCGTTGGGTCATCCGCCGCAAAGCGGAAGTTGTCGCTGCGGTTCGCGGCGGCCTGCTGACGATGGAAGACGCTTGCCAGCGTTATGGCCTCTCAGAAGAGGAATTCGATGGCTGGCGCAAGTCGATCGAGAAGCACGGCCTCCCTGGCTTGCGCACCACGCGCATCCAGCACTATCGCGGCGCGCCCGGCGTCTAACCGACGCCGCGCCCGCTGGGCGACAGGTCGCTAAACCAAGGCTTTCGAAAGCCCCCGCTCCTCCCCGGCGGGGGCTTTCGCGCGTTTCTTGGATCGCCGGCGCCCTCGCCGGCGTGGAACCCCGCAGCACCTGTTGATGCGGGTGGCATTGTCGCCGGCGAGGGCGCCGGCGGTCCAAACAACGTGGTTAACGGTTGTTTCACGTCCGACCGGGCAATTTCTGCCGACCGGTGAGATTTGCCCAGTGATTCTCGAACGCTGATCCTGGGCAGCGCTCGCCGTGCGTGCAGAGGGACGGCGTGAACGGGTTCACTCAACTCCTATTGAAGGCAGGGCCGACGCGCTTGTTCGCGGCCTTGGGCATCGCCGCGGTGGTGGCCGCCCTGCTGTTCACGCTGGTGTTCCGCATCGGCGGCGAGGCCAACGCGCTCTTGTTCGCTGGCGTCGAGACCCGCGAAGCCGCCGAAATCACCCAGCGGCTCGAGCAAGCCGATATTCCCTACGAGCTGCGCGGCGACGGCGGCTCCATCTACGTGCCGCGTTCGCGCGTGCTCGACGCGCGGATGATGCTGTCGGCCGAGGGCCTGCCTTCGCGCGGTTCGATCGGCTACGAGATTTTCGACGAGCCCGACGCGCTCGGGCAGACCCAGTTCCAGCAGAACATCAATCGCCTGCGCGCGCTCGAGGGCGAACTGGCGCGCACCATCGCTTCCCTCGACGGCGTCGCGTCGGCGCGCGTGCATCTGGTGTTGCCGGAGCGGCAATTGTTCGCGCGCGACGCCGAGCAGCCTTCGGCCTCGATCGTCATTCAGCTGCGCCGCGACGAGCTGACCTCGGGCCAGGTGCGCGCCATCCGTAATCTGGTGGCGAGCGCCACGCCGGGCTTGAGCGCCAACCGCGTCACCATTCTCGACGAAACCGGCCGCCTGCTGGCCGCCGCCGCCAGCGGCGAAGACGCCGCCGCCGAAGGCATCGACGCCCGTCAAGTCGCCACCGAGGAACGCATCCGCCGCACCGTCACCGATATTGTCGAAGGCGTCGTCGGTCAGGGCAACGCGCGCGTGCAGGTCACCGCGGAAATGGACTTCAACCGCATCAGCTCGACCACGCAGACCTTCGATCCGGAAGGCCGTGTCGTGCGCTCCACGTCGTCGACCGAGGAAACGTCCTCGTCGCCGAGCAATGGCGGCAGCTCGACCGCCGGCGCGAACGTACCCGACGCCAGCCGCACCACGGGCTCGAACAGCGGCCCGGCAGGCAATGAATCGAGCCAGGAAACCATCAATTACGAAATCTCCAACACCACGCGCACCGAGATCAGCGAAGGCGGCCGCGTCCGCCGGCTATCGGTTGCGGTCGCTGTCGACGGGACGCTGACGCCCGGCGAAGGCGACGCCGCGCCGACCTACACGCCGCGCACTGAAGAAGAGATGCAGCGGCTGACGGCGTTGGTGCGCTCGGCCGTCGGCTTCAACCAGGAGCGCGGCGATGTCGTCGAGGTCGTCAACACGCAATTCGCCCGCACGGCGGCGGCGGTCGAGGCGCAATCGCCTGGCATGTTCGCCTTCCTGGGCAATCTCGACGTCATGCGCATTGTCGAGATCGTCGCGGCGCTGATCGCGGCGCTGGCGTTCGTGTTCTTCGTGTTGCGTCCGCTGGTCGGCGGTCTGAGGCGCGGCGGGGCCAACGCCGAACTCGCCGGCCCTGGCG
>FKKE01009364.1_pt1 | contig 14550 bp, 13 predicted proteins | sample 1106331 | NCBI WGS metagenome assembly FKKE01 (sample SAMEA3931202, study PRJEB13176) | freshwater metagenome | biome: Drinking water system; feature: drinking water; material: freshwater | place: China | collected 2013-02-06 | reverse complement strand
CGACCGGTCCGAAGCGGAGACGGCCGCCCCCGGCAGCAGGTTCGAGATGGTCGGTCATTCGATCTGCGCGACCGACGCTACGCGCTCTGCTTGATCTCCTCCCAGTTCTCGCTCATCTCGCTGAAGGTGATGTACTCGTCCGACTCGCTCGGCGGCATGCCGTAGAACGGCGCGAGCTCGAAGAGCTTCTGGAGACGCTCGCCCGTGTTGTCGCCGAGCTCGAGATCGTCGTACGGATAGAGCGCCTTCGTGTCCGCGTTGATCTCCGCCGCGGACGCCTCGACCGTGACCGCCGCCACGAGGTACTCGGCGATACGAGCGTTGGCGATGGGATCGAGCGCTTGGTTGATCCACGCGTGGACGGTGTCGACGTTGTCGGAGGTCGACGGGATCGCGTACAGGTCGCAGAACGAGAACGCCCCTTCCGGTGGCGTCTTCGTCTTCACGTTCGTGTTCCCGGCACCCGCGGCCAGGGCGTTCTGGTACGCCCAGCCCTGGAAGCACGCAACGATGTCCCCGGCGACCAGCTGGTTCGTCATGTCGCCGAACGACGGCGCGACGCTCTTCGCCTGGCCGACCATCTTCGTCAGGTAGTCCCGGATCTCCTCGTACTCGTCCTTCGGCAGCGCAGCGGGATCCTTTCCGAGGATGTGCGCGGTGAGCGTGAAGGCGCCGAGCGGATCGTTGATGACGCCGACCTTGCCCTTGAACTTCGGGTCGAGCAGGTCGTCCCAGGACGTGAGGCCCCCCGGGAGCTTGGCGTCGTCCCACGTGATCCCGATGGAGCCCCAGGTCCACGGAACGCCCGTCCAGTTGCCGTCCTCGTCGATCCAGAGGTTGCGCGAGTCCGCCTCCTTGAACACCGGGAAGAGCCCCTCGATGTTCGGGATCTTGTCCGTGTCGATCGTCGTCAGGATGTCGAGCTCCGTGTACAGCGGCTTGTAGCCCTGGTAGTACGTGATCAGGTCGTACGCGCCGCCTCCCGCCTTGATCTTGGCCTGGATCTCGTCGTGATTCCCGATGTAGGTCGACTTGACGTCGACCTTGTTCGCGGTCTTCCAAGCCTGCATCGGGTCGGGGATGTCGTAGCCCTCCCACGACAGGTAGTCGATCGTCCCGCTCGCCTCGGGGGCCACGGCGTTTCCACCGTCGTCGCCGCCTCCACAGGCGGCGAGCAGCGTAGGCATCAGCCCGAGCCCGAGCGCGGCGGCGCCGCCGCGCCGGAGCAGCATGTTCCTGCTCAGGCGGGCGTGCTCGAGCCCCACGAGCGTCGTCAGGCGTGCGTCGTTGACCGGAGACTTGTCGGCCATCAGTCCTTCCCTCCTTGTCGGCGGCGAACCGAAACGGTCGCCTGAGCTTCGGCGCTGAGCGCGTCCCCCCGGACGGCTGTGGGTCGCGGCACGATGCGGGCGAACGTACCACGGTACGAAACCGATGTCCAGCTGGTGGACATCATGTGAGCGCGCCCACAGCCGCGACGACCGACCCCGCAGACGGAAGGGCAGCGTCCTCGAGGGGCGCCGAGAACGGGATCGGCAGGTCCGGCATCGTGACTCGCCGAGCCGCGACGGCACCGTGCTCGACGGCGAGGGCGACGACTTCGGCCGCATAGCCCCCTGTGGGCGGACCTTCCTCGACGACGACGAGCCGACCCGTCTTCGACGTCGATGCCACGACCGCCTCGGCGTCGAGCGGACGGATCGTGCGCAGGTCGATCACTTCGGCGGAGGTTCCGTCCGCGGCGAGCGTCTCCGCCGCCTCGAGCGCGACCTCGACGGCGCGCATCGCCGCGACGATCGTCACGTCCGACCCGGAGCGACGGATCGCCGCGCGACCGAGCGGGACGAGCGCGTCGTCGCCGTCGGGCACCTCGCCCCTCCGGCCGTAAAGCACCTTGTGCTCGAACACGACGACGGGGTTCTCGTCACGGATCGCCGACTTCAGGAGCCCCTTCGCATCGGCGGGCGTCGAGGGTGCGACGAGCGTGAGGCCGGGCTCGCCCATGAAGAGCGACGTGGGGATCTGTGAGTGACACGCGCCGAGGCGCGCTCCCGCCCCGACGGCGCTCCGGACGACGAGCGGCACGCTCGCCTGCTCGTTCGTCAGGTACCAGTACTTCGAGGACTGGTTGACGAGCGTGTCGACGACGAGACCCAGAAAGTCGCCGAACATGATCTCCACCACCGGTCGAAGCCCTCGCACCGCCGCGCCGAACGCGGCTCCCGTGAACGCGAGCTCCGAGATGGGCGTGTCGATCACGCGGTCGGACCCGAAGCGGGCATGGAGGTCTGGAGTGGCGTTGAACACGCCGCCGAGCGAGACGTCCTCGCCGAGCAGCACGACTCGCGGGTCGCGGCCGAGCTCCTCTGCGAGCGCGTCGCGGACCGCCTCACGGAACGTCGTCTCGCTCACGGGCCGACCTTGGTCGACGTGGCCCGCGCGGTCACCGACGGATAGGGCGCGGCCGCGGCTGCTTCGAGCACGCGCTGCAGCTCGGCCTCGGCTTCCTCGTGGGCGCTCTCGACCGTGTCGTCGTCGAGGGCTGCGGCGAGACGCGGGATTGGGTCGCGCGCGAGCCACTCCTCGACCTCGTCCTTCGGCCGGTAGGCGCCGGGGTCGACTTTCGAGTGCCCCTTGTGGCGGTAGGTCAGGCACTCGAGGAACGCCGGACCCGCGCCGCTTCGCGCGCGCGAGACCGCCTCCTCCGCCGCGGCGCGGACCGCGAGGACGTCGTTGCCGTCCACCTTCGCCGCAGGGATGTCGTACGCGGCCGCGCGTCGGGTGATGTCCGACCCGGCCGTTACTGCGGCCATCGGCGTCCACTCGCCGTAGAGGTTGTTCTCGCAGACGTAGACGACCGGGAGCCGTCGAACGACCGCCCAGTTCAGGCATTCGTGGAAGTACGCTTGATTGACGGCGCCGTCGCCGAAGAACGCGACCGCGACGGAGCGGTCGCCGAGCAGCTGCGCCGCGAGTGCCGCGCCGGTCGCAGCCGCGATGGAGCCGCCGACGATGCCGAAGCAGCCGATGAGCCCGCGCTCGACGTCGGTCACGTTCATCGAGCCGCCACGGCCGCCGTTCGTGCCCGACGCGCGACCCAGGAGCTCGGCCATGAGCCGCGTCGGGTCGACACCGAGCGCGAGGGCTGCGCCGTGGCCCCGGTAGGTCGCGGCGACCGCGTCACCTGGCTCGAGCGCGGCGCAGACACCGACCGAGACCGCCTCCTGCCCCTGGCAGAGGTGCGTCGTCCCGTCGATCGTGTTGGCCATGAACTGGCGCAGAACGGCGTCCTCGAACAACCGGATGCGGAGCATCTCGAGGTACAGCCGTGCGAGCTCGGACCGGTCGGTCTCCTCTGCGGGAACGCGGACGACAGTCATGTACGATGCGCGACTGTATCGCATGGTGGACACGATGTTCATTGGGCGGTATCGGTGACCCCCGCCGAGCGCGGCTCCTCCGTCCACGTCCTGCGCAAGGTTGCGCTCATCCTCGACCGGCTGGCCGAGGAAGGCGAGGTCAGCGCCGCACGTCTCGCGGAGCTCGTCGACGAGCCTCGGTCCACCGTGTATCGGCTCCTGACGAGCATGCAGGCGCTCGACTACGTCACGCCCGGGGCGCGACGCGGAACGTATCGGCTCGGGATCGCGCTCCTGCGCCTCGGCAGCTCGGTCGCAGCCCGCTTCGACGTTCGGCAGGCCGCGCTTCCGGTCATGGAGCGCGTCCACGACGAGACCGGCGAGACGGTCTTCCTCTGCGTCCGCAACAGAGACGAGGCGGTGTGCATCGAACGCATCGACGGGCTCTGGGTGCAGTCGATGGCGCTTCGGCTCGGCGGCTCTCTTCCGCTCCACGTCGGCGCTGGGCCACGGGCGCTCCTCGCCGCCGAGCCGCGCGAGCAGTGGGAGGCGTACGCATCGCGCCCCGACGGGCTTGCGGCGTGGACGGAGAACACGCCGACGAGCAAGCGAGCGCTCTTCGCCGCGCTGGACGAGACGCGTGAACGTGGCGTCGCGATCTCCGACGAGGACGTCGTCCTCGGGATGGCTGCTGTCGGGGCCGCGATCCGCGATCACCGCGGCGACGTCTGCGCGGCTCTTTCGATGAGCGGCCCGCGACCTGGGATCCTCGGCGCCCGGGAGCACACGAGCGTCGACCTGATCGTCTCGGCCGCCGAGGACGTCTCCCGCGCGCTGGGCTTCGTGACGAGCCAGGCGACGGCTACGGGATGACGTGCTCCGGCTCGCGGCGAACGGCCGGCGGCTGCACGACCTCGAGGAGATAGCCGAGGTCGTGCTCCGTGTCGAAGTAGACGAACGCGCCGTCCCCGTCGACGCCGAAGCCTCGACCCTCCTGGATCACGTCGTACCCGGCGGATGCGAACGAGGCGATCGCACCGTCGGCGTCGTCCACGTAGACGGCGAGGTGATGGAGACCCTCGCCGCGCCGCTCGAGCCAGTCGTGGTAGACGCTCGGGCCGACGAGCGGCTCGAGAAGCTCGATCTGAGGTGTGGTCGAGTTCAGCGCGATCCGAACCGAGAACTGCGACGGCTCGCCCCGGAACTCCTGATGGGACAGAAGATCCGGGCCGTACGTGTACACGCGCCACGGCCCGCAGTCCCACAAGGTCGAGTATCGGCGACACGCAGCTTCGAGATCGGCGACCACGATCCCGACCTGACCGACCGGAAGGCCGACCATCGCGCCGACGGGTCCGGGGAACGCGCTCATCGCCTCGACTCTACGCTGCGTCGAACGGGCGCGTTCGCGTGATCAAGCTCGGCGCGGACACGCTGTGCTGGCACCTTCGCCTCGAGCGCGGTGAGCTCACCGTCGGCGACGTGCTCGAGGAGTCGCGCGAGCTGGGCTGCGACTTCGTGCAGGTGAACCTCCATCACCTTCGCGTCCGGCCGCTCGACGATCTCGTCGCGCTCGCGAAACACGCGAGCGCGCTCGGACTCGAGCTCCTCGCCTCGGGCGACTTCCTCGGACAGGCCAGGAACGGCGACGCGCCCGACGTCGGCGTCGCGCGCGTTCGTGGCTGGCTCGAGCGGGCTGTTGCGCTCGGGAGCCCCGTGCTCCGGGTCGTCTCGGGCTTCTACCGCGCCGAGCTCGCAGGCCGCCCCGAGCTGATCGCAGCCGAGCGGGACTACGTCGTGGAGGTTCTCCGCGGAGCATCGGACGACGCAGCGACGGCAGGCGTGACGCTGCTCATCGAGAACCACTCCGACTTCACCGTCGAGGAGTACCGCGCCCTCGTCGCCGACGCAGGAGGCTCGACCGGCGTGTTCCTCGACGTCATCAACCCGATCTCCGGGCTGGACGACCCGCTGCCTGCCGTGCGCGCGCTGGCCCCGCTCGCGCGAGCCGGGCACGTGAAGGACTACGTCTTCGAATCGATCCCGACGGACGACGGCTACCACCGCCGCGGCTTCTCGGTGCTCTACCGATACCCGGGCGAGGGCGTGGCAGACCTCACTGCGCTGGTGTCGGCCCTCCGCGAGGGCGTCGGGGATCGCGAATTCCACCTTTCGGTCGAGGGGCTCGACAATCACGCCGACCGCGACGACCAGCGAGAGCGGCTGGGCCCGGCGCTCGACCTTCTGCGGAGCCTTGCCCGATGAGAGCGGTGGTCTTCACCGGTGCAGGGGGCAACGAGGTGATCCGCGTCGAGGAGCGGCCCGATCCGGTTCCGGGGCCCGAGGACGTCGTTGTCCGCGCGTCCTACGCAGGACTCAATCCGGCGGACATCGTCCAGCGCGAAGGAAACTACCCGGCGCCCNNCCGGTCGAGGGCATGGATCCGGTGCCGGGAAGCACCCGCGTCCTCCTCGGCGACACCAACGCGGACATCCCCGGCCTCGAGGTCGCGGGCACGGTCGAGCACTGCGGCGAGCGCGTGTCCGCCTGGTCGGTGGGAGACCGCGTGTTCGGACTCGTCGGCGGCGGCGGTCTCGCGGACCGCGTGCTCGTGCACGAGCGCTGCGTCGCGCGTGTGCCCGACACGCTCGACGAACAGGACGCGGCCGCGACGGTCGAGGCGTTCGTGACTGCGCACGACGCGGCGTTCAGCCAGGCCGAGCTCCGGCCGGGCGAGACCCTCCTCGTGCACGGCGCCGGGGGCGGCGTGGGTACGGCTGCCGTGCAGCTCGGCGTCTCGAACGGAGCTCGCGTGCTCGCCACGGTGCGCAACGACGCCGCCCGTCAAGTCGTCGAGAGGCTGGGAGCCGAAGCGCTCCCCGATGAGAGCTTCGCCGACGCCGTCCGCGAGGCGACGGGCGGCACAGGGGTCGACGTCGTCCTCGAGCTCGTCGGGGGCATCCACTTCCCGGCAAACCTGGACGTGCTCGCGCTGCGTGGGCGCATCGTCGTCGTCTCGGTTGCAGGCGGCAACGAGGTCGAGCTGCCCCTCCGGGCGCTCATGGTGAAGCGCGCGACGTTGCGCGGCACGGTGTTGCGCTCTCGTCCTCTGGAGGAGAAGGCCGCCGCGATGCGCGCGTTCGAGCGCGAGGTCGTGCCAGGCCTCGCCACCGGGCGCCTGCGCCCCCTGATCGACTCGGTCTATCCGGTGGCCGACGTCGCCGACGCGTTCGAACGGCTCGCGAGCCGTGGCAAGACGGGCAAGGTGCTCCTCGACTTCACGGCGTCATCAGCACCTTGATCGCTCCCGACCGGCTGCGCTCCACCGCCGCGGCGAACGCCTCGTCGATCTCGGTGAGGGGGTAGCGATGCGTGATCGCCGGCGCGAGCCTCACCGCCCCTCGAGCCGCAAGCCCGAGCGCGGCGGCGTACTCGCTGCGCCCGTCGTGGCTCCAGACGAAGGCGATGGTCAACTCACGCACCATCGCAGCCGCCAGGTCGAGAAGCTGGGCATCGAACGCTTCGCCGACGAGCCCGATCGTCCCACCCGCCCGCGCGGCGGCGAGCGACCGCGAGAGCATGGTCGGACCTCCGGCCGTCTCGAACACGACGTCCGCGCCCGTCGGTGCCGTCTCTCCTGCCCCCAGGTCGACGACTGCGCTCGCGCCGAGCAGGAGCGCGAGATCGAGCGGCGCGCGCCGCGTCCCGACGACGGTCACATGGCAGCCCTCGTCGACTGCCGCCTGCGCGACCGCGAGGCCGATCGCTCCCACTCCGAGGACGGTCACCCGGTGGCCGGCGTGCACCGGCACGCGGCGGAGCGCATGGACGGCGACGGCGGTGCAATCCAGCAGCGCCCCTTCATCCAGGCTGACGTCCGGAGGAAGCGCGAACAGGTTCTTGGCGGGAACGACGCAAAGCTCCGCGAACCCGCCCGGACGGGCGACGCCGATGTGCTCGAGTCGCGGGCAGAGCGAGAAGCGCCCGGAGGCGCACTCGGCGCACTCGCCGCAGGACACCATCGGCTGCACCGATACGCGATCTCCCGGCGCGCACGTGGTCACGCTCTCCCCGGTCGCGGTGACCTCACCGGCAAGCTCGTGGCCCTGCGCGGGACGTGGGTACGGAGTCGGGTACAGCTGCCGGCCGGCGCGATACTCGTGCAGGTCACCGCCGCAGATCCCGGCCGCACGAACGCGCACCAACGCCTCGCCGGGGCCTGGTACGGGATCCGGCACCTCCTCGACGCGGAAATCACGAGGACCTGCGAAGGTCACTGTGAGCACGGAGGGGCGTTATACCGCCTCGCGTCCTAGGGATCGACGTCGGGCTCAGCGGAGCCCGCGCTGCAGTGCTCGACGGCGAGGGTCGGCTGCTCGGCACGGGGCGACGGCCGCTCCAACCGAGCTTCGGTCCGGCACACGCCGAGGGTGACGCAAGCGCGTGGCTCGCAGCCGCGCTCGAAGCAGGCAACGAGGCCGCCCGCGGACACGAGATCGAGGCGATCGGCGTCTGCGCGCTCGGCCCTGCGCCCGTCCTCGTCGACGGGGCACTCGAGCCGGTGGCGCCTGCGCTCCTCTTCTCGCTCGATCGCCGGGCCTCTCCGTCGACACTCGGCGTGAGCCACGACCATCCGCTGCCGAAGCTGCACTGGTGGCGCGACACGCGTCCGGAGGTGTGGGCTCGGGCGTCTTTGGCCCTCGACGCAACGGGCTTTCTCGTCGGCCGGCTGACGGGCACGCCGGTGCTGGACACGATCACCGCCGACGCCTGGAGTCACCCGAGCGAGCCGCCGCCGATCGCGATCCCGGCAACGGCCGATCCGCTCGCCGTCGCAGGCGGCTTGCTCGACGAGCACGCGCGTGCGCTCGGCGTGCGTGCCGGGACGCCCGTGACTGTCGGGACGTACGACACGTACGCGGACGTGCTCGCCGCCGGTGTGTGCTCCCCCGGAGATGCGTGCATCCTGCTCGGCTCCACGCTCGTCCTCGGCGCTGCCGTCGCGCAGGGCGTCTCTGCCGAGGGACTCGAGGCGACGGGCTACCTCGGCGACGGCGCGTTCCTCGGCGGCTGGACGGCCGCGGCCGGCACGACGCTCGACTGGTGTGCGGCCCTGCTCGGGGAGCGGATCGACGTCGCGGCGCTCGCGCCCGGAGCGGGCGGCCTCCTTGCGCTTCCGTTTCTCGCCGGCGAGCGGACGCCCGTGTGGGATCCGGACGCACGCGGGGTCGTCGCCGGGCTGAGCCTCTCGACCGGGCGCAAGGAGCTCTACCGAGCATTCGTCGACGCCGTCGCGCTCTCGGCTCACGACCACGTGCAGCGCCTGCGCGACGCCGGGATCACACCCCCCGTCTGGCGTACTCGAGGAGGGGGCACCGCCGACGCCGCCTGGCTTCAGGCAGCGTGCAACGCGGTGGCCGCACCCCTCGAGCTCGTCGCGCACGCCGGCGACGCCGTCGGCCCCGCAGTGCTGGCGCACCGAGCGACGGGAACCGAGGTCACGCTGCCCGTCGTGCGGCAGCTCGAGCCCGACCCGGCACATGCGTCCCGCTACGGCGAGCTCTATCCTCGGTACCGCGAGCTGTACGCGTCGACCGCGACGCTCGTTCACGCGCTCGCCGGAGGTAACGCCTGATGCGCGCGGCGCGACTTCACGCTCCCGGCGACCTACGCGTCGAGGAGGTACCCGATCCGACGGCCTCCGCCGGACAGGTCCTCGTGCGAGTGGAGGCCTGCGGCGTCTGTCCGACCGACGTGCGGAAGTACGTCCTCGGCACCGCCGACGGATACCCGCTGAACCCAGGCCACGAATGGGTCGGGCGCATCGAGGCCATCGGGTCGGGCGTCACCGGCTGGGAGCCGGGCCAGCGTGTCTACGGCGACACCTACGCGGGATACGCAGAGCTCGCGGTCCTGGGGGTCGAGCCGGGCCCCTGGTCGCACGGGCCGCTCGTCCTACCCGAGAGCCTCGCCGTCGAGCGCGCCGTGTTCATCGAGCCGCTCGCGGACTGCCTGCACGCAGTGATCGACCAGGGACGCGTTGCTCCCGGCGACCGGGTCGTCATCGTCGGGGGAGGCCAGATGGGCCTTCAGCTCGTCCTCGCCGCATCGCTCCAGGGTGCCCGAGTGACGCTGATCGAGCCACTCGACCAGCGGAGGGCGCTCGGCTCGGAGCTCGGCGCCCACGATGCCGCCCGTGACCTGGCCGAGGTCGAGGGCGATGCGGACGTCGTGATCCTCTCGGTCGGTGTCGCGGAGCTCGTCGAGCCGTGCATCGCGCTCGCTGCACCTGGCGGCCGCGTCGTCCTCTTCGCCGGCTTCGGCGACGCGTCACGCGCGGAGCTCGATCTCGACCGCCTGCACTACCGAGAGATCGCTCTCGTCGGCAGCGAGTGGATCGGCACGCCGCCGAATCAGCGGCGCGAGCACTACTCCGCGGCACGCGACCTCCTCGTCTCGGGCCGTGCCCCGCTCGAGCAGCTCATCACCAGGCACTGCAGCCTCGACGATCTCGAGGACGCATTCGCGGATGTACGAGCTCACCGTGGTCTGAAGGCGGTCGTCGTCCCGTGAAGAGCGCGGCGTACGTTCGCCTGGAGCAGATCTGGGCGGACGGCGGCGTCGTCGTCCTCGACGGCGGCGGCGGGTCCGAGCTCGAGCGGCTCGGTTTCCCGCGCAACCGGAACGTGGGTGCGCTCTGGGGAACCGTGGCGCTCCTCGAGGCGCCGGAGCTCGCCCGGACGGTGCACCGCCTCTACGCTCAGGCGGGCGCCGACGTCGTCACCACGCACACCTGGCGCATCGACGGCGTCGCGGCCGCAGAGACGGCGGGCATCGTCCCGGCGGAGCCCGGCTGGCGCACGCTGTGCAGGCGTGCGGTCGAGCTCGCTCGGGAGGGCGTTCGCGAGGCCGGTCGCGTGGAATGCGCAGCCGCGTTCAGCGTCTGGACGGAGCCCGCCGAGCCTTCGTTCGTCGCCGAGCTCGCCCAGGCGATCGTTGCCGCAGAGCCCGACCTCGTTCTCGCGGAGACGACGGAGACGATCGAGCCGGACCTCTCCTTTCCGGCGATCGAGACCTTGCTCGGAACCGGGCTGCCGGTATGGGTGTCGTACCGGTGGACGGTCGACGGCCCGCCGAACCTGAGGTCGCAAGGCATCGCACCGTACCGAGGGAACCCGCAGGAGGCGGATGGCGAGCTGCTCGCCCGCGCCGCCGCCAGGCTCGAGGAGCTCGGAGTTGCCGCGATCCTCGTCAACTGCATCCCGCGCGAGCTCGTGCCCGGCGTCCTTCCCCTCGTCCGCGAGCACACCCGGCTCCCGCTCGGTGCGTACCCGAACGTCGGGACGTACCTGGATCCGGGCTGGAGCTTCGACGCCGCGTCGAGCCCGGACGCGCTCGCCCAGGAAGCGCTCGCCTGGCGGGACGTCGAGGGGGCGCGCATCGTCGGCGGCTGCTGCGGGACGACGCCTGAGCACATCGCGGCGGTCGCCGAGGCGGTCAGGTAGGTTCGCGCGCCATGACGCTGCGACTCGCGGTAGTCGGCGTCGGCGACGTCGCGCAGCGCGACTACCTGCCGGAGCTCGGACGCTTCTCCGACCTCGTCGAGGTCGTGGTCGCGTGCAGCCGCACGGCGTCGCGCGCCCGGGACGTCGCCGATCGATTCGGGATCCCGCGGCATACGGCCTCCGTCGAGGAAGCGGTGTCGGATCCCGGAGTCGACGCGATCGTCAACCTGACGCCGATCCCGGCCCACGTCGAGGTGACGCTCGAGGCGCTCCGGGCCGGGAAGCACGTGTACACGGAGAAGCCGCTCGCCGGCTCGCTCGCGGAGGCCGACCGGATAGCGAACGAGGCCGCGGCGCATGGCTGCACGGTCGTCGCGGCGCCGTGCGTGCTCCTGTTCCCGCAGGTCGTGCGCGCGCGGGAGCTGCTCGCCGCGCGCCAGCTCGGGGAGGTTCACACCGCCCGAGCGCACGGGCTCGGCGGCGTGCCGCCGTGGGCGGGTTACACCGGAGACCCGGCGCCGTTCTTCGCCCGCGACGCCGGGCCGCTCGTCGATATGGCCGTCTACCCTCTCCACGCGCTGACGGGCCTGCTCGGACGCGCCCGGCGGGTCGCCGCATTCTCGAGCCGGACACGAAGCTCGTTCACGGCCGGCGACGGAACCGAAGTTCGCGTCGAAGCCGACGACAACTGGCATGTCCTGCTCGAGCTGGAGTCCGGTGTGCTCGCCTCGGTGGAGGCGAACAACTGCGCCGGCGCGGCGCTCGCTCCCGAGCTCGAGCTCCGAGGCGAGCGCGCTGCTCTCGGCGTCAGTCTCCTCGACGTCTCCGCGCCGCTCCGCGTCGCCGACGCCGACGGCGAACGAACGGAGGACGTCCCGCATGGCCGCGCAACAGGCGGGCCGGATCACGCCCTCGGTATCGCGCACCTCGCCGTATGCGTCGCCGAGGGAACAGACCCTGAGATCGGAGTTCCGCACGCGCGCCACGTCCTCGAGATCCTCGACGCGGCTCGGCGCTCGGTCGCCGAGAGCCGCGCGGTGGATATCGCCGCATGAGCGAGCCCGTGCGGATCGGCATCGTCGGCGTCGGGGCGCTCGCGCTCCGAGGACTGCTGCCGCACCTGACATGTGAGGACGTCGCCGACCGCGTGCGCGTGACCGCTCTGTGCGACCCGGTGCACGAGCGCGCAAGCGCAGCGGCGAGCGCGTTCGGGATCGCGGGCGTCCACGCTTCCCTCGAAGCCCTGCTCGAGGATGACGACGTCGATGCGGTGACGATCGCGTCACCGATCGGCCTCCACGCCGAGCAGGCCGAGCTGGCGCTCATGGCAGGCAAGCACGTCCACGTCAACAAGACGCTGACGACAACGGTCGCGGAGGCCGACCGACTCATCGACTCCGCCCGCGAGCGCGACCTACGCCTCGTAGCGTCGCCCGGAGAGGTGCTTCGGCCGCAGCTGACGCGGACGCGCGAGCTGATCGTGAACGGCGCGATCGGACGACTCGCGTGGGCGATCTGCGGGTGCGCATTCGATCGCTATCACGAGCAGGACGAGCCGGAGCGCCTCGACGCTCCGGGGGGTACGAACATCGACCCGTCCTGGTACTTCCGCAAGCCCGGCGGCGGGCCGCTCTACGACATGACGGTGTACGCGCTCCATCAGCTGACGAGCGTGCTCGGGCCAGTCGCGCGCGTCACGGCCTTCTCGGGCATCCGTGTCCCGACACGCGAGTTCCTCGGTCGCGAGATCCCGATCGAGGCCGACGACAACTCGATCCTCCTGCTCGACTTCGGAGACGGCCTCTTCGCAGTCGCGTACGGCGCTGCTGCCGGGCTCGTCAGCGAGCAGTTCGCGGCCGGTGTCTACTTCGGCACGGAGGGCGTCATCGACGGCGTGCTCCTGAACGGCGAGCCTTTCGAGTTCCCCGGACACGAGCTCACGGCCGGCGCGCCCGTCACCGACTGGGACGCGCAGATGGCGGTCTTGCCGCACGTCGTGGGCGAGCACCGCTCCATTCCCGAGTCGCATGTCTTCGAGGACGTCATGCAGCTCGTCGACTGGGTGCGGGACGGCCGACCGAGCACCGTGACCGCCGAGCACGCACGCCACGTCATCGACATCGTCGAAAGCGGGTACCGCGCCGCCGAGACAGGCCGAACACAGGAGCTCACGACGAGCTTCGAGCTATCCGAGGAGGTCGCCGCATGACTCGCCGCTACTCACCCTCCCCGCGACCGGCGTTCGACGTGCCGACCGCGATCCGACACGACGAAGCGACGCGGTATCTCTGGGGGGATGACGAGTCCGGCGTCGTCGCCGACCACATCTACGTGTCGAGCGAGAAGATCCACGCGCTCGTCTTCATGCTCCCGCCTGGCGGAGCGTTCCGACACTCGCAGGAGTTCCGAACCGTCTTCGGCGCTGACGAGGTGCTGCACGTGCTCGAAGGGACGATGCTCATCGCGGATCCCGAGACCGGCGAGGTGCAGCGCGTCGAGCAGGGCGGCTCCCTGTTCTTCCGCAAAGACACCTGGCACCACGCGTTCGCCCACGGGACGGCGCCGCTCCGCGTCCTCGAGATCTTCGCACCGCCTCCGGCGGCCGGTGCGTCCGGCGCCTACGCCCGAACCAGGCCGTACCTCGAAGACTCTCGGTACGCGGACGACGACGTCCTCGGCGCCCTGCCGGCGGAGGCGCCGCGCGCGAGGAAGCTACACAGCCTCCGCGACGACGACATCGTGTGGCGCCTCGATCTCGGCGTCGCGTCCGGGATGCTCGTCTCGACGGAGCACCTGACCGTCCACCTCCTCGAGGTTGCCCCGGGAAAGGCGTCGACCGCCCACGAGCATGGCGGCGACGAGGTCGTCTACGTCCTCGAAGGCCGGCTCTGGGTGCAGGCACAGCTGGACGAGAGCTCGTACGTGCTGGAGCTCGGGCCGAACGACCTCGGGTACCTGCCCGCCGGATGTGTCCACGAGTACCGTTGCTACGGCTCGTCGACCGCACGGGCACTCGTCGGCGTCGCGCCGAGCTACCTCCCTTGACGGTCGTCGGAATCGACGTCGGCGGCTCGAAGATCGCGGTCGGGTCGGTCGACGTCACGTCGGGGAACGTTCTGGAGCTGCTCCGCATTCCGACCCAGGCGGAGCGTGGCGGTGACGACGTGCTGCGGTCGTGCGTCGACGCGGCGAGCGAAATCGCGGGCGGCAGGCGAGTCGCCGTCGGGATCGGGATCTGCGAGCTCGTCGACCCTGCGGGCGTCGTGACGAGCGGCGTCACGGTCGACTGGCGCTCGTGCGACCTGCCTGCCGCCTTCGCCGCGCTCGGCCCGGTGCGCATCGAGTCCGACGTGCGAGCAGCTGCTCTCGCAGAGGGGCGCTTCGGTGCCGGAACGGCGTTCGGCTCGTTCCTCTACGTCACCGTCGGGACCGGGATCAGCTTCAGCCACGTCGTCGAAGGAGTGCCGTACCCAGGAGTGCGCGGGAACGCGATCGTGGTAGGCGCTCCGCCGGTCGAACGGCTCGCGAGCGGGCGCGCACTCGCCGAGCGAGCCGGCGTCGCTGATGCCGAAGCGATCTTCGCCGATCCCGAGTACGACGACCTCGTCGAGGACGCCGCGGGCGAGCTCGGACGTGCGCTGGCAGCGCTCGTCAACGCCTTCGACCCGGCAGGGGTGGTGATCGGG
>FKKE01026880.1_pt1 | contig 14551 bp, 11 predicted proteins | sample 1106331 | NCBI WGS metagenome assembly FKKE01 (sample SAMEA3931202, study PRJEB13176) | freshwater metagenome | biome: Drinking water system; feature: drinking water; material: freshwater | place: China | collected 2013-02-06 | reverse complement strand
CATTTCAGCACATGGCAATAACTAGAGCAGTTTACCTGGAACTATCCGCCGCGCCGAAGGCGCAACAACTCTTTTCGCTACACGAAACCGGAAACTGCTCTAGTTGACCGAACGATTACGAGCCGCTATTTTCTCCGGCTTACAAATAAATAGGTGAAGAGGTAGTATCTTTTCTGTGTCCGAGTAACAAACGGTTCGTTACTGGAACACAGAACGGGTCCTCGTACGGTGCGAGGAGGTTTTGTCCGTATCGATGAGTTCTTGAGAACTCGGAGAGGGGGAGGGGATGATCGACCATGTATTTGGCGTCGTCTCCTTTCTAGGGGACGCGCCTGGGTTTCTTTGTGACTGTAACATTACGACGAACTCCCAAGCGCTTCCGCCAGTTGCCGAGAACGGTGTAACACTTTACGGCGTTCGTACGCGGGGTGGAGCGGAGATCTTCGGGGTAAAGTTCGTAGATGGCATCTGTCGCGTGAGTCCGGCGTTCGCTGGAGCAGGCTATGTTACCGCTGCGCGTTGCTTCCAACGAGACGTCGAGGACATTCTGGGATTCAGCCCGATTCTCCACGAATTTCATATCACGGTCGATGGGAATCGTTGCGCGCGCGTAAGCAAACCTGACAATCAAATCGTCTACATGTATCGTTGCCAGCGAAGTGCGTGGCGGCCCCAGACGACCGGATGGATCATCCGCTTCGGTAGTGCGACCCACGTTGATCTCTACGTCAATCGTGCGCTCGGTGACGGGGAGGTGATTCGACAGATTTCACGTAAAACGGAACCTCGGGTTCATGTCTTAACCAACTTTCCGCCACTTCGGATGGAAGCGTAGGTTTATTCGCACTGTAACATTTCGGGGACCCGTTCTGGTGTCCCTACCTTCCTTCCCGCGCGCATCAGTTTGTAAATACCGGTCTCCGATGTTATCGAAATTATAGTGCACATAAGGGTAGATGTGGAGTTCACGAGACGTAAGAACTAGGTCTCGTGATGGATGAAGAGAAGGTTAAAATCGCTTCAACAGGGAAGTTGTACGGCGCGATTTGAGGTGGCGATGTTGAGCGAAAGGTTGAGCGATGGGAAAACGTAGCGACAAAGGTTCTACGTCGGCAGGGGATTTGGCTTGCCGGCCTGTTCCTGGGGCAGCGTCGGCTGGAAGGAAGCCGAACGTTCGAACCGTCATCTATCGGCAGGGAGTTTTCCTGACGGCGGTTGGTGTGTTCCCCGGGAAACGAAAAGAGCTCCCAAAATGGTCGATTGGGCCGACGAGTGCGAAGCCAAAGATGCCTGATGGGCAGAAATCAGATGAAGCAGTTGAAGCTGACGAGCCCGAAGCTCCCGAGAAAATTGCAGCGACACCAGGCGAGGAACAATCCCTCTACGTTAAGGAGGGAGGGCAGCTAAGATCGTTTAAGCTCGAACCTGATCAAGTTGCTGCCTTCGATGAATTTCGTACTCGGGTGAGAGGTGCGAAAGGGATCCATCTTCAGAAAATCGTTCCCGGAAGCGCGCTCGCGCGTTTCCCGCACGTGAATACCTACTTCCTCCGACCAGAGGATGTCTGGGATTCGTTCCTCGCCTACCACGCGCTCCATACCAACCTCTACGCCACTAGTCGAGCGATTCTCGCACACTACGTGCATGGCCGAGGTTTCACGACCGTGGCGATCGTTGCAGCGCGAGAGGGGCTGGTGATGTGGCAGCTTCCGCCGTATGGCGGGGCTCACCGAATTCAGGAAGTACTCACCCCAGCGCCGTGGACCGAGCGTGAACTCACCTCCAGCTTGCGTGAGACGTTGGAACGGGTGCTGGGAACGATGAGCGGCTTGGATGTCGAGGAGACTGATCTATTGGACCCAGTCGCGCGGTATCTCCATCAGCTTGGCGAGCAGCAGCGTGGTGGGGGCCAGGTGCCAGAATGTGGTTCGCATACTAAGTTTGGCGATTTGGCTGCGGCACTTGAGAGTTTGCTTCCGCAGTAACGACACAACTGCTCAACTACACATCTATAACGCGCTCGTGCTGGTTTTACTTCGTACGGTTCACCTCTTCCATCACGAGCGCGCTCCTACGTTACTACCCAGGTTTCACCGGAGTGGTATAATTCGCGGAGGGTCTCGTCGGTAGTAGATTTAGCTGGGGCCTTCGCTTGCGCTTCACGGATTTGGGTGCTGAGTACGGTCTCAAAGCTCGGAAGTTCAGCTTGATAGAATACACCTAACGGGACCGGGCCACTCGGTGTTGATGAATCAAAACGAGCAAGCGCTGTTGCGAGGTAGCCGTTTCTTTTGTCGTAAATGGAAACTCCCGCAAGCTCTGCGCCCTGTGGATCCGCGGGATCGAACTCGACAATCGTCACACAGTCCCCGGTAATCTTTACCCCACGGTTCTTTGCACTACCAAAGATTAACGGTTTCTGGTGCTCGAGCCGAAGCTGCGTGTCTGATTTGGTATTTCTGTCGGTGATTGATTCAAAAGCACCATCATTAAAAATGTTACAGTTCTGATAGATTTCAACAAACGAAGTCCCCTTGTGTGCAACTGCCTGTTCCAAGACCTCCGTCATGTGCTTTGCATCAACATCAACCGTTCTTGCGACAAACGTTGCCTTCGCCGCGAGCGCGAGCGAAATCGGGCTCAGTGGTTGTTCTGGAGAACCATACGGTGTTGATTTCGTAACCTTCCCAAACTCGGAAGTAGGGGAGTATTGGCCCTTGGTGAGGCCATAGATTCGATTATTAAAGAGCAGCACGTTCAAATCAACATTTCGCCGAAGCAAGTGGAGGAAATGATTCCCACCGATGCTCAGCGCATCCCCGTCACCGGTAACAAGCCATACCGAGAGATCCGGCCGGGCAACTTTAACTCCAGTTGCAATCGCTGGAGCACGACCATGAATCGAGTGAAACCCATAGGTGTTCATATAGTAGGGGAAACGGCTTGAACAACCGATGCCCGAGACAAAAACGTATTTCTCCGGCGCAATTCCGAAGCGAGGGAGCAGGCGTTGAACCGCGGCGAGAATTGAATAGTCCCCACAGCCGGGGCACCACCGAACCTCCTGGTCAGTTTCAAAGTCTTCCTTTTTCAGCCCTACCGGGTTTGGTGATTCCATAAACTCACGCCTCAAGCAGCTCTAAGACTCGCGCTGAGAGCTCACTCACACTGAGTGGCTGGCCAGTCAGCCGATTGAACCCTACAGCATCTACGAGGAACCGGTCGCGGAGAAGTAAACGAAGCTGACCGAAATTATTTTCGGGAATGAGCACTCTTCGAAATCGCTTCAGCACCGATCCGAGATTCTTTGGAAACGGATTGAGGTAGTGGAGGTGAATTCGAGAGACCTCGTTCCCTCGCGCGCGAACACCGTTTACCACCTCGCGAATTACTCCTTCCGATCCACCCCAGCCGACCATGAGGAGCTCTCCCGAGTCCGCCCCGTCGACGACAACATCTGGAACGTCCTCAGCAATTCGAGCAATCTTGTCTCGACGAAGCGTCGACATGAGGTGATGATTCTCTCCGTCGTAACTTACATTTCCCGTCTTATCCTCTTTCTCAAGCCCGCCAATCCGGTGGGCAAGGCCAGGCGTGCCCGGAAGTGCCCAAGGACGAGCGAGCGTTTCTGGATTTCGCAAATAGGGGAGGAACGCGCCGCTTGGGTTGTTGTTGTGCTTCGCAAATGTGAGTTCGATTGGGGTAAGCGTCGACGGGTCTGGGATATGCCACGGTTCTGAAGTAGTGCTGACAAAACCATCAGAAAGAAGAATCACCGGCGTCATATACTTTAACGCAATTCGACAAGCTTCATAAGCCATAGTGAATGCGGTGTTCGGTGAAGAAGCAGCGAGCACACACACTGGCGCTTCGCCACTTCGTCCGAAGAATGCTTGGAGGAGATCCGCTTGCTCCGTTTTCGTCGGCATTCCCGTCGAAGGACCAGCTCGCTGAATGTTAACAATCACGAGTGGCAATTCGGTCATGACGGCAAGGCCAATGGCTTCGGTTTTGAGCGCCATCCCAGGGCCACTCGAAGCAGTGAGCGCTAAATTGCCTGCATACGCGGCACCGATTGCAAAGCAGATCGCCGATATCTCATCTTCAGCCTGAAATGTTGTTACCCCGAGCCGCTTGTGACGCGCGAGTTCGTGGAGTAGGTCGCTTGCTGGAGTAATCGGGTAGGCGCCAAGCGAAAGTGGCAATCCACTCTTTGCTGCCGCCGAAAGGAAGCCATAAGCAAGCGCTGTCGCCCCGTTAATATTACGGTAAACGCCGGGCGCGAGAGTTGCTGGCCGCACGACATATGAGACATCGAAGATCTCTGTTGCTTCAGCATAGGTAATGCCAGCGCGGAGCGTTAAAGCGTTTGCCTCGCGTAGCCGCATGTCTGTTGCAAACTTACTCTCAATCCAGCGAATGGTGTAGTCGGTGGGACGGTTAAACATCCACAACAAGACACCGAGCACAAAAAAATTCTTCGAACGCTCAATTTCGCGGGTTGAGAGATCGCTATGCGCGAGCGCCTCGCGTGTAAGCTTACTCATCGGGATGACAAACACGCGAAACTTTTCGCTGAGCGTTGGATCGTTAATCGGGTTCTCGGTGTAACCGACACGGGAACAGTTTCGTTCAGTGAATGTGTCCTCGTTGAGTAGCAAGATTCCACCGCTCTTTAAATCTTTAATATTCGTCCGTAACGCGGCGGGGTTGAAGGCGACGAGGACATCCGGTTGTTCACCAGGAGTGTTAATTTCGGTGCTCCCGAAATTGATTTGGAATCCGCTCACTCCGGCGAGGCTACCTGCTGGCGCGCGAATCTCTGCTGGGAAATTCGGGAGCGTTGCGATGTCGTTTCCCGCGAGTGCGGATTCGTTGGTAAATTGATTTCCAGTAACTTGAATGCCGTCGCCGGAGTCCCCGGCAATACGGATCACAACCGAGTCTACCTCCTCGGTACGCGCAGATCGGCGCACGATATTCTCGCTTGCGGTTGCCATACGTTACTTACGTTAACAGATGTGTCCGATGGAATCTTCAGCCGTGTAGCAGCGAACAATACTACCAGAAAAGTGTCGGATAACAAATGAGAGAAATGCGTCGCTAGGCGCTCACATTTACGGATTTGCGTGGACCAGAGCCATTGCTATTCGAGGAGCTCTTCTTATCCTTCGCCCGCTGTTTCTCGAACGAAGCATCTGCCTTTCGGCCTTCACCTGAGGTGCTTGCACGTTTTGCGCCGAAGGCGTGGCCGCTTACTATAGCCGCTGGTTGCGCGGTTTGGAGAATATCAGCGGCGCTCTTATTAGTGGCTGTCCCAGAATTCGAGTCCCCGCGCGGTGGGCTTACCCCTTGGTTGCTGTTTGCCGCTATTCCCGGAGCTGTTCCGAGTATCGCACCGATTGTTGACATAACTATATAATCGTAAAATACTAAGGATTTCTTTAGTTTAGAGTAATCCGTGAAACGCGGGTTTTTCCGCTCAGATGGCTTATATTGGCGCTGAGCTGGGGTGGTGCCGTAATGATTTATCTCGATGCCAATGCAGCCTCGCAGACGAGGAGGTGCGTGACCGATGGCGCGGTTGCGCTCCTCGTCGGTGGAAAGCTTCGTGGAAACGCAAGCAGCATTCATGCCGCTGGTCGAGAGCTTCGGACATATCTCGAGCAGGCACGCATCAAGGTCGCCCAATTTGTTTCAGGAAATGTGGGCACGCCGCTCGAGATAATTTTCACCTCTGGGGGGACAGAGGCATGTAATACGATAGTCTCAGGATTTCTTCCTCGTAACGGGGGACATATTGTCTGCTCTGCGATCGAACATCTCGCTGTAGGAGAAGCATGCGAAAGTGAGCGAAGTCGCGGGCGCGAGTTATCTCTTGTCTTCCCCGAAAAAAGTGGCGTCGTATCAGTAGAAGCGATGGTTCGCGAAGTTCGCGCTGATACCGTGCTTGTGACCTTGATGGTCGCAAACAATGAAACTGGTGCGCTCCAGCCAGTTCGAGAATTAGCGACTCGACTTCGACGAGACGGCTATTCTGGTGCGATCGTCTCTGACGCCACTCAGGCTTTTGGAAAAACAGAATTTTCAGCGGATGACCTATTCCACGCCGGAGTAGATGCACTTGCACTTTCCGGACATAAGCTTGGAGCGTTTGCGGGCGTTGGCGCAATTCTCCTCTCCTCCTGCAATAAGGAGAGGCAATCCTGTCGGACATTTTCTCCTCTACTCCGTGGTGGGCCTCAGGAGAGCGGGAGACGGGGTGGGAGTGAAAACGTGCTTGCCTGTTGGTCGCTCGGTGCTGTTTGTGCAGAGCTCCAGGGAAATTTGGGACACGAGTGTAAACGGATCCGTCAACTTCGGGAGATGCTTTGGGAAACGTTGAGTGAAAATATATCTGGCATTTTTCGGCTTACACCTTTTGACTGTGACGATGAGGTTCGAGCGCTCAGTAATACGCTGCTCCTTCGATTTACGGGGTGCCGGGCAGATGATTTGGTTATCGGTTTTGATCTTGCTGGACTCTGTGCCTCAACTGGATCGGCATGTAGTTCAGGAAAGCAAGGCGTATCTCATGTCTATCGCGCGCTTGGCTTGAGCGAACAGGAATCGCGCGAAGTAGTTCGCTTCAGTTTGGATTGGGATTCGGACGAAGCGCTCATTGATCGCGCCGCAGAGATTATCACGAGCACTGTCGAGCGAATGCGCGAGGTGAATGTGACGCCAACCGAGGTGTCGCTCTAGGATTCCGCTTATGAATCACGCTCCACATACTATTCCAGGGGAGAAGGTAGTCGTTGCAATGAGCGGCGGTGTTGATTCATCTGCGGCAGCAGTGCTGCTCAAGCGTGCCGGATACGAGGTCATCGGGGTTGCGATGCAAGTCTGGGATTACCGACAGAATGGTGGAAATGGTAAACGCGCCAGTTGTTGTGCGCCAGCTGACTTTGACGATGCGCGGTCGGTTGCACAGAATGGGAATTTCCCGTTCTACGTGTTCGACTTTGAAGAGGAATTTCGCGCTGCTGTTATCGAAGGATTCGTTAATGATTATCTCGCCGGCTTAACGCCGAATCCGTGTTTACAGTGCAATCGGCAGATTAAGTTTCGGCAGTTACGGAAGAGAGCTCGGTCCCTCGGTGTGGATCTCATCGCTACTGGACACTATGCCCGCGTGCGGCGTCTCGCCGACGGGACTTTTGGGCTGTTTACTGCCCGCGATACGCAGAAAGACCAAAGTTACTTTCTCTATACGCTTACGCAGGAGGATCTCAGACGCACGCTCTTCCCCGTGGGTGAGATGACGAAGAGCGAAGTTCGCGCGTACCTTGCGAGCCATCAGCTTTCAGTTTCTGAGAAGGCGGAGAGTTACGATATTTGCTTTGTTTCAAGTTCAGTAGGGGAATTCATCGAGAGCTATCGTCCTGATGTGAAGCAGGATGGAGCAATCGTGTCGCGTGCAGGTGAGGTCCTCGGTGAGCATCATGGTGCGTACCGCTATACCGTAGGGCAACGTCACGGTCTCGGCATTAGCAGCAGTAAGCCGCTCTATGTTTTAAATGTACTTCCGAATGAGAATCGGGTTGAAGTCGGAACGCGAGACGAACTCAAGCGGGATTCATTTACCGTGAGCGATGTTCGTTGGATTAGTGGAGCCGAACCGCCCGGCGCGATCGTTCTTCAAGTGAAGCTCCGGTACCGACATGTTGGGGTGCGCTGTCGTGTCGAACCTCTCGGCTCGGCTCCGAACCTCGGCGCTCGAATTACGTTTCTCGACGAATGGACACCGGTGAGTCCTGGCCAGGCCGCTGTTTTCTATCGTCCTGAGGCTGAACCGGATGGAGCGGTTCAAGTATTGGGTGGTGGAACAATTGATCGGATTCAATGATGCTGCTCGAACATAGCGAACATGAACAGGGTGCGACCCGTTTACGGGTTGGATTTGAGACACTCGGTTGCCGAAGCAACTTTGCAGACACGATGGATATCCAAGCTGCACTCAAGGAGCGAAACGTAGAGACTTGTTCGTTTCGGGAGAATGCTGATGTCTATGTGATTAATACCTGCACTGTAACTGACGCAGCGGATCGCGAAGCACTGAGACTCATCCGGCGTGTGCGACGCAACTCTCCTTCGGCGCGAATTGTGGTAACCGGGTGCATGGCGGAGACCGGCCGGGAAACGCTTGAAGGCACAGGGATGGTTGATTCGGTGATTGGTCCGGGGAACCGGAGCGCTGTCGTCGCAGCTATCCTCGGAACTGAGGATAGAAGTGCGGGAGAAAATGCACGACGGCGTTCAGAAATTACAAAGCGATCTGTATCGCTTAACACACCACTCTCCAAGCACATTGGTGCTCCCGGGGAGCGAGTCGGCTCGCTCCGTAATCGCGCGCGATTTCACCTTCGGATTCAAGAAGGCTGCGAAAATGCCTGCACCTTCTGTATTATTCCATTCTCGCGCGGCAGGCTGAGTTCAAAGGCGATCACTCAGATTCTCGATGATATCGACGAGCTCGCCGAACTCGGTTACGAAGAGGTCATCCTCACTGGAACGCACCTCGGTGGATACGGTCTCGATCTTGATTCTCATCTGCTCTCGCTCCTCGAGGCAATCACGCTCCATCGCCCCCGCCCACGCCTCCGGTTAAGCTCGATTGATCCAAATGACTTGAGTGTTGAAATTATTAGAGTTCTTGCGACGAGCGACATATTCTGTAAACATCTCCATATCTGTGTACAGGCCTTCGATGACCAGATTCTTAAACGAATGAATCGTAGATACCGGATGGCTGACGTGCAGGACATCGTAAGAGTAATCACGGAGTACCTGCCAGATTGCTGCCTCGGAACCGATCTCATCACGGGCTTTCCTGGCGAGACGCGCGAGCAGCTCGAGGAGCAAATGGCAATTTACGAGACACTCCCATTTTCCTACCTCCACGTTTTTCCCTACTCAGAGCGCACACTCACTGCGGCTACTCGTTTTGGAGGAGTGGTGGAGGGAGGTGAGCGGAAACGGCGAGCTGCGCGATGGCGAGCGTTATCGGAACGCAAGCTCCGAAGTTTTATGTTGCAATTCGTTGGGCGCCCTGTGGAAATTGTTGTTGAGCAGATCGAGGACGAGCTCGTACTTGGAACAACGGGGGAATTTCTCCTAGCAGGATTTCCTCGTTCAGCGGTGGGCGGCGTGCGAGTAGGCGAGCGTTTAAGAGGAAGAGTAGTTTCTTATGATGAGCGTCGGAGTAGCCTCGTATGCGCGTGCTAAAACCCGGGAAAATTGCGCCTAAGGGTGGAACGTCCGCGCGGAGGACGCCGGAGAAGCCTCCCCAGAAGCAGCGAGAGGTCTGGGATGATTTTCTTGTACCGAAAAAGGCCAAGAAGAAGAAGGAGTACCAGCGCGGGGATGGGAACCGGATGGTTCCGATAAGTGGAGCTGTCCGCAGTGATGCCGAGGCAACCGAATCTCACGGGCGGAAAGATGAGCTTGGTGCAGAGGAACAGAAGGTTCGTTCAGATCTAGGAACGCTTGAATTAACACTCGGTTATCACTTTCAAGACCAATCAATGTTACAGCGAGCGCTCACCCATCGCTCGGCACTGGTGGCGAAGGAACGTGCCGACTATGAACGTCTCGAATTTCTTGGCGATGCAGTTTTGGATCTTAGCGTAGCGCATCTCTTAAGCGATCGTCATCCAGAAGCACGCGAGGGGGAACTCTCGAAGATGCGAGCAGCGCTGGTGAATACGCAGGCGCTCGCTGATATCGCTCGAAAGTTTGATATTGGGCCATTCATCCGCCTTGGCCGTGGTGAGCTATCAAGCGGCGGAAACGAGCGGCCATCAATTCTCGCGGATGTAATGGAGGCGATCATCGGCGCAATGTATCGGGATGGAGGATTCGAGGTAACATTTCAAGTAATCGAGAAAGTCTTGGGCGATAATCTCGATCAGGTAACCCCATACGATCCAAAAACGGAACTTCAAGAGGTGCTTCACGCTGCGGGAAGTGAGCCGCCGACCTATCTCCTTGAACTAGTGGAGGGACCGGAGCATGCCCCAACCTTTGTTACTGTTGTTGTAGTTGATAACGAAATAGCGGGACGCGGACGGGGCCCGACGAAGAAAGCAGCCCAACAACAAGCCGCCGCTGAGGCACTCGGGAAGCTTATCCCGGCAATTGCGCCATTAACACTCGCTGAAGGACAGAAGGTTTTCCTCTCTGAGGCGATGCTGAGCACGAATATTTTCGCCGTTGTGGCGCCTTCCTGATCTCACTATTACCCATAAGTGTCAATTTTCCGGATCTGTTTCGCAGTCTCTGCCACCGCCTCAGCCATTGTCGTTGTTCTGGTCAGGAGTCGTTCGTCACTTTTCACTTTCGGCAAACAGACGTTACATACGGCCTCCTGATAGCGTATTATCGAAGCAAAAGTTTCCGACTCTCGACAAACGTATTGATGATCAGGACAACGGCAATGGCTGAGGCGGTGGCAGGGTAACAGTGAGCCCTGGTCAGTATTTGGACGGCGGCAACTAAGTACGGTATATTCGTCCGAAACTTGTAGTACTCAAGCATAACCCTACCGTTACACGAGAAAAGAATGAGAACTCTGACCGCCGCGATCGTTGGCCGACCGAATGTTGGTAAAACGACACTCTTTAACGCTCTCCTTGGGGAACGAAAGGGTATCGTTGATGCCGTTCCGGAGCTCACCCGCGACCGTAACTATGCGTTCGTCGAGCGGTTCGCCGTTGATTTTTTTATCATCGATACCGGGGGCTACATCGTTGAACCTACCGATCCGCTTGCAGATGCGGTTCGTGAACAAACGCTGCTTGCTATTGAAGAAGCAGATACGATCATCTGCGTCTTCGATTGCGCTGACGGGCCTTCGCCGATTGACTATGACGTAGTGGAACTCATTCGTCGGAGTGGGAAACCTGTTCTCTACGTCGTGAACAAGTGTGATGGCCCTGAGCACGAGCATCGCTCATTTGAGTTCTTCCGTCTCGGCATCGAGCAACCTTCCTCCTTAAGCGCACTCGGAGGATATGGAATGCGAGACTTCGTCCAGGAATTAATTCGAACTTTTCCGGATTATGAACAACTCGCTCTCGAAAAGAGCGAACGTAAACAGTTAGAAGCTGCACGAGAAGAAGAGGCAGCGCTCGAGTTCGAATTACATCAGCCCGCGCTTGCGCCTGATGAAGAGGACGAGTGGATAGACGACTTGCAACGACCGGCAGTCGGAAGCGAAGGAATGTACGCATCGGATGGTGCGTCTTCAGCGCTTGCGCCTCGCTCCGCCTTTGCCCCTGTCTACGTACCAGGCGTCTCTCACGGGTCCGTGCGAGACTACGACGCTACTTACCGAGTTCCACTGCGTGAATTAGGGGATGAATCATACGTTCCAGGAGATAACGAAACGGATGAAGGAGACGAGGTGCTTCCATCCCCCGAAGCCTCTCCACCTCGACGGGTGAATGTTGCCATTGTCGGTCGACCAAATGTTGGAAAGTCGACGTTGCTCAACACTCTGCTTGGAAAAAAGCGCGCGATCACTTCACCGCTCCCCGGGACAACTCGTGACCTCGTCGACGATCGGGTTGTCCGAGATGGGCAAGAATTTATCTTCACTGATACAGCGGGACTGCGAAAGAAAGCACGGGTGAGCGATACTATCGAACGGTATAGTACCGTTCGAACCCTCCGTGCACTTGAGGACTGTGATGTAGCCATCGTTGTTCTCGATGGGACTCGCGAATTTTCAGAACAAGACGCCAAGATTCTCGGCGTCGCGCATGAGCGAGGGCGTGGCGTTATCATCGTGGTGAATAAATGGGACGTGAAATCCGAGCGTCGATCGCAGGAAGAGGTAAGAGCCGACTTGCGGGAAAGATTCAAATTTGCGCCTTATGCTCCGGTGCTTTTTATTTCGGCAAAATCTGGCCGCCATTGCCCTGCGTTATTTGACCTTTGTTCCGAAGTGGCTGCTGAGCGACTCCGCCGAGTTTCAACAGGTCGACTGAATCAAGTGCTTACGCGCGCACTCGCTGACCAGACGTTAGCGACTTACCGGGGGCGAAAGCTAAAGCTTCACTTTGCAGCTCAAGTCAGTGTTGCGCCCCCCAAATTCCTCCTCTTCTTTAGCCAACCACGAGCCGTGCACTTCTCGCTGTTACGTCAGATTAAGAACATCATTCGCCAGTCATTTGGTTTTCATGGCACCGATATTAAGCTTGCCACCAGGAAGTGTTAATGGGGACAAGCTGGACCGTTCGAGCTGTCTCTTCCTCAACAGAACTTAGTAAAGCCTTTTTCGTACGTAGCGTTGTCTTCATTGAAGAGCTCGGCATCCCCTATGATGAAGAGTTCGACGGGGAGGATGTGTCCGCTCTCCACTTTCTTGGCGAAATTGCTGGTGAACCCGTTGCCACAGCGCGCGTTCGCTTCACTCGCGGCGGTCCGGTCATCGAACGGCTTGGAGTGCGAAAAACATATCGGGGCAAAGGTTTAGGCGATAAGCTCCTCACTTTCATTCTCGCCACATTGAAGGAGCGTGATTTTCCGAGCTCACGGCTCTTCGTCGAACCTTCCTATGTGCGATGGTTTCGTAACCACGGATTTGAACTTACCGGCGAGGTAGCGCGACGGGGAAAACTCGAGCGAGTGGAGATGGTCCGGGGCGGGGATATGGCTGAGAATCTTTCGAGCGCGCGACGCAGCCCAGGTACACCATCAAAGATGCCTGCGGCATCCGATACGCAGCCCGGAACGGCCCCACAGCGAGCAGGGAGAAGAGAGGTAGTCTGTGAAATCTCTGGCTCAACGTTTGAGATTACAGACGAAGATCTCCGCTACTACGAGAAGATGGGAGTCCCGTCACCCCGACTCTGTCCCGAGGAACGAGCGCGACGGCGAATGGCTTTCGCAAACCAACGGAATCTCTTCATCCGTCAGTGTGCAGGCTCTGGAAAGCGAATTATCACCAACTACCCACCTGAGTCCAAAGCCCCGGTCTATGATCTAGAGTATTGGTACTCAGACAAATGGGATCGCTATCAAACTGGGAGAGATTTCAATTTCAGCCGACCCTTCTTCGAGCAATTCCGCGAGCTCGAGGCAAGCGCCCCTCGTCCGAATCTACAACGTGCGTATGCGCTCGATGAGAACGCGGACTATACCAACTATGCGGGTGAAAATAAGGACTGCTATCTGATCTTTGACTCCGATAAGTGCCGTGACTGCTACTACTCATATTCAATTAACTCAAGTCAGGACGTGGTCGATTGCTTTCGGGCAGAGAAGTGTGAACTCTGTTATGAGTGCGTTGATTGCACCAATTGCTATCGTTCAATCTTTCTCCAGAACTGTGACAATTGCTCCGAGAGCGCCTTCTTGAAGAACTGCATTGGTTGCACGTCGTGTTTCGGATCGGTGAACCTTCGAAACAAATCGTACTATTTTATGAACGAGCAGTGCACGAAGAGTGATTATCAAGCACGGCTCAAACGATTGAAACTCTCACACTACGCTCAGCTTGCGCAGCTTGAAACTCAGTTCCAGGAGTACGTGAAGCAGTTCCCGCACAAGAATCTCGAAGGGGTTCACAACGAAAATGTAATTGGTGACTATTTAACAAATTGTAAGAATGCATTGTATTGCTTCGACTCAAGAAACCTCTGGGACTGTAAATATATCATTCAAGCCTTCGATGACACAAAGGACTCGATGGACTGTGTGGAAGTAGGCTATGGTGCTGAGTTACTCTATGAATGTTGCTACGTAGGCTACACCGCCCATTTTAATCGCTTCACCACTCACGGGTTAGGAAACAGCTCTTATCTTACCTACTGTTACTATTGCCCGAGCTGTTCCAATTGTTTTGGTTGCATCGGACTGCATCATGCTGAGTACTGCATCTTAAATAAGCCATACTCGGCCAGTGAGTACCAACAGCTCGTAACGAAAATCGTTGAGCATATGAAACAGACCGGAGAGTGGGGTGAGTTTTTTCCACCGGAGGTTACGCCATTTCCTTACAACCTCACGCATGCGCACGAGTTCTATCCACTCACGAAGGCTGAGGCGATTCAGCGAGGATATTGCTGGCACGAGGAGGAGGAGCGAGAGTATCAACCGAGTACTTTTGTTGTACCAGAAACCATCACTGAAGTCGCTGACGACGTTCTTCAAGCAACCCTTGCCTGTGAGGCAACACGGAAGAACTATCGAATTCAGAAATCAGAACTTGGTTTCTATCGGAAGATGGAGCTTCCCCTCCCACGGCTCTGCCCAGATGAACGTCACTTTCGTCGGCGGAGGAAACGAAATGGCCGCGTGCTCTATTCTCGTCGATGCGAGGGAAGTAATCAGGAGATTCTCAGCACAATCCCCCCGGGTTCACCGATTCAGGTTTACTGTGAGGAGGAGTTCCTCCAGCGCTTGGAGTAAGCAATTCTCAAAGTAGCTTGAGTTCGCGATAGAAGTGGCGAAGGCCGGAAGTTCCGGTGGAGAGGAGCGTATCCCCTTGCCCTCATTCTCGCCC
>FKKE01000734.1_pt1 | contig 14581 bp, 15 predicted proteins | sample 1106331 | NCBI WGS metagenome assembly FKKE01 (sample SAMEA3931202, study PRJEB13176) | freshwater metagenome | biome: Drinking water system; feature: drinking water; material: freshwater | place: China | collected 2013-02-06 | reverse complement strand
AGCACTTCCTTCGCCTCTCTTTCTTTTTTCTATGGCTACTATCATATTCTGAATAACAATATCTGCTTCAGCATCTGATACGCCCCGTTCCATCAGGTTACGTTTTACGGTTTCATTGCTCAGGTTCAGATTCATCATCTGGTTGGCAGCATAATTATACATTTCCTGCTCTGATGTAAAGGATGGTTTCATAATAGCCGTTTTAGTGTGGTATTCGTTTTTACCTAAGTTAGCAAATTCCTTTTTCTTGATTTTACTTCTTCAAATTTTTCATCATAATCGTTCCGGATCGTTCCCATCATCCGGTCCCAGAATAAAAAATAAAGACCATAATTGCCTTTGAAGTATTGATGATGAAGATTATGATTTACGGAAGTATTTATCCATTTGCCAAACCAATTCCTGCTAAAGCCTTTTGGATAAATTTCATAACCGGTATGTCCATAAACATTATAAATGATCGACATCAGGAAAAAAATGGGTAAATGAAGACTGTGAATGGGAATTGTAAAAAGAAAAACAGCGGTGATGCCCACCTCCACAACGGCCTCCAAAGGATGAAAAGCATAGGCCGCCCATGGTGAAGGATTTGTTGACTGGTGATGTACCAAATGAAAGAACCTGAAAATTTTTGGATGATGCATTGCTCTATGGGTCCAGTAAAAATATGTATCATGAATCAAGAACATTAAAGGGAAGGCGGCATAAAAATAAAACCAACCATGCTCATCGATCTTTGTATAATGAGTTGTGTAAGGTGCAATATTTGGATTTTTGATAAGGAAGAAAGGAACAAAAGCAAACATCAGCATTGTAATGATCGAGTAAAATACTTCCCTGGCATAATCACTCATTCGGGGAAATTTTTGTTGGATCTTTTTATTTTTTATCCATTTACGCAACAATACATACCCGAAAAGAAAAGCAATGCCGGCTATATAAAAATACCGTGTGCTTATGTTTTCCAGAATTTCCAGGTAATCATTCCAGTTCATTGTTTTATTTTTTCAAGTGTTGATAAAAGATCTTCATTACGGCAAAAGATGGCTTTCGGAAGTTTCTCTTTGACGGTAATTTTTTTTTCCGGTTTACCCCCACAAAAAATTATGGGTATATGTTGTCTTTTCTTTGCTTCCCATAACCATTCTGCATACGTTCTGCCGTGAGAAGGCAAACGGTCAAGGCATACCACTAAAACATCCGGTAAGTTGTCCCTGAAATTTGCAGTTGTATCCGTACTAAAATGAGATTCGACTTTATAACCGGCTTCTTTCAGCGGCCTGATCTTTTCTTTTAATTCAGTTTCATTAAAGTGTATGAAAAATATTTTTTTAAGGGTATTCATATTTCTTCATCCATCGTTATTCAATCCCGGTAGTGCCCCATACTGATTAATGCGCATCGAGCCAATTCTTTCCCTCTCCACATTCTGCAATAACCGGTACTTTATTGGGCAAAGGCATTGCCATTTGCATACATTCAATGATCAATGGTTTCAGTTCTTTTACTTCATCTTTCGTAGCATCAAATATCAATTCATCATGTACCTGTAAGATCATTTTGCTCCGGAAACCTTCTTTTTTCATTGCTGTATGTACCTTTATCATGGCCAGTTTGATCATATCTGCAGCAGTTCCCTGTATCGGCGAATTGATCGCATTTCGTTCAGCAAAACCTCTTACAGTAAAGTTGGATGAATTGATATCACGCAGCCATCTTTTACGCCCCATGATCGTTTGCACATAACCATGTTCTCGTGCAAAGTTGATCGTATCATCCATATATTTCTGTATGCCCGGGAATTGTTTTTTATAATTATCAATGATCTCTTTTCCCTCTGTCCTTGATATTCCCAGGTTTTCAGCAAGACCCACCGGCCCCTGGCCATAGATGATTCCGAAGTTTACACTCTTTGCCTTGTAACGCATTTCTTTTGTTACGTCTTTTTCTGCAACCGCATACACTCTGGCAGCAGTTGCTGTATGAATATCGGTGCCCTCAATAAAAGCTTTACACATATTCTTATCACCACTTATTGCTGCCACGATCCTTAATTCAATTTGTGAGTAATCGGCTGATAAAAGAATATGCTTGTTATCTCTGGGAATAAATGCTTTTCTGATTTCTTTTCCCCTGTCAGTTCGTACAGGAATGTTTTGAAGATTGGGATTATTGCTTGCCAGGCGGCCGGTAACAGCAACAGCCTGCCCATAAGTTGTATGTACACGACCGGTTTTTTTATTGATCAGTGCTGGTAGTGAATCAACATATGTTGATTTTAGTTTTGTCATTTCACGAAAAGCAAGAATATCATCGGCTATCTTTTCCCCTTTAGCCGCCAGCTTTAATAATACATCCTCTCCGGTTTGGTATTGCCCGGTTTTTGTTTTTTTGGCTGACGCATCGAGTTTAAGTTTATCAAACAAAACTTCACCAAGTTGTTTGGGAGAAGCAAGGTTAAAACGAACACCGGCTTGCTTATAAACACTTTCTTCCGATTTCTTTGCTTCTTTTTCCAATTCTTTGGAATAATCCTTCAAAAATTCTTCATCTATTTTCACCCCCTCGTATTCCATATCTGTCAAAACTTTTACTAAAGGGTTTTCAACTTCATAAAAAACCTTTTCTACTTCTTTTTCTTTTAGCTGGGGAAGAAAGATCTGTTTCAACTGTAAAGTAATATCAGCATCTTCAGCGGCATATTCTTTTATTTTTTCTAATTCAACATCCCGCATACTCCCTTGTGGCGTTCTTCCTTTTTTACCGATCAACTCTTCAATATGTATCGGTTCATATCCCAAATATTTAGCACTGAGCTGATCCATACTTCTTTTTCCATCAGGTTCTATTACATAGTGGGCAAGCATGGTGTCGAAAATCTTTCCTTTTAATTCAACATCATACCATTTCAATATCAGCAGATCATACTTTGTGTTCTGCCCGATCCATGTTTTACTTTTATCATTAAATAATGGCTCAAATAATCCGAGGATCTCTTTTGTTCTTTTTTGATCGGGCGGGCAGGGTACATACCAGGCCTCACCCGGCTTTACCGAAAAACTTAAACCAACAAGTTCAGCTTCATTGGCATCGATTCCTGTAGTTTCAGTATCGAAACATATTTCCTCATGTTTTTTTAAACCCGCAACCAGTTTTTTGATGGCAGCATCATCGGTTACTGCTTCATATTTATGAGGAGTATTTTGTGCATTCCTGCTTACGGTAATTGCCTCATGTGTATCACTTCCATTTGTGGGTGCTTGTCCCACGGTAATCGTTGGTTCTGGGGCCGCTTCAATGATATTTCCAAACAAATCGGTTTGTACACCAATCGGCTGCTCTTTTTTAATAAACTCTTTATTAGCGGCTACTGTGATGGCAAACTCTTCACCTAAAATTCTTTTTCCAAGCGTTTTAAATTCTAATTCTGCAAATACTTCTCTCAAAGCTTCTTTATTCATTTCCCTTACCCTGAAATCTTCTTCATGAAATTCAACAGGAGCATGGGTAATGATGGTGGCTAATTTTTTGCTGAGTATCGCAAGATCTTTTCCTGCTGCAACTTTTTCTCCCAGCTTGCCTTTTATGTTGGCAGCATTCTTTAGTACATTTTCCAATGTTTCAAATTCTGCCAAAAGTTTTGCAGCCGTTTTTTCCCCTACACCGGGGATACCGGGAATATTATCAACAGCATCACCCATTAATCCAAGCACATCAATTACCTGGCTTACATTTTTAATATTCCATTTTTCACATACTTCTTTTGGCCCCATAATTTCTACATCGCCACCCTGGTAACCGGGTTTATATATTTTCACTTTGTCGTTTACTAATTGACCATAATCTTTATCTGATGTTACCATAAAAACTTCATACCCGGCTTTGGCTGCCTGCTTACTTAAAGTACCAATAACATCATCGGCTTCATATCCATCCACTTCAACAACGGGAAGATTAAATCCTTTAATGATCTTTTTTATATCGGGCAAAGCAGCCAACAGATCTTCAGGAGCTTCCTGGCGGTTTGCTTTATAATCTTCATAATCGGTATGTCGTTCTGTGGGAGCTTCCGTATCAAAACACACCGCTAAATGAGTTGGCTTTTGATTATTGATCAACTCAAGCAATGTATTTGTAAAACCAAACTGTGCATTTGTGTTTTTTCCTTTGGAAGTAATTCGGGGATTGCGAATAAGTGCATAGTAGGCCCTGAAGACAAGTGCAAGGGCATCCAGTAAAAAAAGTTTTTTTGACATCCCGCTAAGGTAAAAAATTCATAGCGAGCCAATAAAAATGCCCTTACCGCAAAACGGTAAGGGCATTGAAACTGTTTTTTAAGCAATCATTACTGCTGATTGTCTTGATTTTTCACTTCTTGTTTCCCTGCATACTTTTCAGGGTTCTGAACCAGCACTGTACCCGTATAAGCAGCACTCTTAACTGATGTACCTGTAACGGCTGTAGTTACATCAGAATTGGTTCTGTCTTTATGGATAAAGTTCAGATAAAGAGCAAAGAAAAGTAAGTTAAAAGCAAAGAAGTTAATGATCTTACGGAGACGTCTTTTCATAAAATTTGGATTTTGATTTGTTCAACTAAACTATAAAACGAAAAAGGGGAGTCAAAATTTTGTAAGTCCTAAAAAATAATATTGAGAAAAACATGCAGTAATATTTCGTATATCTACGAATAAGAATTTCGGTTTATACTTATTTCTTCATTTCTTCAAGCTGCTTTTTCAACCTGAACATCTCATCTCTAAGCCTGGCTGCTTCCATAAAGTCAAGATCACGGGCGGCTTTTTCCATTTCTTTTTTAATTTTTGAAATCGCTTTTTCCATTTGGGGAATGGTTTTGTATTCCGCCTGTTCATCTGCTGCAATTGTTACAAGTTCTTCATCCGGCGCCAATGCATACGGGTTCTTTGGGTCATATCCTTTAATTTCTAAAACGGATGTTTGCGCAAAAACATCTTTTGTTGTTTTTTTAATTGTTCTGGGGGTGATGCCGTGTTCAATGTTATATGCAATTTGTTTTTCCCGCCGGCGATCGGTCTCATCAATGGTTTTCTGCATGCTTTCCGTCATTTTATCTGCATAAAATATAACAAGGCCATCAACATTTCTTGCGGCACGCCCAGCGGTTTGGGTTAAACTTTTTTCATTTCTTAAAAACCCTTCCTTGTCGGCATCAAGAATAGCTACCAAAGAAACTTCGGGAAGATCCAATCCCTCACGTAATAAGTTCACACCAACCAACACATCAATTTCACCTAATCTTAATTGACGCAGTATCTCTACTCTTTCCAATGTATCCACTTCGCTATGTATGTATTTTGATTTAATATTGATCCGCTTCAGATATTTATCCATCTCCTCTGCCATTCGTTTGGTAAGAGTTGTTACTAATACCCTGTCGCCTTTGGTAACCCGTTTATCAATTTCATCAAGCAGATCATCTATTTGATTTACGGAAGGACGAATTTCTATTGGCGGGTCCAGTAATCCGGTTGGGCGTACTACCTGCTCTACAACAACACCACCAGATCTTTCCAATTCAAAATCATCAGGGGTGGCGGAAACAAAAACTACCTGGTTCAGCATGGATTCAAACTCATGGAAATTCAAGGGCCGGTTATCCAATGCTGAAGGCAACCGAAAACCATAATCAACCAAAATTAATTTCCTGCTTCTGTCACCTCCATACATGCCGCTTACCTGCGGTATCGTTTGATGGCTTTCATCAATTACACATAAAAAATCGGGGGGAAAATAATCAAGCAAACAGAAAGGTCGTGTGCCCGGTTTTCTTCTATCGAAAAATCTTGAATAGTTTTCTACTCCATTACAATAACCAAGCTCACGGATCATTTCAATATCATAATTCACCCTTTCACTTAAGCGCTGAGCTTCTATAAACTTGCCTGCATTTTTAAAATAGGCCACTTGTGCATTCATTTCATCCTGTATCTCGTAAAGGATCTGCTGAATCATATCTTTGGGAGCCAGGTAAAGATTGGCAGGAAAGATGGCCGCATTGTCCATTGTACTCATTCTTTTGCCTGTCACCACATCAAAGCTTTCTATCTCTTCTATTTCATCTCCGAAAAAAGTAATGCGATAGCCATGATCGAGATAGGGAAGATTAATATCAACAGTATCTCCTTTTACCCGAAACGTTCCTCTTTTAAATTCAATGGCTGTTCTTGAATACAGAATATTTACCAGGGAATGTAAAAACCCCTGGCGGGAAAGAGTTTGCTTTTTATGAATGCGAATGATACCATTTGCAAATTCATCAGGATTACCAATACCATAAATACAACTTACTGATGCAACGACAATGATATCTCTTCTGCCACTTAACAACTCTGATGTAGCCTGTAATCGCAGTTTATCTAATTCATCATTTATAGAAAGATCTTTTTCAATATAGACATCGCTTACGGGTAAATAGGCTTCAGGTTGATAGTAATCATAGTAAGAAACAAAATAACCAACCGCATTGTCAGGAAAGAATTGTTTGAACTCACCATACAACTGCGCCACCAGTGTTTTATTATGTGTAAGAACAAGAGTGGGTTTTTGCACATTTTGAATAACATTGGCGATAGTAAAAGTTTTGCCGCTTCCTGTTACTCCAAGAAGGGTTTGGTATTTCTCACCGGTTAAAATTCCTTCTGTCAGTTGATGAATTGCTTCAGGCTGATCACCCTCAGGAGGATAAGGACTATGAAGTTTGAACGGCATCTTTAATAAGCAAATGTGCAAATTAGTAAATATGCAAATGAAGTATTGAAATGTCTTCTTAAAAAATCTAACGCCTTACTTCTATTTGATTTTCCTTTTGAGATATATAGAATAATCTTCGATCGTAGGTTCATAGGGTTCCTGCATTAATGGCGAGGTAAGAATAAAATCTGCAGTTGCCCTGTCACAGGCGATTGGAATATTCCAGGTAACAGCAATACGTAGCAAGGCTTTGATATCAGGGTCATGTGGCTGAGCTTCCATAGGATCCCAAAAAAAAATAAGCACATCCAGTTTTCCTTCTGCGATCTTAGCTCCTATTTGCAAGTCGCCACCAAGTGGCCCGCTTTGCAATTTTGTTACCGATTGATCTAATTCTTCTTCCAATAAATTTCCTGTCGTCCCCGTTGCATACAATCTGTGTTTAGCTAAAGTTCTTTTATTGAACACAGCCCACTCTATCAATTCTCTTTTTTTATTATCATGTGCTACCAATGCAATACGCTTACGACTTTCCATTATTCGCTTACTCATATTTCTTTGTTTAAATAAAAATGCCTTACCAAAAGGTAAGGCATATGTATTTTTAAAGATACAACTAATTAATTCAGCTCTGCAGACACCGTGATCTTTGGTTCGCCTGCCACTTTTCCTGCAGTAATAGGTTGGCCTTCTACCCCAAAATCAGCAAGCTTGATGTTAAAAGCAGCATTAGCCTTTACAGTGTTACCAGCAACAACAATAGTAGCGGGAGTTTTTACCTTTTGTGTTTTACCTTTTATTGTCAGGTCTCCTTCCACATTTACTGTATAGCTTCCATCTTTTTTGAAATTTACTGCTGAAGGATTTGTGATAACCCCACTGAAAGTAGCTTTGGGAAACTCGTCTGAGTTCAACCAATTCTTTTGATTGAAGTGTTCCTGGATCTTTGGATTTGAGAAGGCAAAGTTTTTGATCGCTGCTTCAAACTGAACGGTATTCTTTGACGGATCTATAGCCGCAATAGCTGTTTTATTTTCTGCTTTTGGAAGCTCGTCAATAGCTGTAGAAGCATCAAATGCAATAGTGGCCGATGTTGATGTTTTCTTTTGTGCAAAACCTGAAATTGAAACAGTGGCGATAAGAAAAGATAAAATTGTTTTTTTCATTTGTCTTAATTTATTGGTTTAAGAATTTAATTTTCTATTGTACTGCGTTTAAAGCTTATGGCATACGTACCGAGAATATCACTATAAAATCCATCACTGCATGAGCCTTTGATCACTACTTTATCTCCTTCCTTTATGTTCTTTGCTTTACTCATGTGCTGCTCCTGGAATGCGAAAATGAGATAAGAGCCGGTTGTTGTATCGGACATTTTTATATTCAAAGTAGTGTCTGCTGGTTCCACAGCAGTAACAATGCCCTTAACAGAAATTATTTTTTCAGCATATTTCTGGTTTGCGGCTTTAATATCTTTCTCAAATTCTTTAATAAACGGAATGGCTTCTACTGTAAAATCTGGTTTAAGGTTGGCTGTATCATCATGAGTAAGCGTAGCGAAATAGAAATAAACTGCAAGGCCAATAGCAAGTAAACTACCGCCAATGATCAGCAGCCATTTCAGAACTTTTTTTCTTTTAGGATCTCTTAGCATAACCCTTTGACGACTTATGAACAATAAGCCTGCAAAGTTTTATGGGAAATGAGGAATCACACTTGATATATGTTAATTAAAAAACCGTCTTGTTAATTTTAAGACGGCTTTCACTAACCCATGTTTGTTTAAGTGCTTTAAACAGAGTTTATGCGGTTTGCATTTCTTTTATTTTTTCCCTGATCTTGGTTTCGATCTCATTTGATAATTCCGGATTGTCGATCAGCAATTGTTTTACCGCATCACGGCCCTGGCCAAGCTTATCATTATTATAGCTGAACCAGCTTCCGCTTTTTTGAACAATACCCAGTTCCACTCCCATATCGATGATCTCTCCTGTTTTTGATATGCCTTGTCCAAAGATGATATCAAACTCGGCAGCACGGAAAGGAGGAGCTACTTTATTCTTCACCACTTTTACCTTTACACGATTACCAACTGCTTCTTCACCATCTTTTATTTGAGATGTGCGGCGGATATCCAGCCGAACCGAAGCATAGAACTTTAATGCGTTTCCACCGGTTGTTGTTTCAGGGTTGCCAAACATTACACCTATTTTTTCTCTCAACTGGTTGATGAAAACACAAATGGTATTTGTTTTTGCAATAGTCGCTGTAAGCTTACGCAATGCCTGGCTCATTAATCTTGCCTGCAATCCCATTTTGCTATCACCCATTTCACCTTCCAACTCGCCTTTGGGAACCAGGGCAGCAACGGAGTCAATTACTACCACATCCAAAGCGCCGGAAAGAATTAAACGGTCAGCAATTTCCAAAGCTTGCTCACCATAGTCAGGTTGTGATATTAAAAGATTGTCAACATCAACACCTAATTTTTGTGCATAGTTGCTGTCAAATGCATGTTCGGCATCGATAATAGCACACATGCCACCTTTCTTTTGCGCTTCAGCTATTACATGTGTTGCAATTGTCGTTTTACCCGAAGATTCCGGGCCATATATTTCTACTACACGACCACGGGGCAAGCCGCCAATTCCAAGAGCTGTATCCAGCCCGATAGAACCAGTAGAAACCACTTCCATTTCATGCACGCCTTTTTCATTCATCATCATGACGCTGCCCTTGCCAAAGTCTTTTTCGATCTTATCGATCGTAAGTTTCAATGCTTTTAATTTTTCATTGTTGGTTGACATATCTGTAGTTTTTTCTTTTGCTTTTGCCATAGGTTCAAAGGTAAGTTTTCAGGGGTGCGGGGGGTAAAAAGTTATTCAGGAGAACGAAACTAAGCATTTTAGTAAATAGAAACTAATTTATTTGGAAGTTTTTTTTAGAAAATACCACGAATGGGTAATACAGTTGAGCAAAATCACTTTAATCCACCAAAAAATCTTCCGATATTTGATGCCCAAAACATTTAAACTATGAAGTCTGTATTTTCTCTATTGTTTGCCTTAACCGCATTTGTTTTTTTAAATGCCCAGGAAGCTGAATCAGCTAAACCGGGTGTTGTTTACGGTAAATATTCTGAAGAAGGATTACAACCTATCAGCGTAAACGAGCTTGAAAAAAAGATGACCGACAATAAATTTGATGGAAAGATCCAGGGTAAAGTGGTAGAAGTATGCCAGGCAATGGGCTGCTGGGCTAAGTTGAAAAAAGATGATGGTAGTACTATAATGATAAAAGTAAAAGATCATCAGTTTGCCATGCCAATGGATATGATAGGAAGAACCGTAATAGTTGAGGGCAAGGCTGAATTAAAAGAAACTTCAGTGGCAATGCTGAAGCATTATGCTGAGGATGGTGGTAAAAGCAAAGAAGAAGTTGACAAAATAAAAGAACCCAAGAAAGAAGTGATCATGATGATCAAAGGCGTGAAAGTAGTTGAGTAAAAAAGATACATTTATAATTAATCTCCGCTTATGAATAATATGCGGGGATTTTTATTTCTGACATATGGCTCTCTTGATTAATGTAAAGTCAAACACGGCATAAATAATACTACTAAAAGGGTATTGACATAGGTTGTTGCTGCTTGTATAAATTCTTTTATATGAAAATCTTATTAAAAATATTTACAATTGTTTTTTTACTTGTAATAACTGCATCTTGTCATTCTCAAAAAATGGTACAAAAAACAAGTGATGCAAAAAAATTAGAAATCAATAAGAATCAGTTTATCGGTAAACCGTTAAATGTTTTATTGAAAGAGGTAGGACCTAAAATAGAAACTGTACTGGGATCACCAGGTTCGAGTGAACGACCAGGTTTCTTCAATTTTTATTTTACGCCAAAAGCAGAATATGATCAATACAGGGCACAGGAAAAATTTCCTTTAACAATAAAGGTTTATATTAAAGAAAGTTTTGAGTGGAATAAGAAAGGCAAAACAAGTGATGATTGGCTTAAATGGACTAAAGACGATGAAGAAAAATATGGGAATCTCATCGTTTCTGACATTAAGGTATACAATGAGGATTAAATTTTTATTTCTATAGCTTCTGTACCCATTGCTGAATGCTATAAATACTCATCCATCCCATAATGATCACAACCAGCCATCCGATCAGTTGCATCCATACCGGGTGTTTGTAGTTTTTCATTATTGATGACTTTGTTGCAGCAAGAAGAATTACCGCTAAAGCAATTGGTAAAATGATACCATTAGCAGCTCCCGCAAACACAAGAACTTCTTTCGGATTACCAATACTTACAAAAATTATTGTTGATGCTATTATAAATAGGCTGATAATTATTTTTTCATTTTTCGAAACAACAGGATGCAATGTTTTCCAAAAAGAAACCGAAGTAAATGATGCGCCGACAACAGAAGTGATTGCTGCTATCCAGATCACCACACCAAAAAATTTATAACCCAACTCACCTGCTGCAGATTGAAAAACAGAAGCAGCGGGATTATCAGCAGCCAGTTTTATTCCACCCCATACTACACCCAAAGCAGCAAGAAATAATACATATCTCATTACTGATGTTATCAATATACCGCTGACGGAACTTTTTGTAACCTGCTTTAAATTTTCTTTTCCTTTTATTCCAGCATCAAGTAATCTGTGTGCCCCGGCAAAAGAAATATAGCCCCCCACTGTACCGCCAACCAATGTAACTATCTTCATTGTATCAATTTTTTCCGGCCAAACAGTTCTGTACAATGCATCGCCAAGCGGCGGGTTTGAAACAAAAGCTATATAAACTGTAAGACCGATCATTATTATTCCTAACCATTTTGCAAAGCCATCGATCAGGCGACCCGCTTCTTTATACCAGAATATCCCAAGCGCAATCACGCAACTTATAATAGCGCCATATTCAACTTTTATTCCTGTCAATACATTTATCCCTAATCCGCAGCCGGCAATATTGCCGGTATTAAATATCAAACCACCAAATGCGATTAAAAAAGCAAGAAAAAAACCAAGACCCGGAAAAATTTTATTTGCAATATCCTGCGTCCTGTTCTCACTTACAGTTACTATCCGCCAGATATTTAGTTGCACACCAATATCTATCAATACAGAAATAAGGATTACAAATCCAAAGCTTGTAAGCAGCTGTTCAGTAAATAATGATGTTTGCGTTAAAAAACCGGGACCAATTGCCGAAGTAGCCATCAGGAAAGCGGCACCAAGTATGGCGGAGTTTCTACCCCCAACCCCTAAAGGGGAGTTATGATTTGGCCTTGATTTCAAAATCATTTTCTTTCAATGCGTGGTGTATGGCTTTGGCAAATTCTACAGCATGTTCACCATCTCCATGTATGCAGATCGTTTCAGCAAGTATCGGAACTTTTTTTCCTGTTATTGAAGTTACTGTTCCTTCATTTACCATTTGTAATACCTGGGCAAGGGCTTTATCTGTTTCTTCTATTAATGCACCGGGTTTTGATCGTGAAGCCAAAGCCCCATCATCTTTATAAACTCTGTCTGCAAAAACTTCATTGGCAGTTTTTACACCAAGATTTTTGCCTTCTTTTATCAAATAACTGCCGCTTAATCCATATAAAATATACTTACTGTTTGTGTCCAGTATTGCCAATGCTACAAAAGGGGCCAGGGCCTTATCCCTTGCTGCCATATTATATAATGCACCATGCGGTTTTACATGATGAACAGGCACATCATATTCTTCGGCAATTTTTTCGAGGCAATTGATCTGCTTTACCATAATATCATACACTTCCCCGGGATGTAACTGCATATCAGTTCTTCCAAAATTTTCTCTGTCAGGAAAAGAAGGGTGAGCCCCAACCGCAACATTATATTTTTTACAAAGCTGAATCGTTTGCCTCATGGTATCTTCATCGCCGGCATGATAACCACAGGCAATATTGGCCGAAGAAATATAAGGCATCAGCAATTCATCATTACCAAAACCTTCACCCAGATCGCAGTTAATATCAATGATCTTTTTTCCAGGTTTCATGGGTATAGTTTTCGAGCCTCAATTTACAAGCAATTTGCAGTTGATGCAAATGCTGTTGTTGTTTTATAAATAATTCTTCCGCTGTTTGATGATCGGTGAATTTGAAATGAATTTTATCACCGGCATTCAGTTGTGCTAATTTTGATAAATGAGCAGAAATAACATTTGCCAAGCGGGGATAACCACCCGTAGTTTGATGATCTGCCATTAGAATGATAAGTTGTCCATCGGCTAATAATTGTATTGTACCAAAACTTACTGCCGAAGAGACCAATTCTGTTTTAATCACGGAGTGTAAAGATTCACTGGCAAGCCCGTAACCCATCCGGTCAGAATTATGCGAGACATAGAAAGGATTTTTCAAAAATTTTTCCTGCGATGTTTTCCCGAGCCAGCTCCATTCATTTCCTTCCATAACTAAAATTTTTTCTGCTGTTTCAGGGGTAAAATTTTCATTGGCCTGCCAGGGCAAAACCTTCGCAGTATTTTTTAAACTATCTGTTTCCAATGTTTGGTTCATTTCTATCACATCATCTTTTAAAAGTCTTCTGCCACGATAACCGCCTGCTTCGGCTTTTAAGTTTGTACTAAAACTATTCAGCCATTTATCCAGTTTAAAACCACCTTTCACTGCAAGATAACAACGGCTTTTATTTTTCAGAGTTTGGAATTGAAGGGTCTCATTTTTATAAATGATCAATGGACGATTGATCGGTACAGCATTTCCGTTTACTGTTGCATTAAAATCAGCTCCTGTAATTGCGATCATGGCGGATTGTTGAAATAAGATAACAGGCCCGGGAAAATGTATTTCGATTACAGCATCGTAAGGATCATTACAAACCAAACAATTGGCAATTGTGGCAGCATATGTATCCATGCAGCCGGTAACATTTATGCCAACATGCTGGTAACCGCACCGGCCCATATCCTGTATGCTTTCAAGCATTCCTGCTTTTAATATCCTCAAACTCATTTTTTGTTATTGAATAAAACTGAACAGTATCTCCGGGTTTAAAAAAAGTGGGTTCTTCTTTTTCCTTATCAAATAGTCTTATCGGTGTTCTTCCAATTATCTGCCAGCCGCCGGGTGATCGCAAAGGATATATCCCGGTTTGCCTGCCTGCAATACCAACACTGCCCGCTTCTACATATACAGGATTTGATTTTCTTGGACAGGCAATCTTTTCATTTACCTTACCCATATAAGCAAACCCGGGAAGAAAACCCAACATATAAATACGATAGGTTTCTTTAGTATGCAACTGAACCACCTCTTCAATTGAAATTTTATTTTGCTCAGCAATAATATCAAGGTCAGGCGCAAACACTTCCTCATAACAAACAGGAACTCTCACTACGTTTTCATGGCTTGTAAATTCTTTGCTCTCCCGTGATAAAAGATTTTCGATCTTTTTTTTTATCCATTCAAATGCTGTTGTTTGTTCATTTACCTTTTGTTTGATAATAAGAATATCATAATAAATAGCCAGCGAGCTATAGCCTGGAACGGATTCAATGATCCCGTCAACAGGCTCATTCCTGAGCCGGGTAAATAATGAATGAACAATTTTATTAAGCTCTTCATCGATCACATTTCCAAAATCAACAATAAGTGCTTTATCTCCCAAAGGGAAAATTTTAAATGGTGGTAAAGGGGTCACAATGCTTTTTAAAGCAGAAAATTATTAATTATACCCGATAGTTGTTTTTTAACTTTGCCAGATGCCGCAGCTTAATTGGAACGATACCCTGAATTTATTCTCTAAGCTTAGTTTCCGCCGGAGCTGGAATGG
>FKKE01001363.1_pt2 | contig 14612 bp, 24 predicted proteins | sample 1106331 | NCBI WGS metagenome assembly FKKE01 (sample SAMEA3931202, study PRJEB13176) | freshwater metagenome | biome: Drinking water system; feature: drinking water; material: freshwater | place: China | collected 2013-02-06 | reverse complement strand
GGAGGCGGCGGCGGCGCGGGCACGAGCGGCGGCGTCGGCGGAGCGGGCGGAAACGGTCTCGTGACACTGATCTCGTGGTGAGGAGGAGCTGATTGAGCCTCGACGCGTTTATCGAGCCGAACTTCCGGCCGGCGATGCTGGTCGACCCCGCGACGGGCGAGGAGATGGACGTACCCGTCTACTGGTTCGGGCCGAATCACGGACTCGCGTTCTTCCGCTCGTCGAACGTGTTCGCGTTCTTCGAGATGGTCGACGGTGCGGCGTTCTACCGCTTCCGCATCTCCGTCGATGACGGCGAGGCGGGACCGATCTGCGGCGACGCGCACATCGGCGACTCGACGTACCTGTTCCAGGCGCTCGCGGCGATCGACCCGAGCGATGCGAACTTCTCGAAGATGTGGGCGTCGTGGGCGGGCGCGACGCCTGGCGACCTGGAGTCGCTGCCGATGTGGGCGTCGCAGGCGCGCGGGAAGCGCGGCATCGCTGCGGTGCGTTCGCGGTCGGTGATCCCCGAGCCGGACATGCCGTACCAGAACAACCTGACGACGACGCTGCTGCCGGCGCTGGCATCGGCGAACGCGAACATCGGTCTCGTGCGCGTGCGCGAGACCATCTACCCGACGCAACTGCGCTATCAGGTGCCGGCGACGGCACCAGGCGCCGGCGGCGGCGGCACGGGGAAGATCCGCATCGCGCTCGTGTCGGAGGACGGGCAGAACGTGATCTTCAACGTCACCGACCAGGTGAACACGAACTCGGGCGTGCGCACGATCACGTCTGGTTTCACCGGCGTCGTCGTGCTGCCGAACAAATACTGGGTCATCTGCGGCATGGCGGAGTCGACGTTAGCGACGGAGCCGAGCGTGTCGTGCTGGACGACGAACGAACTCTTCAGAGACGGCGGCGCAGGGCACATCGACCTGATCGGCACGGTGGGACTCGACGGCGGCAGTCCGCAGGACCTCGTCGTGCCGCCGCTGAACCCCGAGTCGAGCATCACGGTCGGCGACGAGAAGATTCTGTACTTCCAACTGCAGGGAGCGGCGTTCTAGATGGCAGTCGCGCTGGTGCAGTCGGACGGGAAGCACGTCACGGCGGTCAACAATACGACGCTGGCGTTCCCGTCGAACGTGACGGCGGGGAACCTGCTGCTCGGGTTCCATACGCACTTTCACACGGGCGGCACGACGCCGTCGCTGCCGACGGACACGCTCGGAAACACCTGGCAGCAGTCGGTGACGCTGCAGCTGAACTTCAACATCCGCTGCCGCATGTTCTGGTGCGAGAACTCACTGGGCGGTGCGAACACAGTGACGTTCGATATGAGCGGCACGGCGAACGGCGACCTGACGGTCGCGCTCGCGGAGTTCTCCGGCCTGCTCGCGGACTGCGACGACGGGTCGCCGGTGACGGACACGGCGACCAGCTCGACGCCGGCCGTCGGCGACAAGACGCCATCGGTCGACGACGCGCTGCTGGTCGCGTTCCTGACGCACGGCGGCGGCAACATCTCGATCACCGAGGAGGCGGGCTGGAACGTCATCTACGAGTTCGAGGACGGCTCGTCGGGGATGCCGATTTCATGCGTCTGGAAGCAGCAGGTCGGGGCGCCGGTCGCGGAGGACGCCGACTGGACGCTCGGCTCGAGTCAGCTGTGGGGCGGCATCATCCATGCGTTCAAGCCAACGGTCGCGGCCGGCGGGCAGCCGTACATCAAGCGCACGGAGTACGTGCCGCACATGGCGCTCGGACAGACGCCGCTTCGACGGAGGTACTAGATGGCTGCAGGCGACGCGACAACACTACCCGTAAAGAACCAGGCCTTCAGAGTCACTTTTCCCATATTCGATGCAGATGGGGATTTGGTGACGGGCGCGGCGGGACTCGACAGCGAGGTGTCGAAGGACGGCGGCTCGTTCGCGGACTGCACGAACGAGGCGACGGAGATCGGCGCGAGCGGCGTCTACACGCTCGACCTGACGGCGACGGAGATGAACGCAGACACCGTCGCCGTCATCGTGAAGACGTCGACCAGCGGCGCGAAGACGACGCCGATGATCTTCTATCCGGCGGACCGCGACGTGAACGACCTCGCAACGCAGGCGAGCGTGAACACGGTCGACGACTTCCTCGACACGGAGATCACGGACATCAGGAACCGCCTGCCAGCTGCGCTCGTCGGCGGCCGCATGGATTCGAGCGTCGGCGCGATGGCAGCGGACGTCGTCACGGCGACGGCGATCGCGACAGGCGCCATCGACGCGGACGCCATCGCAGCGGACGCGATCACGAACGCGAAGATCGCCGCGAACGCCATCGGCGCGAGCGAAATCGCCGACGACGCCATCACCGCCGCGAAGATCGCCAACGGTGCCATCGACGCCGCGACGTTCGCCGCTGGCGCCATCGACAACGCCGCGATCGCCGCCGACGCCATTGGCGCGAGCGAGCTGGCCGCGGGTGCAGCGACGGAGATCGCGGACGCGGTGTGGGCGACGGCGGTGCCTGGCGCGTTCGGCGCAGGCACGGCGGGGAAGGTCGTCGGCGACAACGTCAACGCGACGATCAGCAGCCGCGCGACGCAGACGAGCGTCGACACGATCGACGACTTCGTCGACACCGAGATCGCATCGATCATCTCGACGCTGGCGACCATCCTGGCCGCCGTCGACACGGAGGTCGCGGCGATCAAGGCGGTGACGGACCTGCTGCCGAACGGCGGCGCGCTGACACTGATCCAGTCGGACCTCGACAACATCCAGACCAGGCTGCCGGCCGCGCTCGTCGGCGGTCGCATGGACAGCAGCATCCCCGACGGGATGATCACGAACGCGAAGTTCGCGCCGGACGCCATCGACGCCGGCGTCGTCGCGAACAACACGATCACCGCCGGCAAGTTCGACGCCGGCGCTATCAACGCGAACGCCATCGCGTCAGACGCGCTGACGGCGGCGAAGATCGCGGCGGACTTCGGGGCGGAGATCGCCGACGCCATCCTGTCCAGGCCGATCAGCAACGTCGAGGCGTCGGCGGCGTTCCGCACGCTCTTCGGTGCCATCTCGAAGCTCGTCAACCGCGGGCGCATCAATGGCGGGAACCTCGAGGTCTTCAAGACGGACGACACGACGGTGCTCGCGACGCAGGCGGTGACGACGGACGGGAATCAGGAGCCGGTGGTGGAGCTGAACACGGCATGATCGGCGACCTGCTGTCGATCCAGGGCATCTGGCCGACGTTCGCGGTCGGCGTCGCGGCGCCGGTCACGCCGAACGAGCCGACCGTGCTGGACGAAGGCTCTTATCACCGTTTGCCCGTACTTACCGAGGGCAGTGTCGGAGCATCGCTAGGGACGGGCAGCTATCACCGATCGCCTGTCCTGACGGCGGGGAGTGTCGGCGCAGAGCTCGAGGCTGGCAGTTACCAACGCGAAGGAGTGCTGGTATGAGAACCGTGAACATCACACCGTCTGACGGCTTCGTGCAGGGTTCCGACCTCACGTACACGGTGCCGATCCTCAACGAATCCACCGATCTCCCGCAAGACATGACGGGCTGGACGCTCTTGTGGAAGATGTGGGACCAGGACGGCACCGCCAAGCTCAACAAGACAGCCACAGCGGTGAACTACTCCGCCACTAAAGACGGGTTCCAGTGGACGATCGCCGACACGGACACGATCTCGGCACTCGGCGCCGAGACGATCGCCGAAGGACTCTACAGGCATGAAGGCTGGCGGGTAGACGAAGGCAACGAAGTGTGTCTGTTCAAGGGAGACGTGCATCTCTTGGCTTCGGACAGGAGACAGGAGACGTCGTGACCCTGTTCTGTCCGAAGTGCCGGATCGCAGACGACCGCTGGCAGCGCAAGGAGCCGGTAGAGGTGGATGGCCAGCAGCGGGATATCTGGAAGCACCGCCCCTGTGGGTATCGTCGGGCGATCAATGTGAGGGGTATAATCACAGCAACAGCGTAGGACGCTGACGGCAGAATCACCGCGACTGGAGCCGCGACACCAACTTGGTGATCGCGGCTTCTTCGCATTTTCGGGAGAGGGCATGCCAAACGGCGACGACCACGACGAAATCGTTAAGCACGGCGTCACGCTGATCAACATCCAGCAGGACGTCAAGGACTTAACCACCGCGATGGCCGATCACCGTGGGGCGATGAACGCCAAAGTAGACGGTCTCCGTACCGACCTAAACGACGTCAAAGAACAGGTGCGCGACATCCGACGTGAGGACCAGATGGTTCATCAGGCGCGGATGGAGATGTTCACTCGCGTCGAAACCCTGTGGGGTGAACGCCCAAAAGAAGAACAGCGTGTCGAGTTCGTGCAGCGCCACATGATGATGTGGGAGGACTTCAAACTCCGCAACGCAGAGGACGTGCGAACGCGCGACATCGCCCGCGAGAAACAGCACGACGCGATGTGGAGTGCCTACAACATCTCACGGGTACTCTTGGGGTTTTTTCTTATAGAGCAGCCGATCATTTTGGGCGCACTGGGCTTACTGCTCACGCGATAGGAGGGGAACCATGAAGATTCCGCTGTCGAGTCAGGTAGCCGGATGGCTAGTCACGATCTCCACGTTCACTGCTGGAGTCGGCACGTTCCTGCTCACGGCCAATGAAGCGCCGTGGGGATTGGACGCGCACAACATCGGCCTGACGCTCTCGTGGATCGGCGTGATCTCCAACCTCGCGGTGGTTGCGCTTCGCAGGGATGCCGTACCTGGCATCACGTCCGGCGTCGGCACCGAAGGAGGGAAGTGATGAGCGTCGAGCGAGCGCTGGTGCTCTTTATTCTCGTCCTGTTGATCTTGCTGCTCTTGGGCGTCGGCAACATCAACGTGGGGTGCTGACATGAAGAAGCTACTCGCCGCAGCAGGGATCGTAGCGGTCGGGTACGCGCTGATTCTCTTTCTCACGGGATCAGTCGGGGCGATCAGTGTGACGCTTGCGCCGGGGATGAACGATGTAGCGTGTCCACAAGGCCACAGGGCGCAGGCGGCGTACACGCTGGACAGATCAGGGCTGCGGGTCAACTGCGTGAGCGTAGTGACTCCCACAGCCACGCCAGCATCGGCAGAAACCCAAACACCCACACGTACTCCCATCCCGCCAACACCTGCGCCCACTCAGCCACTATCAACACACCCCAACTGTCAGAACAAGCCGCCCCTCGGCGGGATCGAACCGCAGCGGCCTGAATGGTGTTTCCTGCCGCAGCAACCAGAGATTACCACCCACGTCAACGGCCCGAACAGTTGGGCGGACGACTTCAACCACGGGCAATTGCACGCAAGGTTGGGGAACGTCGGGGATGGCTACGTGGTGGACTCCGTAGGAGAGGCGTGCGAGGAACTAGGGTTCCGCCACAACAACCACTGGATGATCAACACGATCGTCAACACCGGCCAGTTCCCCACGCTCTGCGCCCACTGGCTCAGGCCAGACAGAACCTTCGCCTTGAACAACGGACGGCTGGTGATCGAGATGGAAGTTGCCGTCCCGATTGCAGGGACGAGAGGCACGAGCCTGATCGATGACTCGTGGCCGGAACTGGTGATCTCGACAGCCAGCAGGCCCACGACGGCGCAGGAGAACAGTTGGTTCTCGCCGTTCAGGAAGAACGGCACGTACCTGTACGAGGCGTTTCCGCGTAGCTGGACGTTCGGCTGTCGCATGCAGCAGTCACGGCATCCCATCTGTGCTCTCTACAACGACGGCGAGAGCTTTGCGGGTTCAACGGATCGCCAGTGGGAGGTGAATCAGAATGGTGGTGATGTCCGATTCCAGTTTGGGGGAGACCCTGCCGCCGTTAGTAATCCGGCTGTCTGGAAGCAATGCAACAGCGTCGATGATCCCGACACCGTTTGTCGTAACCTGTTCCGCTTCGAGTTCTACAAAGACGGAGCAGGGCTCTACGTCCTCGACATCTACTCCAACGGCGTCCTCTACTACCGCGCAGGGTTAGAGGACAACCAGCTCGACAACATCTTCTCCCGGCCCTTCTACGTGTACTTCGGCGAGTTCTTGTACCGCGTCGTGGATGACGTGGTGCTGGTCTCGCATTGGGATCACATCAGCATTAACCCATAGGAGGATTCATGGACAAGCAAGCAACCGACTTTGCGCTGATGGCGGGAGCATTCGCCTCAGACGCTCGCATGGCGCAGCAGGTCTGCAAGCTGCTGGCCGATGGCGATGTGACCGAAGCGATCGCCCGCAAGCTGCTGAAGCTCGTCGGAGACGGCAAGATCCGGAATGGAACAACCAGCTTGCCGCCACCGCGTCCAACATGACGACGACGTACACGACCACGAGCGGCGGACCATTGTTCAATAGCGACTGCGTGTGGGACAGCACGCTGACGCAGATGGCGACTAGTCAGTTCGAGGACGAGGACAAGCGGTTCCTCCTCTCGTGAATGGAGAAGTGCCCGCGATGCATCGGAGGGCAACTACCCAGAGACTATCTCGATGGTGTCTTAACGTGTCTGCAGTGCGGCCACAGAGTAGAGCGGGATCTGAAACCGCTACCACTACTCAACGATCAAAGCGCAAAGAAGCGCACGCCAAGACTGCCCGAAGAGATCAGCGAGTGGCGAAAGGAACGGGCGTACTTCCGGTGCGGGCATCCAAAGGACGCCGACAACAGGTTCTTCGCCATGAACCACGGACGCAGGTACATGCGTTGTAAGGAATGTCATCAGCGGAGCGAACGAGATCGGATGCGGCGGTTGAGGGGGATGCTTGATGTTCTCGATGCTTCCTCTGTCGAAACGCCGAACTCTGAAGAAGCTCATTGAGGGCTACGACAGGAAACGCGTGAACTATCCCGGCGCCGTCTCGCAGCCAGGTCCGGCGAACAAGGTCAACGGCGGCGTCAACACCTGCCGCGGCGTCGTTTGTCATTCGATGGTGGGGCCGTACGCTGCTGCGCTCGGAGAACTCCAGAAGCCGTCACGCCGCGCGAGCTGGCACTACAGCGTGCTGAAGTCGGGCGTTGTCTACGCGCACTATCCCGATGAAGCGCAGGCGTGGCACGCGGGGTCGTCGTTCAACAACAGCACGATCGGCATCGAGCACGAGGGCGGACTGAACCCCTACAACGAACCGCTGACGCCAGCACAGCTTGCAGCCAGTGTGGATCTGGTGCGCTGGCTCTCACGCAACCACGGCTTCCCGCTCGTGCGAAGAGTCGGACTCTGGGAGCACCGAGAGGTGAGCGGGGAACCGACTGCCTGCCCCAGTTTTCGTATCCCGTGGCTGCACTACACCGAAGAGGAGGACGAGATGGCCAAGCCGTATTTCGCATGGGCCGACAACCGGCTGTGGTTCGTCGGGCCAGGCGGCACCGCTAACTGGGTGACGACGAAAGAAGCCGCCGACAAGATCGCGCAGATCTACGGGCTGCCGAACGGTGACGCGACGATCGCACTGAGCAAGGAAGCGATCGCGGGACTGGGTGGTAAGTGATGCCACTGATCTCCAACGTCGGCCTCATCCTCTCGTCCGACTCACCCGCCAACCTCGACGCCATCGCCGCAATCGTAGAACGCACGAAGAACGAACAGAAACGCTGGTTGCAGGACGAAACCGGACACCGCTTCGAGTACAAGCTGGACGCGATCAGATCAGAGCATGACTCCACATGGTTCATGCAAGACACCGACGATCTCACGAAGTTTCACGTCGATCCCTGCGGCAATGGAGTCCACAAGGGACGGGTCGATATCGTCTGCGGCTACCCCGATCCCAAGTGGGCCGCAGAGAACCGGCTGAACTGGGCGTGGTCCGTCGATGGCGGATCGCATCCCTGCCACAGACGGGACATGGTGTACCTCGGCAAGTGGGCGAACGGCTGGGCCGGCGGAGCAGGTAACTACGAGCTCACCGACAAGCACGACGGTTCGATGACGGATGCGGGCTGGTGTCTCTATGGCGGGAGAAACTACTGGTATCTCGCCGGACTCGGATCGAGTGATTGCGGCGGGACGTTCATGAACCTCACCCGCACGCAGTTTGCCCATGATCATTCGCACGAAGGCATGCACCACTACGGGGTGGAATGTCACCTGAAGAAGTACACGCCACCGACGTCCATGCGACTGCGAGACGCGGCTGTAACGCTGGGGATCAGTGTCAGGGCGATGGTGGAGAACCAGTTCGCGCTGCCGCTACCGCCAGGACTGCGGTTCAACTTCCCGTTCGGCGAGACGTACACCACGTCGGGCGGGGAGACGATGCCAGGGATCATGGCGCACATGGGCTACGCCGACCGCCAGCCCGACCCCGACGATCTGCCGTGGCCGTACATCCTGGAGTTCGACAAGCCTCGTCATGAGCAGATGGTGGCGGACGTCGTGATCCCCGCGGGACAGATGCTCTGGTATCCCTCGGCGCTCTGGTTAGGCGAACCATTGCAGGAATTTCAGCGGGAGATGTTCATCACCAACTCCGGAAGGTTTCTGGAGAAGGTGCCGGTGACGCTGCCGATCCCGACGCCAGAACCGAGCACACCTCCACCGCCGGTTGTGCCACCGCCCCCACCGCCAGAACCGCTGACGGTGACGCCTACGAGTGCAATCGTGCATCGCTACTTCGGCAAGCGGTCCGTCACGGTAACCACGAACAAGCCGATCACCCGTGCCATCTCACAGAACGCGCAAGTAGCCACGGTGACGATCACGGGGCCGAACACCGCAAAGATTGCTGCTGGTACGGCGAGTCCGCAAGGATCGTGGAATAGCGGCGGGACGTTCGTAAACGTTGCGCTGGCGTCAGGGACGGAGAAGGTGTTCGTGGGGACGCTGTTGAGGTGGTAGGGCGCTGCGGCGTGTACTGGGCGAAGATTCACTTCTGCAAGCTCAACCGCGGGCACCAGGGCGAATGCGAGTGCGTCTGCGGCGCCATGCGTCCGCCGCGGGGCGAAGAGTACTGATAGAATCGTCGCTGGGATGCCCGCACTGATCGGCAACTGAGGCGGATCGCGAGTCGCCTCGAACGCCGGATCGGACTGTCGCCGGACAACCGCGGATAAGGCCGGGCCGTGGCGGGTGCGGGTACGCCCGTTTAACTAGCGGCCGTGGCGCAACGGTAGCGCACCAGCTCGCCATGCTGGGGGTTGCGGGTTCGAATCCCGCCGACCGCTCCACTTTCAGCGCACGATAACTTCACCGATCTAAAGGTAAAGCATGGCGGTTCCCAGACTCGCTGGACATGGCGGTTTAGCTTCGATTCTTCCTAAACCTTGTGCGCAGGTTCGAGTCCTGCCGGGGGTACCACGAATCTAGCTGCGCACTAATAGCGTTTGCATGGCGGTCGTGCGCATGATAACTTCGCGGTTCCCATGGTCACTGCGCTCGACACCTGGCAGACGTACCAGCAGCTCTTCGAAGACGAGCTCGAGACGCGGCGCCACGCGAAGATGACCATCACGACGTATCGACTCGCCGTGAGGCAGCTCGGCGACTTCCTCAGAGCCCGCAACATGCCGACCGATCCGACCGTGCTGACGCGCGAGCACGTCGGCGAATGGATGCGCGACCTCTCGACGCGCGTGACGCCGCAGACGCAGCTCCAGCGGTTCCGTTCCGCCTCGCGGTTCTTTCAGGTGCTCATGGAGATGGGCGAGATCCGCGAGTCGCCGATGGCGAAGATGCACCCGCCGAGAGTGCCCGAGAAGCTGGTGCCCGTTGTGGGCGACGGTGACTTGCAGAAGCTCTTCCGCGTCGTGAGCGGCCAGGAGTTCGACGACCGCCGGGACCGCGCGATCCTCTCGCTCTTCCTCGACTGCGGGCTGCGCATCGGGGAGATGGCCGGGATCAGGATGGCCGACCTGAACATGGCCGAGCGCCAGGTCGTCGTCACCGGCAAGGGCTCACGAGTGCGGGAACTGCGCTTCACGCGGGAGACGCGCGGCGACATCAACCGCTACCTGCTGAAGCGCGTTTCCGAATCGGAATACCTGTGGCTCGGCAGACGAGGGACCAGGCTCACCGGCTCGGGCATCTACCGGATGATCCAGCGGCGCTGCGACCAGGCGGCGATCCCGCGGTTCCACCCACACATGCTGCGTCACACGTTCGCCCACGGCTACCTCGCGGCCGGCGGGAACGAAGGCGACCTGATGCGGGTGACGGGCTGGAAGTCACGGGCGATGGTCGACCGCTACGGTGCGAGTGTCGCAGAGCAACGGGCGCGTGATGCGCACGACAGCTTCAGTCCACGACGAAAGCTCAGATAGCAGGAAAGTTGCCGAAGATGCAATCAGAGGGGTTGGAGTTTCGGCGCACTTGGAGTAAAGTGGTGATCCGCACGGATGTTCCAAACTCTCCGAGGCCGCAATGCGCGCCGAAGTCGTCACCGTTGAGCTACAACTGGACGGTCCTTTGCCGCCCGCCGTTCCTCGGCGGCTCGTTCTCGTAGGCCAAGCCGCCGACGATGCCCTTCAGGTAGTGCTTGGACTACACGCACAGCAGCTTCGCGTTGAGACTTCGACCAGTCCCGAATCTCCGCCAGAATCGCCTCGGCTTCCTCGCTCGGAACCTCCGGATCACGCTCCCCAGTGACGAGGTAGGCGGCGGTGGTTCCTAAGACGCGGGCCAGCGCGCTGATGACTTGGTAGCCGGGATCTTCGTAGGCACCCTTCTCGAATCGTGACAGCCAACTCCGCCCCACGGCGCCGTTTGAAGCCTGCTCGACCTGGCCTTGACTCAGCTTCGCCACGCTTCGCAGACGTGCGGCGCGTTCGGCCATCGCTAACGCTTTGGGACTCGGAGCCTTCTTCGCTGCCATTCCGCCCTCTACGGTAGGCAGCCATCGGCTACATCGGTAGCAATTGCGCTGAAAAAGGGCGCAGAAAGTCTTGACTGATGTAGGCGCGGCTGCTACATTCGTAGCCATGCCGGACCTAATCGAGTCCCTAGTCGAGCGCCAGAAGCTAGCGGGTGAATCAGACCCGCTCTTCGCCCGCCGTCTGGGTGTGAGCCGTCAGGCTTGGCAGAAACTCCGTACCCGCGAGCGGCAGATGGGACGCCGAGCCCTCGCGGGAGTGTTGCGAGCGTACCCCGACTTATCAGTTGACGTAAACAGTTTTCTCTCCGGTGTCAAGCAGGGGGCAGTGTGACCGCTGCTGGATCGCCTCTTTCAACGGTTTCAAATGGCCGAGATGCGGCGGGGTTCTGCCACGTCGATAACTGCGTCGAACTCGGGATGCAGATACGCGGGAAGGGGAACAGCACCTACACATCGCGATGGTGCCGAGAGCACTGGCGCCAGAAGACAAACGAGACGTGGGCGAAGAAGCGCGGACATATCGCGCAAGGAACCCGCAAGGAAGATCGCCACGGGTACGTCTACGTCCTAGTGGGAGCCCGCTGGGTCCCTGAGCATCGGCTGGTCATGGAAAAGGTACTCGGTCGCACTCTGGTTCGCGGCGAGTCGGTTCACCACATCAACGGCATCCGGTCTGACAACCGCCCCGACAACCTTGAGCTTTGGGTCGGGCCAATTCGATACGGCCAGCGCGCCGCGGACGTCCGCTGCCCTCACTGCAAGCGGAGTTACTTGCAAGGGGAGTTGCTGCAATGACGACCGACCGCCGCCTGATCTCCCGCCGTGCCGCGCATCTGATGCACGCCCGCAACGACTCGAAGGTGACGTCGGCGCCCGGGCGGGCAGCAGCGGAAGCGCGGTTCGAGCGCCAGGTGCCGGCGGAGATCACCGACCCCGCAGAGCGAGCACGACGGGCGGAGCACTTGCGGAAGGCGTTCTATCTGGAGCTCGGCCGCAAGGGTGCGGCGGCTCGCAAGCGATAGCAGGAAAAGCACGACGAGCCCCGTTGCAGGGGGCTCGGTGTGCGTAGGCGGCAAGGAGGGAAGTCCATTGCCAACCAAGTTCAGCATAACCGAAGCCACTGTCGACGCCACGATCGCGGCCATGGGCTGGAGTGACAAGCGCATTCCAGGGACGTCGCGCATCCGTCTCGATCAGCCAGACGGCTGCGGGTACTGCGGCCGACCGTGCCGTGAGTACGACGTCAAGCTCGGTATTCCGATCTGTTCCCGAACGTGCGAGGAGTTGGCCCGATGATCTTCTACCTGACGCTGATCGCCATCGTCTCCGTCACCTCTGCGTATCTCATACGCCAGTACGCATCTCATCAGCTTGATCCGAAACGTGCTGCCGAACGCCGGCTGAGGAAGCTGGCGCCCGTCTCACGCGAGTACGTGTGGTGGAACGATTTTCACAGAACGCACGAAGAAGCACGGGAAGCCGACAGGCAGCGGAGAGCACGACGGGCATGAGCTGGAGAACGGTTCGTCAACAATCGCACTGGAACGTCGAAGCAGAGAGGGCGAGCGCAGAGTTCCGGCAAGCAGCCCGCCGAACGCATGCAGAAGTAGCAGACCTGATCGTGGAGTACGCGGCGCTGAAGATGGCCGACCGGCTCACGCAGGACGGCGAGAAGATCGAACGCAAGAAGGCCAACCGCCGCGAGGACGAGTTGAACCGCGCGATCAAGCAAGCACTCGGTGAACTCCGCGAAACCGAGATGGCCGTCGAAGGCGCCGGTGCCGTTCGTATCCGAGAGACAGACAGCGTGAGCTACCGGCTCGATGCGCTCTCGCCTGAACTCCTGGCGTCGCTGTTGCCGGTGTTGTCGGTGAAGCGCACCGACGTTACGGAGGAAATCGAGGGCACGAAGATGCGCCAGTACAAGCCCGAGTGGGCATGGCTGAAGGAATACGAAGTCCGCGGACACGGCGCCACGCAACTTCTGTTCGAGGAACCGCGATGAGCACGAGGAGCAATTCGGTGACAACAGAACTTACCACACGCGAATCAACTGATCTGGCGCAGCATCAGGAGCCGGTCGGCATCTCTGGCGAGGCTGACCCTTCTGACTTCATCACGCCGATTGTCTCGCTCGTACAGGGGCAGTCGGCAGAAGGGACACCGGGCTACTTCCGATCCTCTTCAGGGACCGAGAAGCCAGAGGTGCGGTTTGTCGTGTTGCACATCGCACGGACGCGGACGTTCTTCACTGAGAACGACGGGCTGGTGTGTCGCTCGAACGACCGGCGCACGGGCTATCCGAAGAAGCCTGAACTCGTGGCAGACGATGCCACGGATCAGATGCAGTGCGCTTCGTGTCCGCACTACCGCGACAACCCGTTCGGCAAGAACGTGTGCAAGCTCGATTTTGCGCTCACCTGCTACGACCTCGACGCGCAGGAGCCGTTTCTGTTTCGCGTGAAGGGCGCAGCGCAGGGCGTGTTCAAGTACCGGATCATCAACGCCGTAGCGCGTGGCATCAAGCCGCCGTGGTTTACGGCGTTCGTCATGAAGTCCGAGAAGCGCGTGGATAAGGAACGCGGGCGCAACTGGTACGAGCCCGTGCTGATACCAGAGGACGAGTTCGACACGGATCAGTTGAAAGAGTGGGGAGCCTACGCAGCGGGCGTGGCGCCGCATCAGGCGGTAGCGGATGACGGGATCGACCCTGATGACCTTCCCTTCGAATGACAAGCAACACGCGATCTGTTCAGCCATCGCCGCCCACTGGAAAGAGCACGGCTACGCGCCGACGCGCAGAGAACTCATGGCGATGACGGGGATCAGCAGTACGTCCGTCGTCTCGTACTGGCTCACGCGCTTACGCGAACGGGGATACGTGCTGGTCGAGGCGGAGAAGGCGCGAGCACTCAGGCTGACGGTGGCGGGAGAAGAGTTCGCAGCATGAATCCGATTGAACGATTCGAGCGGCTGTACGTTCCAGAGCCTAACTCCGGCTGCTGGCTGTGGCTGGGTTCGGTGTGTCGGCGTGACCGCCCGAACCAGCAGTACGGCAAGTTCCACCTAGAGAAGCGCGACGTATACGCGCACCGATTCTCTTACGAGTACTACGTCGGCCCGATCCCTGCCGGCCTCGACCTGATGCACCGATGCGATACGCCTTCGTGCGTTAACCCATCTCACCTGAAGCCCGGTACGGCTCGCGACAACACGCAGGACGCGATCGCGAAAGGGCGGCATAAGTATCAGGTGACACCGCCAATCACCCACTGCAAGCGCGGACACGAGTACACGCCGGATAACTCAAAGACTAAGTTCGATGCTCGATACACGGGAGGAATGAAGCGTGAGTGCAGGGAATGCGACAAAGCCCGCAAACGTGCCCGATTTCGAGAAGCGAAAGAGCAGCAAGCAGCGGATATTCGCTCTTCTCTGTGATGGGAAACAGCACCATATGAGGGAGCTAAACGAAATCTCTTTCAGGTACGGCGCTCGTTTGCATGAGCTCAGGAAGGCAGGCCACATCATCGAGACGATCCCGCTGGCGCCGGATCAGTACGCCTATCGGCTCGTTCCGGTAGGGCAGATGCATCTTCTGTAGCAGCGGCGACGGGGCGATATGACCCGTCTCCAGACGAGTAGGGAGGCAGACCCAACCATGGGACGACCGAGCGACACCAGGCGTTCGGCTCAACGGCCGGGAAAGCGTGAAAGGGCACGGGTAAAGAAGCGCATACGGACAACCGTATACAGCGGATCACGCGCCGGAACCTACACGCTCAAGGCTGGTCGGAAGAAGTACCGAG
>FKKE01006154.1_pt3 | contig 14632 bp, 13 predicted proteins | sample 1106331 | NCBI WGS metagenome assembly FKKE01 (sample SAMEA3931202, study PRJEB13176) | freshwater metagenome | biome: Drinking water system; feature: drinking water; material: freshwater | place: China | collected 2013-02-06 | reverse complement strand
CCGTCAAGGTGTTGACCGTCTCCTCACACCCGACAAGCTTTCCTTGACTCTCTTGGTATGATTCCCGGTCGCGGCGACCGAAACTCCACGCCAATTCACGTGGCTGAGCCCGTTCGGCACGTTTGCGCATCGGCATGGAAATTGCTGCCTAGCGGCTGCCCATGCGTCCGTCTCTTTCCTACGTCCGTGCCGGCATCGGTGGCGGCTGTCTCCTGGCCCTGTTGACCGTCGTGCTCAACGGACATGCCACGGTCGCCAATCTCGTCGAGTCCTCCGCGACGAAGGAGCAATCCGAGTTTATCCGGTTGGATCCCACGGATTTCACGACCGAACTCCCGGTTGTCCTCGATGCGGTGGCCGAAGAGCCGTTACCCGACGAGGGGCCTCGGTTTCCTCGCCCGTTCTACGCGCCGGGCAGTCTATTGTTTCTCGAAGGTCTGGCCGCGCTGCAACAGCGGGCCTATGTGGATGCCGCCTCAGCCTTTCAGCGCGTCGCCGAAAAGTTTCCCAAGAGCTCCCTCGCCGCCCCCGCCGAAGCTTTTCTGGCCGAGATCCATCTCTTCAAGGCCGCGACGCCCCAGAGTCGTGCCGCCGCCATCGGGCAGTATCGGCATCTGATCGTCGCCTATCCGAACACCGACAACGCGTGGCGGGCCTATTGGCGGATCGGCGACTTATATATGGGCATGGGGCAGTATCCCGAAGCACATGGGGCCTACGCGCGCGGCCTCAAGGAGGCCAAGCCGGGTGAGGATCGTGAACGGGCGTTGCTGGGGAGCGCCGTCAACAAGCTCTTATGGGGAAGGGGAATTGAAGCGACGGACGATTTCGAGACGCTCCGGCGCCAGACGAAGGATGAAGCCTTGTTGCGCTATGCGTCGATCGGTCTCGCGGACGCTTTGGTTCTCCAACGAAAATACGCCGAGGCGCGAGTCGTGTATGAAGCCGGATTCCGGGCGTGGCCGGAGGAAATCAAACGCCGTCCCCGGACCCTGCTCTCGTTCGCCCGCGTCTATGCGGAATTGGGGCAGGCCGCAAAGGCGCGCTGGCTGTATGAGCAGTTCTACAACCTGAATCCGACGCACCCTCGATCGGCCGACATGCTCATCCTCGCCGGGGACACCTTGCTCCGCGAGCGTCGCCCCCATCAGGCGATCATATTCTATCAGCAGGCGCTGACGCAGTATGCCAACACGGAGGTCGGCGACCTGGCGTATCTGCGTCTGGCGCAAGTCGGCGGCGAAACCGCCCGGCGGGATCCCGATCACAGCCTCGCGGTCGAAGTGAAAGGGCTCATGAACGTCACTTCCGGAGCCATTTTGAACGAGGCGACGCAGGAAACGATGTACCGCGCCGTCGCCATCGACCGGGACGAGACGGCCGTCGGCAGTGAAGCCTTGTTTCGTCTCGGGCAGCATTTTGAGCGCCTGGGGAATCTGACGGAGGCGGTGACCACGTATCGGACGCTCCGGGAGCGGGAGGGCATGATCGTCGGTGATCCCTGGCCGGCAGCGGCCAGGGATCGGCTTCGAGAGCTGCTCGGCCCCTGGGTCTCGTCGGCCCTCCGGGGTCGGGACGATCTCACGGCTGTCAAATTGTTCCGCATGGCCGGATCGGACCCGGAGCGAGTGTTTCTCCGCGCGGATCTGCTGGTGAGCACGGCCGATGCCTATCGTCGATTGGGTGTCAACGGCGAGGCCATCAAGCTCTACCAGGCGGCGCTCCGGAAGGTTGACGGCGATCAGTCGCTGGGGACGGCGCTGCTGGGACTCGGGCGCGCCTACCTGGATCAAGGGGATGCGGCGGCGGCCCGGCAGGTCTTCCAGCGCTATCGTCTGCAACTCCCCTTGGCGCCCGGCCGTGAGGAGGCGCTGACCGCGCTCATCACCCTGGCGGGTCGCGACCAGGATTTCAAAACGGCGATTCGACTGACCAAACTCTGGTTGCGGGATTTTCCGAACTCGCCCGCGCGCGCCTCGATGATGCTGACCTTGGCCGAGGGATTGGTGCGGGCCGGAGAAATTGACGAGGCGCTGGGCCTGTACACGAAGGTGGAGCGGCTACGCCTGCCGGTCTCGGCGGGGACTTGGCTGCACCACGGCGATCTGCTGGCGAAACAGGGACGACCGACCGAGGCGGCCACGCGCTATCAACGGGCCATCGTGTCGAAGCCGTCCGGGGAGGAAGATGCCTGGGCCCGCGTGCGGCTGGCCGCCGTGCTGCGGCAGTTGAACCGGCGGGCGGACGCGGCAACGGTGCTCGCGCCGCTCCGTGTTCGCAATGCCGACCCGCTGGTCAGCCGGTACTCGAACATGGTGGAGCGGGATCTCGACTTGGGAGGGGGATGACTCATGGCACGACCGGGAACCGAGGTGAATCCGCAAGCCGACTTGCTGGCCCATGCCTTCCGCCGGTTCGACCAAGCGGCGGTTTCCCTGCAGGCGTCCTACAAGGGGCTCATGGAGCGGATGGAGCGGATGGATCTGGAGTTGGCGGCCAAGCATGAGGCGCTTCGTACGAGCCTGAAGGAGAAGGAGGAGATGCGCAGTCATCTGGCGGCGGTCTTGGAATCCCTGACGACGGGGGTGGTTGTGACCGATCAGCGAGGCACGATCATTCGATGCAACGAGGCGGCGGAGCGGCTGCTTGGCCGCGAGCGGCGGGCCCTTGTCGGCCATCAACTGTCCGAGCTCGAGGGGTTGGAAATACCGGGGGCTGGCTTGCCCGTCGTCACGCAGTTGAGCGGGATGCCGGTGTCCGTGACGAGAACCGTGCTGCGGAACGAGCAGGGGGTGTCGCACGGCAGCATCGTCCTGCTGAACGATCTGTCCAATATTCGAAAACTGGAGGAGCGCCTGCAGCGGCGGGACCGATTGACTGCGATGGGCGAAATGGTCGGTCGGATCGCGCATGAAATTCGCAACCCGCTGGGCAGCGTCGAGCTGTTTGCCTCCATGCTCCGGCGCGACCTGACCCACGATCCCCAAGGCTACGCCTATACCGAGCACATTTCGAGCGCGGTGCAGGCCATGGACCGGCTGTTGTCGAATCTGCTCTTGTACACGCGGCCGATGTCGCCCTCGCCGGACTGGCATTCGGCTGAGGCCCTGGTGCGCGAATCGTTGGTCCTGGCGGCCCATGCGACCGTGGGGTTGACCCTCGAGGTCCGGAACCAGACCGACGAGGCCGTGCCCATGCTCTGGTGCGATGCGAATCAGATGAAGCAGGTGCTCGTCAATCTCGTGCTGAACGCCGCCCAGGCCATGACGGGCACCGGCCGGCTCACGGTGACGATGGCATACGACCTCGATGCCGCGGGCGAGCGGACCGGGCTGCGGCTCTCCGTCTCGGATACGGGGGGCGGGATCGAGCCGGCCTTGCTGTCGAGAATTTTCGATCCCTTCTTTACGACCAAGGAAGAGGGGACCGGGCTGGGATTGGCGATCGTCCATGCGGTGGTCGAGGGGCACCATGGGCGCGTCGAAGTCGAAAGCGCGGTGGGAACGGGCACGACGGTGGCGATCGTGCTGCCACAGGGGGCCCAGGCCTGCCAGGGGAAGACGCCGGCGCCGGCGATTGAAAGACGACGGAACCTGCAAAACGCGGAGGATCCTATATGCAAGCCGTGACGACACAGCGAAGCGGACAAGGCGGCCACGACAGCCGGTCGGTGCTGGTGGTCGATGATGAACCCTCCATGCGCGTGGCGCTGACCGAATCGCTGCGGCGATCCGGTTACGGCGTCACGGTGGCGGCCGACGGCCAGGAGGCGATCCAGCGTTTCGGGCAATGCCGTCCCTGGCTCGTGCTGACCGACATGAAAATGGGTCGGGTCGGCGGGTTGGATGTGTTGAAAGAAGTCAAGAAGCGGGCCCCGAACACCAAGGTCGTGGTGATGACGGCCTACGGTACGGTGGAAACGGCCGTCGAAGCGATGAAACAGGGTGCCTGCGATTATCTGCTGAAGCCCTTCGCAGCCGACGCCTTGGAGCGAGTGCTCACCCGCTTGGAAGCCGGGGAGTCCACGGCCGAGCGCATTCTCAGTGGCTCCGGTCCGACGGACCGGTCAATGTTGACGCAAAGCCCCGAGATGGAACGGTTGTTGGGGTTGGCCGAGGTGGTCGCGACCAGCCAGGCCACCGTGTTGATCAGCGGGGAGAGCGGCACCGGAAAAGAACTGCTCGCGCGCTTTATTCATAGCCGGAGCCCGCGGGCACAGCGCCCCTTTGTGGCCGTGAACTGCGCCGCGTTGCCCGACGGACTTCTGGAAAGCGAGCTCTTCGGCTACGAACGGGGCGCGTTTACGGGCGCGCTGTTCCGCAAGCAAGGCAAGTTCGAAATGGCCAACGGCGGAACGCTGTTGTTGGACGAAATCAGCGAAATGAATCTGAACCTGCAAGCCAAGCTGTTGCGGGTCCTGCAAGAGCGAGAATTGGACCGGATCGGCGGTCGGGAACCCATCTCCGTGGACATCCGCGTGATCGCCACCACCAACCGGTCCCTTCGCGAGGAGGTCGACCAGAAGCGATTCCGAGAGGATTTATTCTACAGGCTCCACGTTTTTCCCCTGACGGTTCCTCCGTTGCGCGAGCGGAAGGGGGATATCGGTCTGCTCGCCAAGCATTTTGCGCAACAATCGGCGGCACGCAACGGACTGGCCTGTCCGGAGTTGACGCCTGAGGCGATACGACTGCTGGACAACCGCCCCTGGCGAGGCAATGTCAGGGAATTGGAGAACAGCGTGGAACGAGCCGTCCTGATTTCCGGTGGCCAGCCCCTGGAGCCGCGGCATTTCCATTTCGACGACGCGCCGGCTTCGGTTCCGATCGCCGTAGCCCCTGCCGCTGCTCCGCCGTCGAGCATGGGCTCGCTCTGGGAGATGGAGCGCGATTTGATCATGAAAACCTTGGGCGCCATGAACGGGAATCGGACCCATGCGGCCAAGGTCCTGGGGATCAGCTTGCGAACCCTGCGCAACAAGCTGCGTGAGTATCGGCAATTGAGCGCCGCCGGCGCGGTACCGGCGGAAGCGGTGGCCGCGGAGGGCGAGTAGGCAGATTTTGCCGGTTGCGGACCATATCGGCCTGTTCTGAAAATGGCAGGCTGAGGTTTAGGCTAAGGTTGAGGAGTTCGCTCAGCCACCGCCTGAACCTCAACACGTTCGAAGGGGGCGCCGGTACGGGGTTTGCAGGATTTTCCTGAAACCAAGGGGATTCGTATGCGCATATTCGATCGTACGATGGGGCTCTTGGAGCGGACGCTGGATCTTCGAGCCGCGCGAAACCGAGTCATCGCCGCCAACATCGCCAATGAGGAAACGCCGGGGTACCGGCCCAAAGAATTTCGCTTCCTGGAGATGCTCGGCTCGGCCCTCAAGGGCCGCGCCGAGGGAACGGTCCGGGTGACCCATGCCATGCACATCGGTCTCCGAGGGGACGCCATCGGTCGCGTCTCCGGGAAAACCGAGGACGTGGCGACGAATGAGTTGGGCCTGGACCAGAACGGCGTCAATTTGGATCTGGAATTGGCCAAATTGTCCGACAACGCCTTGCAGTTCAATACAGCGGCGTCCATCATCAATCTGCGATTTCGACAATTGTTGTCGGCGGTCAAGGATGCGAGATGAAGAGAGGTTCAGGTCAGGGGATCACGAGGCAGACCCGTTTGCACTCAACCTTGGACTGGTCAGTCTCAATCTACTGAGAGGAGGACCCATGGATTTAACGGACAGCATGTCGATCTCGGTGTCGGCGTTGGACGCCCAGCGCCGCCGGCTCAACGTCGTGGCCAGCAATCTGGCGAATGCCCAGTCCACGCGGACGGCCGAGGGCGGGCCCTATAAGCGCCGCGACGTGGTCTTTCAATCGACGCCGGTGATGTCGAGGTTCAACAACGTGTTCAAGCGCGCCGCGTTCGGCCTGAGCGAGAAGCCCCTGCAGGGTGTGCGGGTCCTCCGCGTCGTGGAGGATAAGCGCCCGGGCAACGCCGTCTACGATCCGAAACATCCCCATGCGGATGCCAAGGGTTTTGTCACCATGCCCAACGTCAACGTGATGGAGGAAATGGTGAACATGATGACGGCCTCGCGGTCCTACGAGGCCAACGTGCAGGCGATCAACGCGACCCGGACGATGTGGAACCGGGCGCTGGAAATCGGACGGTAGGGAAGAGCGTACGGCATATCGCATCTCGCGGGTGGCAATCGGATCGATCTGGTCCGGGCCGTAAGCCATACGCCATTCGCTCTTCGAAAGGGGGACGCCATGGACCCAGTCAGCATCAAGGCCGCCGCGCCGATCGTCATGCCCGATCAAGGCGGGGCCGGTGCGCCTCGCACGGGAAGCGGCGAGGCGGGCTTCCTGGACTCACTGAAAGATGCCATCGCGCAGGCCAACGAGGTGCAGTTGCAGGCCAATGAGGCGGCGGAAAAGCTGATGACCGGCGAAAGCCAGAATGTGCACCAGACCATGGTGGCGCTGCAACGAGCTGACGTCTCATTCCAACTCATGATGCAGATCCGGAACAAGATCGTGACCGCGTACGAAGAAATTCAACGGATGCAAGTATAGCCATAGGACCGGCCGCTCCGATTTCCCATAGGGATGTAACCCATGTTTGAAGGATTTCTTCAGCTCCCTCTGTCTCGCCGCCTCGCCATTCTGGTGGCCCTGGCGGCCGCCGTGGCCGGCTTGGTGGTGGTGGGCCTCTGGACGCAGCAGCCGGACATGCAATTGCTCTTCGCCAACCTCGCCACGGACGATGCCGGGGCGATCGTCGAGAAGCTGAGGGAGATGAAGATCCCCTATGAGGTCGGCGTCGGCGGCACCTCCGTGCTCGTTCCGAGCGCCCAGGTGTATGAGCTGCGGCTCCAACTGGCTTCGCAAGGACTCCCGCACGGCAGCGGGATCGGATACGAAATCTTCGACCGGACCAATATCGGCCAGTCCGAGTTCGTCCAAAAGCTCAATTATCGGCGGGCCCAGCAGGGGGAGTTGGCGCGCACGATCGCCCAAATGCCAGAGGTGCAACGGGCCCGTGTGCACCTGGCGGTGCCGGAGCGCCGGCTGTTCGCCACGCAACAGGAGCGTCCGCGCGCGGCCGTCGTCCTGTCGATGAAGCGGGACAACGCCCTGACCAAGACGCAGGTACAAGGCATCGTCCACCTCGTGGCCAACAGCGTCGAGGGGCTCAAGGCGGAAGACGTGACGGTGGTGGATGGACATGGGCGTCTGCTGTCCGAAGCCTCAGGGGAAGGGGTGGCCCATCTTTCCAGCACGCAACTCGAATACCAGCGTAATCTCGAAAAAGACGTGGAGACCCGGATCACCTCCATGTTGGAGCGGATCGTCGGCGCGAACAAGGCGGTCGTGCGCATCTCCAGCGTGCTCGACTTCCGGCAAGTTGAGCATACGGAGGAGAAGTTCGATCCCAATGGGCAGGTGGTCCGGAGCGAGCAGCGCAATCAGGAGCGGGCCACCGGCGTGAACGGGATCGCAGGAGGCGTACCCGGTGTCGCCTCCAACGTGCCCGAAGGGGAGTCTCCGGAGCCGCCGCAGACCAGTTCGCAGAACAACCAGACCAAGAATGAAACGTTGAATTACGAGATCAGCCGGACGGTCTCCCGCATCGTGGAACCGGTCGGCACGATCAAGAAATTGTCGGTCGCCGTGCTGGTGGACGGCACCTATGAAGCGGCGCCGGCGGGGGAGGGGCAGCCAGCGCCGAAACCGACATACACACCGCGGACCGAAGAGGAAATGCGAAAAATCGCCGATATCGTCAAGAAGGCCATGGGGTTTTCGCAAGAGCGCGGCGACGAAGTGCAGGTGGAAAATGTGGCCTTTGGGTTTGAGGGCGAGGAAGGTCCGGGGGCCAGCGCGCAAGCCGACAGTAAACTGACGGTCTGGGCGCCCTACGTTCGATACGGCGTCGGGGCGGTGATGTTCCTCCTCGTGCTGCTCCTTGTGGTCAGACCGCTGGTCGGCATGCTGACCTCGCCGCCGGTCCACACCCCGCAGGACATCGGTGCGGCCGCTTTTGCATCGCCAGAGGGGTTGGCGCTGGGCGGCGGCCCAGGCGTACAAGCGCTGCCGGGTCCCCAGCCCTCCGTGATCGCGGACTTGGCGCGGAGCAATCCGCAGTCCGCCGCGCTGGTGATCAAAAAGTGGATGAAACCCACCGTGTAATCGGTCGTTGAATGGAACGGACACTGACGGGTGAGCAGAAGGCGGCCATCCTCCTGATGGCCATTGGCGAGGAAGCGGCCTCGCATGTCATGCGCTATCTCGATCCGAAAGATATCCGGCGCATCGGCGTGCATATGACGGGCATCTCGAACATTCCCAAGATGGAAGAGCAGATGGTGCTGAAGGAATTTGATTCAGCCGCGCGGGAGGGCGACATCAGCCTGGAAGGCAAGGAATATATCAAAACCGTCCTGCAGAAAGCCTTGGGCAGCGAGAAGGCCTCGCGCATCATGGAAACCCTGACGTCCACCACCTATCCGGGGCTGGAAGCCCTGAAATGGCTGGACCCCAAGAGTCTCGCCCAGTTGGTGCGGACCGAACATCCGCAGACGATCGCGGTCATTCTCGCCTATTTGGACCCTGACCAGGGGAGCCAAGTGCTCAAGCTCTTGCCGGACCATCTCCGGCCCGACGTGACGCACCGGCTGGCCACCATGGATCAAGTGGATCCCCAGGTGCTCCAACACCTGAGCGAAGTGCTGCAGGAGACCACCTTGGCGAATACGGCGGGGTCCCGGTCCGAGAGCATCGGCGGGCCGAAATTGGTCGCCGATATCATTACGCGGCTCGACAAGTCGACGGAAGGCAGCATCATGGAAGTGATCACCCAGCGGGCGCCGACGCTGGCGGATAACATTCGCGCGCTGATGTTCGTGTTCGACGACCTCATCAAGCTGGATGACCGCGCCATCCAAGAGTTGATGAAGGACGTCAATAAGGACGATCTCCCGCTGGCCTTGAAGGCCGCCTCGCCGGACGTGCGCGACAAGTTCTTCAAGAACATGTCCAGCCGCGCCGCCCAGATGTTGCAGGAAGATATGGACATGCGAGGCCCCGTCAGGCTGTCCGAGGCGGAGAAGGCGCAGCAAAACATCCTGGGGGTCTGCAAAAAACTGGAGCAGGAAGGCAGGATCGCGGTCGGCGGAAAAGGGGAGGCGATGGTGTGAGCCGGGTCCATCCTCAGGGGACGGGGGCCGCGGTCTCCTCCGGCGACGCGCTGCACTCGTTCGTCGACAAGGCGACGGCCCCGACGGGGGCGGAGGCGGAATGGGGTGGGCGTGTACCCCATCTCTTGATTCTCGATGATGAGGACGCCCTGCGAGACCTCTTGAAAGAGGTCTTGACCGGGGAAGGCTATCGCGTGTCGACGGCGCCCGATTGGCGAACGGGGCGGACGCTCCTGTCCCAGGATCCGGCGGACGTGGTTCTGACGGACCTCAAATTGCCGGATACGACGGGATTGGATGTCTTGGAGCAGGTCCGGCGGCTCGATCGCCGGGCCCGGTGCATCGTCATGTCGGGCTATGGGAGCATTGATCTGGCCGTCCAGGCCATGAAGGAAGGGGCGGTCGACTTCATTTCCAAGCCCTTCAAGCCGGATGTGGTGGTGCTGACGGTGCGGCGCGTACTTGAGCTGGCCCGGCTACGCCAGGAAAATGCCGTCCTGAAAGGCGGCACCTTGAGAGCGTCCGGCGTCCAGGTGGCCAAGTTCGAATTGCAAGATATCGAGCACGTGGGAAAGGCGGCGTCATGGAAAGGCCCCGGCCACAGCGGGCAGGATCCGTATGTATCGGACTATGAGCGCGGCCTGGCGGATGGTGAAAAGCGGGCTCGCGAGAAGATGGCGGTGCAGACCGAGCGCCAGCACGCCTTGCTGGGACAGGTCGTCAAGCAAATCGAACAGACGTCCGTCGGCCTCCTGGGAAAGGTCGAGGAACAGGTCGCGGGGTTGGCCTTTGAGATCGCGCGCAAGGTCATTCATCAGGCAGCCGAGGAGCGGCGCGAGTTGGTGATGTCGCAGGTCCAGCAGGCCGTCGGACGGATTCGGGAGAGCGCAAAGGCCGGCGGGATGGTCCGGGTCCGGGTGCATCCCGCGGATGTGCCGTTTCTGGAGGCGGCGCGCGACACGATCGCCAAGAACTTTGACGGGCCGGTTTCGCTGGTGGTTGAATCGGATGCCGCCATCAGTCCCGGGGGGTGCCGCGTGGAAACCGAGACGCGGCTGGTCGATGCCACGCTTGAAGTCCAGCTGTTGCGGCTGGGCGAAGCGCTGAAACGAAAGGACCCGCGTGTCGGCACATGAACTGCTCGAGCGGGTCGACCCGCTCGCCGTCCACGGCCGCATCGCCCAAGCCGTTGGCATCGTGCTGGAGGGCTATGGGCCGGTCACGTCGATCGGCGAGATTTGCGAGATTACCCGGGAAGACGGCGAGGGCAGCGTCATGGCGGAAGTCGTAGGATTCCGCGGCGACCGTGTCCTGCTCATGCCGCTGGGCGACATGCGGGGGATCGGTCCCGGCAGCCGTCTGATCGTCCGCGGGAAATCGGCGGCGATCCCCGTCGGGCCTGAGCTGCTCGGGCGAGTCCTCGATGGGTTGGGGCAGCCGCTGGACCGTCGCGGGTCCATCCCCGCGGAAAAGGCCTATCCCCTCTATGCTCCGCCGCTCAATCCGCTGGCGCGCAAGCGGATCACCAAGCCGTTCGACACCGGGATTCGCGCCATCAACGGATTCCTGACGTGCGGACAAGGACAGAAGGTCGGAATTTTTGCCGGCTCGGGCGTCGGCAAGAGCATCCTGCTCGGCATGCTGAGCCGATATACCGCGGCCGACGTGAACGTGATCGCGCTGATCGGCGAGCGAGGCCGCGAGGTCAAGGAATTCCTGGAACGGGATCTCAAGGCCGAAGGCCTCAAACGGTCCGTGGTCGTCGTGGCTACGTCCGACCAGCCGCCGTTGGTCCGGCTGCGCGGAGCCTTTGTCGCCACTGCCATTGCCGAATATTTTCGCGATGCGGGGAAGAACGTGTTGCTCATGATGGATTCCCTGACGCGATTCGCCCACGGCCAGCGCGAAGTCGGCCTGGCCATCGGAGAGCCTCCGACGTCAAAGGGCTATACGCCGTCGGTGTTCGCGCTCTTGCCGAAATTGCTCGAACGCGTCGGGACCGGCCCCGGGGCCGGTACGATCACGGCCATCTATACGATTCTGGTCGAGGGGGACGATTTGTCGGATCCCGTTGCGGACTCCGTTCGTGCCATCCTCGACGGGCACATCGTCTTGACTCGGGACCTGGTGGCGCGCAACCATTTCCCGGCGATCGATATTCTGCAGAGCACCAGCCGTGTCATGCGCGATATCGTCACCCCGCAGCACCATCAGGCCGCGCGGGCGGTGACGGAGCTGGTAGCCACCTATCGCCGCTCCGAGGACTTGATCACACTGGGGGCCTACAAGCCAGGGACCAATGTGCGGTTGGATCGGGCGGTGGACAAACATCCGGCGATCGAGACCTACCTGAAGCAGGAGGTCGGGGAGCGCGCCCCGCTGACGGACTCGATCACGGCGCTCTTCAAACTGGGCGAAGGGACCACATGAATCTCGGCGTGCTCCTCAATTACCGAACACAGGTCGAAGAGGCCTTGCGGACGGAATTGTCGCGCATGCAGGGTGTCCTGTATGAAGCGGAGGCGCTGGTTGCGGAGCTGGAACGGGTGGCGGAACGGGAGACGTCCCAGTACCTGCGGGATGTGGCGCAGGGGCTCGGGGCGGAAGAAGTCGTCGGGCGGCAAGGCGAATTGGCGGCTTTGGCGGACCGGATCAGGCAGGCGAAGATGACGGTGGAAACACATCGACAGCGGTGCGGCGAAAAGCTGGAGGACGTGCTGGCGGCCGCGCAGGAACGGCGCAAGCTGGAACTGGTTGAGGAGCGCCAGCGGCATCGCGCAGCGGTTGACGCCACCCGCGCGGAGCAGCGCGAGTTGGACGAGTTGGCGGCGCAACGGTATCTGGCGGAACATCGGCCTCAGGCAACGAGCGGCCAGGGCGGAGAGCGGCATGAAGACTAAGCGGCAGCGGGCGGGTGAGTTCGTGTTGCGCAGTCTGGCGGGCGTCGTGATGTGGTTGATCGTGTGGGGACTCCCCGCGATGGCCCGGTCGGGTGAGACGCCGGCGCCGAAAGTCCAGCCCCCTCCCGCGCCGGCGATCAGCCAGGGAGTCGCGCCGGCTGAGGGGGGAGAGGCCCAGGCGCCGGCTCAACAAATCCAGGGGCCGGCCACCGAGGATATCCAGGAGATTTTGCGCGTGCTGGATCAACGGAAGGAATTCCTGGCGCGAAAAGAAGAGGCGCTGCGGGAGGCCGAAGCCAGGATCGCGGCCTTGAGAGCCGATGCGGAGAAGATCCTCGATCGGTATGAGGCGATCAGCAAGAAAAAGGCGCAGGCCCAGGCCGATGCGAGAAAAGTCACCGTCGGTCAGGCCGTGAAAATGTTCGAGTCCATGCCGCCGGAGGAGGCGGCCAGCCGAATCGACAAGATGCCGGAAAAGACCGCGATGGAGCTGCTCCGAGAGCTCAAGCCCAAGACCGCGGGGGCGATTCTTGCGCAGATGAAGCCGGACCGCGCCGCGAAATTGGCCGAGAAGTTTCTCGGTCCGACCACGCGCCGTTCCTCGAAGGGCGAATAGATTCCCTCCGTTTCATCATCCCATTCCGTTGCTGCAAATTCTTCCCAGTTTCAGACAGGCTGGGCAACTTTTTGCCGTGCGGCCGAGCAGCCCTTGCCTAGTTCGTCAAGCCGAGCATGTCTTCATCTGCTAACCTTTTGAAATGTCAAGGGTTGTTCCAGGAGGTGGCTGGCACGGAGCTTGTGAAGGGAAACGGTCGAGAGAGTGAGACGGTCAGGCGCCGAAAACCACCAACGGGGAAGGTAGGGCCGACATGTGAATATCGACCAGTTACTCAATGTGCCTCAGTCGGCGGACGCGACCGCCACTCTTCCCAAGAGTCCCGCACCCTCAGCTCCAGAAGGAGGTGCGCGCGCGTTTCGTGAGACCTTGGATCGAGCCGCCGGGCAGGGGCGGGAGGAACGCCACACTCCCCCGGACTCGGGAGACACCTCGTCGCTCCGGCCGACGAAGGCGGATGCCCAAGCCCGGACCGAGATCGACGCGCCATCCGAATCTTTCGACGCCGCCGACGGCCTCGAAGCCGAATCGGATTCTTCTTTCAGCTCCTCCGTGACACAAGCTCAGTTGGCCTGGCTGCTCGCCCAGTTGGCGAGCGTGACCAACCAGAACGGCCCCGCGCTGCCCGTTGACGGGCCCGGTGCGGCAGTCGGAACGGACGTTCACAGCACCGTGGTTGCGGATCTTAGCCGCCTCGTCGGCGCCAAGGCCTTGGTGGCGACGACCGCCGGCACGACCGGCACGCCGACGCCTCAGGCCACCAACGAAATTGCGGCGACCAATGTCGAGGCCCAGGAAATGTCGGCTCTGCTGACCAGCGCCACGATCCAGCCGATCGCGGCGCCGGCGCCAACGCCCGCGCAAACGGAGATCACTCCCGAACAGACTTCGCAGGCGTTCAACGGGCAGAGCGAACTGCCGAAACCTCTGTCGGCCGCCCATCCATTTCAGAAAGCCTCGGAGATATCCGCGAAGGTGAGCCACGAAGCTCCGCCCCAACAGGTCGCTGTCGAAACTCCCGATGCGCTGCAGCCAAAAGCGGCGGCGACCCCGGAGCTGCTCTCGGCGGCCACCGTGGAGACGGGGGCGGCGGAGAATCAAGCCGCGCGCGGCGTCATGGTGCGCCATCAACCGACTCCGCAGCCGCGTCAGGCCAAGGTTGAGGACGGCCCGATGGTCGGCGACAAACCGACGGCCGAGTCAGGGCAGGCGGAGCTGCGCTCGTCCGTCCCGGCGACGGGTGAAGGCCAGGAGCAGCAGTTTGAAGCGGATGACCGGGAGTCGGCGCTGACTGACCGGATGCAAGGGCCGGAACCCCGCGCGGACGTATCGCACCGGACGACATCCGATTCGGGGCAGGTCTCGGTGTTTTCCGTCTCCGCCCAGGATGCGTCGGGGCGGAATAGCGTCGAGGGGAAAGCGACGGCGCCGGCCTCGCTCCCGCCGCTCGACGTGGACCCAGCGGCCAAGGTCGCCGGCACGCCGACCATCCGATTCGAGGTCTCGCCGCCCGAGATGGGGCGGGTTCACCTGCGGGTCTCCGTGTCGGAACATTCTGTCTACACCAACGTCATTACGGATCAGGCCGGCGTGCGGGATCTGCTGTTGCGCCAGCAGGATCGGTTGCAGGAAGCCCTCAGTTCCCATGGGCTCGGCATGGGGAGCTTCAATGTCGAAGTCGGCCAGCAAGGACAACAGCGGAGCGAATGGGGCGGGCAGCCCGATCCACAAACCCTGGCCCGGTTGGCCGCGGATGTCCCGCGACCGGAAGCCCAGACCGCCGTCCCGACCGGCTGGGATGAGCGCGGCCTCAATCTCTTTGCCTAACTGAGAAAGGGTTGAACCTATGAGCACGGTCAGCAGCGTCCTGTCGTCACAGAATGCGGGCGGAGCCACCGCCACGGATCCCAACAAGAAGCACGG
>FKKE01000506.1_pt1 | contig 14645 bp, 12 predicted proteins | sample 1106331 | NCBI WGS metagenome assembly FKKE01 (sample SAMEA3931202, study PRJEB13176) | freshwater metagenome | biome: Drinking water system; feature: drinking water; material: freshwater | place: China | collected 2013-02-06 | reverse complement strand
TGCACCATCTGGAGCTTGTGCTCGACGTCGCGGAGAAACACATAGGCGTCGCGGAGCGCGACTTCGTGGGCCGTCGAGAGGAGCCCCAGCTTCCGAAACCGGCTGAGCGCATCCAAGGTGTTTCTGGTCCGAATCTCCTCGACCGTTTTTCCGCAGAGCACCTGGATGGCCTGCACGAGAAATTCGATCTCGCGAATCCCCCCGATGCCCAACTTGACGTTGCGGCGCTCCTGCCCGCGATCCGCCATTTTGGCGTCGATCATGTCCTTGACGGCTTTCACATCGGCGATGATCTGGGCCGCCTCCGGTTTCCGCGGCGCCGCCGTCCCTTCGCCGTAGATGAACGGACGCGCGGCCCGGAGAAAAGCCTGCCCGACCTTGGGATCGCCGGCCATGGGGCAGGCCTTGAGCAGCGCCAGGCGCTCCCAGCCCTCCCCGCGCTTCGCATAGTAGTCTCGGTAGTCTCGCACCGAGCGGCTGAGCCGGCCGGTTGTGCCCTCGGCGCGGAGGCGCAGATCCACTCGAAAAATGTAGCCCTCCTGGCTCGGCTCAGCCAAGGCCCGCGACAGGGCGCGCGACACGAGCTCGAAATATTCTTCGTTGGGGATGGACCGGAGAAATCGGGAGGTCTTGCCCGGCAGCTTCTTGGTGTCGCCCTCATCGGACCCATGCACGAAAATCAAGTCGACGTCCGAACTATAGTTCAGCTCGCCGCCGCCGAGCTTCCCCATGCCCATGACCACAAAGCCGTTCCGGATCGCTTTGCCGCCGCGAGTCGGCGTCATGGGCGCGCCATACTGCTGTTGCAACTCTGCTTCCACCGACTCGAGTGCCAGCTGAATGAGCACCGAGGCGAGGTCTGAGAGCGCGGCCGTGGTTTCGGGCACCGGGGCCAGCCGCAACAAGTCCCGCACGCCGATCCGGAGCATTTCCCGTCGGCGGACCCGCCGGAGCGCGTCCAATTTCAGCTCCACCGCGCTGACGTTCTTGAGGGAGGTGCGCGCAGTCCGATCGAGATCCTCCCTCGATGGACGTTTCGCGAGCACAGCCGCTTCGCTCAGCCAATACATCAGCATAGGGTCCCGCACGAGCGTCTGGGCCATGGCATCGCTGTTTCCAAACACCGTCGACAACAGATGCAGCATGCGTTGCGAGCCCTTGAGGTAGTCGAAGAGCTGTGTCCGACTCATCCCCGTCCCCACGAGCCGCTCCCAGTGCATCAAGGCCTGATCGGGGTCGGCGGTATGGGAAACCGAGGCCAGCAAGTCTTTGATGATCAGCGCCAGCCTGGCCCGCGCGTAGGGGTCTCCGGCCAAGGCCTGTAGGTTGGCATCGGCCTTGGCCGGGTCACGGATGCCGAACGGCGTCAGCAAGGCCGCGACCTCCTGGGCGGTCAGGCCAGAGGCCATCAGAAGCGGACTGGGGTCCATTTTGATCGTTGGACGCGGAGCGAAAGAAGTCATCCGCGCATTATACGGGCCATGGCCGATTCGGACAACGTGGCTCCGCCATCTTTTTGCAGTGCCCGTCCCGCTTCTTCATCCATACTGCGCGGCGACCGGACCTGGAATAGGGTATACTGCCCATTGAGCCATGACCGCCCCCGCGTCCATCGAGACCTACCTGGCCCTCTGCCCAACCGTCGACGAAGAAATCGTCCGGGATTTCGTCTCGCGGATGGATCGCGACTACTTCGACCGATTTTCTGCCGAGACCGTGGCCCGCCATCTCCGCTTGGTAGCGGCTCTCACCCCGGACCATCCGGCGCAGGCCGCGATCGCCGATCAGCACGATGGACTCTATGAGGTCCTGGTGGTCGCCTATGATTACTTTTCGGAGTTCGCGACGATCTGCGGCCTCCTTTCCGCCTTCGGGCTCGATATTCGTGAGGGCACGATCTATACCTCCTCGGACCGGCCGGCCTCCCCCTCGCCTCCTTCCAGTTCCTATGGGTACCACGCCCGGCCTCGACGGCCCGCCGGCCTGACGCGCAACAAGATCGTGGATCTCTTTCTTGTTCACCCGACCACGGGGACAGAGTTCTCCTCGTCGGCCCAAGCGAAGTTCGTCAAGGACCTGACTGAATTGATCGGGCTCTTGGATGCCAACAAGCAAGCGGATGCCAGACGGCTCGTCAACCAGCGCCTTGTGGAAACGCTCAGCCGGGCACGCGTACCCTTTTCCGGTCTCCTCGACCCAGTCCACGTCCGCGTGGACAACAGCCTCTCGCCCACCGACACGGTGCTCTCGATCCGCTCGACGGATACGCCGGCCTTCCTTTACGCCTTTGCCAATGCGCTCGCCATGCGGGGCATCGATATTCGCAAGGCGCGCTTCGAGAATGTGGGTGGCTCCTTGGATGACCGATTCTTTGTCCGCGACCGCCTAGGGAGAAAGCTGGAAGACCCGACCGAGCAGCAGGCCTTGGTGCTCACCGCGACCATCATCAAGCAGTTCACCCACTCCCTGACCTGGGCCCCGGACCCGACAAAGGCCCTGGACGCGTTCGACCAGTTCCTCGATTTAACCGTGAACGCCACCAAGGGCAAGGCCCAACGGCAGGCTTTGGCCTTCCTGAGCGACAAGAAAACCCTGCCCCGTCTCGCGCGCTTGCTGGGGGCCAGCGACTTTTTGTGGGAAGATTTCTTGCGCCGCCAACACGGCAATCTCCTCCCCTTGCTCACAGACTATCGCAAGACGCCTTTGATCAGGCCGAAAACCGCTCTCCTTAAGGAGTTGGACCGTCTCGTGGCGCGAGCCGAGACCGACGCCGCCAAGAAGGAGGCGCTGAATCAGTTCAAAGACCGCGAACTCTTCCGTATCGACATGACGCATATCGTCGAGCCCACCACCAGCCTGTCCGACTTCTCTCTGGCCCTCACCAACTTAGCCGAAGCGATCGTGGACCGGAGCCTGCGTGATTGCCAAACCCGCTTGAGCAAGGAACATGGAAGACCCCGCCTGGCCAATGGAAAGCCATGCCCCTTTGCCATCTTGGGCATGGGCAAATTCGGCGGCCGCGAGCTGGGCTATGCCTCGGATATCGAGGTCTTGTTCGTCTACGGTGGGGTAGGCCGGACAAGCGGCAAGTGCGGCATCGAGAACAGCGAATACTTCGAGCGGCTCGTGCACAATCTGCTGCAGTGGATCGAGGCCAAGCAGGAAGGCATTTTCCATCTGGACGTGCGGCTACGACCCCACGGCGGAAAGGGGCCTCTGGCCACTCCGCTGGATGAAATCACCCGCTACTATAGCGCCGACGGTCAGGCGGCGCCATTTGAACGGCAGGCCTTGATCAAGCTCCGGTCTGTGGCGGGAGATGCTGTGCTCGGCAAACAGGTCGAAGCCCATCGTGATCGTTATGTGTACGGCGGGGCAACATGGGACCTGGCCACCGCGCTCGATCTCCGACGGCAGCAGATCAAGCAGCTCGTCGAGCCGGGAACCATCAATGTCAAACTCAGCCCCGGCGGGGTCGTCGATATCGAATACAGCGTACAGTACCTCCAAATCATGCACGGCCATCAGCGTCCGGCATTGCGCACGCCGAACACACTGCACACGCTAGCAGGGCTGATTGACGGTGGAATCGTGAGCAGACAGGATGGCGAGAATCTGCGGAAGGCCTATCTCTTCATTCGCAGTCTGATCGATGGCTTACGCATGGTGCGCGGCCACGCGAAAGACTTGGTCCTGCCTCTACCCGACTCGGACGAGTTCATCTTCCTCGCCCGCCGCATCGGCTACATAACGGATGATTGGCACGCAGGAGCACGGCATCTGCAGACGGACATTGAGCGGCACATGAAACAGACCAAAGTTTTCTTTGAGAAAACGTTCGGAGCGCTGTGAACCGTACTTCTTCTTTGCGTGATCGCAAGACCCATCCCGACGGGATGGGCCAGGAGGGTACCGCCATGGCGGGGCACTTGCCTGTTACTCCTGCAATCGAGCGTCGCTCCTCCGATCTGCTGGTCCGTGGAGGCGGAGCGGCCAGCTATATGACTCTAAGAGGAGCCCGGCATCGCTGCATCATGGCGGACCCGAAGCAGCCCGCCCGTCGTCAGCCGGCCTGCCTACACTGATACTGCGCGGACAAAAAAGAGGTCGGGGCCCTTTGGATCAATCTCGCGTCGCAGTGTGCGGTGATGCTTTTGATGCAGAGACCGACACTCGCCGTCATCGCATGATCAATGCAGTTTTCTCCGCTACTCCTCGGATCTCAGTTCAGTGCTGCATCAGGCTCCGTTCAAAGAATAATCCGCGGTTAATGTCGCCGATGCTGACCATGCCGACTAAGATTCCCTTGTCGACGACCGGAATCCGGCGAAAGTTCTTGATTCCCATGTAGGACGCGGCTTCGAGCACGGGCATGTTCGATGAGACGGTCATGGGATTCCGGCTCATGACGTCTTCGACTTTCTTTCCCAGCACCTCAGCATAGCCCTCTTCCATCTCGATAAAGTCACGACTGTGTACGCTATCGTGAATGTAGTCTCCGTAGTTCGGATAGAGCGGCAGCAGGACGTCCCGCAGGGTCATCATCCCAACCAGCTGTCCATTTCCTTCGACCACGGGAATCGCCCCGCAGTGGCGATTGATCATTTTGATCACGACCGACCGCACCGTATCTGTCGGCCTCGCCGTCATGATCCCGGTCGACATGACATCATGCACACGCACGGCAACCTCCTTTCGGGGTGAAGGGCTTACGCTCGCTCTTCATCAGCGCGAGGCCCTCATGGGAGACTGAGGCACCCAGCCCTTGCCTGTGGTTATGGGAAGAAGAAATCGCTCGGCCTAAAGGAGGAAGGCGACTTGGTGTGAAACGCGCGCTCTCTATTCCAATCACCCGCCTTCAGGCCGGCGGGCTCTCCTGATCCGGTGGAGTGAGGGCTTCCATCTTCCACCTCTATGAGCAGATGTGAGAAAGACTCTTTTTTCTTACTCCCACGTCCCTCGTTCTGTCAATGGAGGAAGATCGAGCCCCCTCTACTCCTGACTGGCGAGAGCTCACGATGAGGACGGGTTGACCAGAAGCACCATGGGAGTTAGACTGTTCATAAAGAGCTACCACCTTTTTTTTTGCAGGTGGGGCATGGCCCTCCGTAGCACACAGACTCTTCGACGCGGCCAGCTCTTGAATCGCCGCGCCCCTTGTCCCCTTTCCGACAATTCGACACAACTCGGCTTTCGCCCTTTATCATCCCGGACATCTGAGCTCACGCTCTCTTATTCATTCATACCCAGGGAGGACCCCATGATTTGTCAACGCTGTGGGGGACTGAGCGTCGCCACGCACTTCGAGGCCGGCCATATCTGGGAGTATGACGGATGGGCTTGCCTCATCTGCGGAAATATCATCGACCCGCTGATTTTGCTGAACCGAGACGCGCAGGGACACGGCACCTTGCGTCCCTTGTCTTCGCGCGGGATGAGAGCCGCGCGCGGATCTGTTGAGCCAGGCCGATACCGGAGTCTGATTCAGAGCTGACGCAACACGGTAGGAGATCCAGGGTATAGACTCCGCCATTAGGGAGGCAGCGGGCACCTCTTGTACGTCCTCGCTGACTTACCCCCCGCCACGCTTGCCCTGCATCTCTTTGTCATAGAACTCCAGCATTTGCGCGATCTCCTCCTTGGTCAGGCCCTTCTCAATCCACCGGTGCGTTTCCTGCGCAAGAAGTTCCTTGGCCACTTGCGGGGACAGCTCCCGCACCTTGGGCAGGAACTTGGTATAGAAATGTTTCGCCACCTCGTAGAATCCCTGCCAATGGACATAGTCGGGCGCCATCTTGGACAGGCCATGACGGGCCCTCCGCCCCTCATGGTGCCAGAGCTCGTAAAACACCCATTCAATTTCCTCATCGAAGGGCGTCGGCGTGATCTTGCCCATGTCTTTCAGCCGGTCCATCGCCGCCTTCGCCGGCTTGCCGAACTTTTCGTTATAGAGCGTGACGCCGCTGTCCATCTGCGTGAAGAATCGTTCGACGATTTCACCGCTGTGACACGAGGAACACACCTGCGTCATGGCCTTCCGCCGGTCTTCGAAATTCTCGAGGCGCGTCGAAATCACCGGCCGCAACGTCCAGCTGATGCGATCGCCGACGTCGTGCGTCACCTCCTGCACGCCGGTGGCGCTCATGTGACAGGTCGCGCAGGTGGGGAAGAGATAATCCTTGCCTGGCAGCCACTGCTCTTTGGGATGGTTCAGCTTCATCTTGTCCTTGTTCGCCGTGAACATGACACCGTGCTTGCTCTCATAATAGGCTTCAATCTGCGGGTGGTCCGGTCCCATGTGGCACCGGCCGCAGCTTTCAGGTTGCCGCGCCTGCGCGATGGAAAACCCGTGTCTCGCGTGGCAGGCCGAACAGGTCCCTTTCGACCCGTCCGGGTTGACTCGCCCGATCCCCGAATTCGGCCACGTAGCCGGATGCAGTTTTCCGCCCTCCATCACTTTCACCACGCTTCCATGACAGCCCGCGCATCCGGTGGTGCCGACCTCGGGCCCCTCGACGACGTTGCCGAGAAAATTGTCCAGCGAGCCGATGAACTGGGCCGCCTTCGCATGATGGGATTTCTCAAATTCTTTCGCCTCCTTGTCGTGACAGCGCATGCAGTCTTTCGGCGTGACGAGCGTGGACACCATTGAGCCGTAATGTTCGTAGGCGTCGGCCTCTCCCTTTTCCGCCTGATGGCACTCGATGCACCCGATCCCCTTCGGGGCGTGGCGGCTGACTTTCCAGTCGTTGATCCCCCCGATCGCGACATCTTTCGCCTGATGGCAATCAATACACCGCTTGTTTTCTGCGGAGATGAACGGCCGGACCCCACCGCCTCGCCGTTCTTCGATCTGGATATAGCCGACCCCTGTCAATGCCAGGAACAGCACGAGACAGAGCCCGCCGATCATGTAGCGGGCGAAGTTCATCTTGCCGTTGTGGCTGGTCGTTCCCTCATGGGGATCATTGTCCATAGGATGTTCCATTGCTCCTCCTCGACTCTCAGGCACTACGCAATGGGCGATAGGGCGACTGTCTTCCCCATAGCCCCTGCCTCTCGTCCGTTGTCACATTCGCGCATCCAAGTACATCAGTACGGCGACCATTCCCGCGACGCTTGCGCCGACCACGGCATTGACAAGCTCCATCGGCCATCCGCGCCGCGACAATTCTCGATCCACGAACGGGTACACCACAAAGAGCCCGCCCCCCCCCAGCAACGTCCAGATCGCCACCGGACCGGGAAGCAACGAGATCCACATGAACGGCGCCGAAAAATACCAGGGAGGAGAGACGTCGGATGCCACCTCCTGTGGATTGGCCGGAGGTCCCAGCGTCGGCGGAAAGATCATGACCAGATCCACGATGAGCACGAGCAGGCCGATCGCAATCGCCCCCATCTTCAACGTATGCTCGGGGTAAAACGGGTGAAAATGGGCGCTTCCCTTCACCTCCGCGAACCCGAGGATCCGGACGACCAGAACATGGCCCACCACTAGGCCGCCCAGCAAGACGGGAAGCAGTTTCGTGTGCAAATCGTAGAGCCGTAAAAGGGTGCCGGCGGACACCTCGTCGCCGCCGCGCAGGAGATGCAACAGCGGCGTCCCGATCACCGGCAACGTCCCCACCATATTTGTAACCACGGTCATGCCCCAATACGAGACATTGTCGTACACCAATGAATAGCCCGTGAACCCCATCGCACAGGTGACCAGCAGCACGATCGAGCCGCTCACCCACTTCAGTTCCCCCGGTGGACGGTAGGCTCGGGTGATGAACACGCGAATCACGTGGAACAGCAAGAACAGGAACATCAGATCCACGGAATACTTGTGCACGCCCCGCACAAACCAGCCGAGATAGACTTCGTTGGTCAGCTGCTCGACGCTCTCGTAGGCCTTTTCTGGCGACGGGACATAGTAGAACGTCAGCATCAACCCCGTGGCGATGAGGAGCCCGAGCAGGGTCAACGGTATCGCTCCAAGCGTATACGGCCACCATTCGAGATGTTCCGGAAGATCCTTCTGGATATAGTCGATCCAGGTCTTGCCTTTGGGCGATGTCTCCGACTGCGCCATCTGTGTGTCGATCGACGTCATGTGCCACCCCTGGGAAAGCGCCGAGTCACGAGTGTCGAGAACGGTCGCCGCCTTGGATGCCGGCAGACGGCGCCCGGCCCTCTGCGCTACGCGCTTTGAATGTTGACGTACAACTGCCCGCCTCGTTTCACAATGTCGAACCGGTCCAAGGGACGGGGGGGCGGTCCGGCAATGTTTCGCCCGGTCTTGTCATACACCCCCTGATGGCAGGGACAGAGGAACTGCTCGCGCTCTTTGCTCCAGGACACGAGACAGCCGAGATCGGTGCACCGCCGGGAGAATGCGACCACGCCCTCTTCCGTTCTCAGCACCAGAATTTTCTGCCCGCTGAGGTCCATTCCGAGGGCATCGCCCATCGGAATTTTCGATTCGTTGCCGATCAGCACCGCCTCAGACTGCCTCGGCGCACGACGCGGAACCAGGAACTGCGCAAAGCGCAGGGCCAACGTGCCCAATCCGAACAGCAGGCCGAACCCCATCACCGCCTGACTGAGGAACCGGCGACGCCCGATATCATCATGAATAATGGCCATAGCTCCTCACAAATTGACGATTGATTCATTGAGTCATTGATTCATTTGCAGAACAATCGTCAATGATGCAATGAATCAATGATCCAATTCTTCACGGCTATCCCTTTTCTTGATGGAGCGCGAGATCCAGCCCCATCATCTCGGCCTGTTGATCCACCCTCGGCGCCAGCGCGCGCCGCAAGACAAACATGAGAAGCCACGTCACGCCCCCGGCGACGACCCAGGTGACGAGGACGGCCAGCACTTGGACAAAGAATTGGTAGGGATACCCGTAGAACAACCCGTCGCTGCCTTCCGGATTCACTTCGGTGGACATAAAGAGTCCCGCCGCGATCATGCCCCACGTCCCCCCGACGCCATGCATCCCGAAGACGTCGAGTGAATCATCGTAGCCGAGAATCAATTTGACGTAGTTCACTACCATATAACAGAGCCCGCCTGCCCCGACGCCGATGACGACAGCCGACAGAGGGCTGACATAGCCGGCGGCAGGCGCAATCGCCACCAGTCCGGCCACGGCTCCGCTGACTAGGCCCAACACCGTCGGCTTGTCACGCTGGAGCCATTCCGCCGCCATCCACGTCAAGGCCGCGGCCGCGGCGGATACTTGGATGGCCACAAAGGCTACCGTGACCGTCTCCATTGCGTTTGGAGTCACGCCGGCCGAAAATCCAAACCAGCCCAGCCACATCAAGGCGGCGCCGCAACATGACAGCGGCAAATGGTTCGGGATCATCTCTGTGCGCCCATACCCCAGCCGAGGCCCAACCATGAGGGTCATCACCAACGCGGCGACTCCCGCGCTGATATGGATGACCGCTCCGCCGGCAAAATCCAACGCGCCGAGACGCCCCAGCCACCCGCCGCCCCAGAGCCAATGCGAGAGCGGGCCGTACACCAGTACAGCCCACAAGGGTCCGAACAGCAGAAAGAACGAGAATCGGATTCTCTCGATGATTCCTCCCGCGATCAGCGCAAGCGCCAACGAGGCCATCAACGCGTGGGGCATCAGCAGGACGGACCCTTCGCCCGACGCCCCCTCCCCACGAACGATGCGTGCGGTCTCGTGTTGGAGAATCCCTACGAGCGAGACCAAGGCAAACGCGCCGAGTGGGAGCGCGATCGTATTGAGTACGCTCTTCTTGCGCACCATGCCGCCATAAAAGAGGGCCACGCCCGGTATGGTCAGCATGACAAAGATGGTGGAAATCAAGCCCCACAATGTGTGATCCGGCCGCATCAGCGACACTCCGTCATGGTCTTGCCGAGAGAGCCCCGAGATTCATTTCGTTCGACCCGATTGCCCATGGCCTTTCGCCTGCATCACGAATAGGCTCGTTCATTGTGTTGACTGAGATCCAGCCCCCTCCGCTCCTCCTCAAGCGATACGCGCAACCCGACGACTCGATCGACGACCTTGAGAATGCCGAAGGTCCCGAAGGCAGAGAACGCGCCTACCACGCAGACGGCCAGCGCTTGCGCGCCGAACAACAGCGGATTCCCGAATAGCAGCCCGTCGGCCCCTCCGGCATTCACCGCTCTGGACGCGAGAAGGCCGGTCAGCAACATGCCCACGACGCCACCCACTCCATGGATGCCGACGACATCCAGAGAATCGTCGAAACCGAACCTCTCTTTTTTGAGGATAGTCCAGTATGACAGGGACCCGGCGACCAGCCCGATCGCGACGGCGGACAGCGGTCCGACATATCCGGCGGCCGGCGTCACCATGGCCAACCCGGCGACGGCCCCGCTCGCGAGCCCCAGGACGGTCGGCGCACCGCGATGGATCCATTCCGTGACCATCCAGGCAAGGGCCGCCGCCACCGCAGCCGCATGCGTGGCGACGACGGCGACCGCCGCCGTTTGATTCGCCCCCAAGGCGCTCCCGCCGTTGAACCCGAACCATCCGAACCATAGTAAGCCGGTCCCCAACAATGTCAGCGGCAGATTATGAGGCGCCATGTAGTCTTTGCCGTAGCCGTGGCGAGCGCCGACGACCACCGCGCACACCAAGGCGCTGATCCCGGAACTCAGGTGGACGACCGCCCCGCCGGCGAAATCCAACGCGCCAAGGCGGCCAAGCCATCCTCCGCCCCAGAGCCAGTGCGCGATCGGCGTATAGACCAACAGGGACCAGCACACCGTGAACATCACCACGGCGCTGAATCTCATCCGCTCGGCGAATGCCCCGGTGATCAAGGCTGGCGTGATGGCGGCAAACATCAGCTGAAACACCATGAACGCCTGATGTGGGATGGTCGGACCATAGGCGACGTGCGGCGTCAAATCGACGCCGCTCAACCCGACCCAGTCGAGGCCGCCGATGATCCCCCACTGATCCGGCCCAAAAGCCAGACTATAGCCCACCACGATCCAGAGCACAGACACCAGGCACAGGGCGACAAAACTCTGCATGATCGTCCCCAGGACGTTCTTGCTCCTCACGAGCCCTCCATAGAACAACGCCAGTCCGGGCACGATCATGGCCAGCACCAGGGACGCGGACACCAGAACCCAGGCGGTATCGGCTGCGTTCACGGTGACGTGGGACGGGCGCACCGCTTCATGTGGCGTTCCTCCTTGCGCCCACGCCGCCTCGCTCCAACAAGCAAGCACAATCAACGCCACCAGCAGAAGCCAAGCCGCTTGGAACCTTCCTCTTGTCATGAATCTGCCTTTCCCTTATTGACGGTCATCCCTGCCCCCATCCGTATCCGCTCTCGCCATCATGGGAACGCGCACCGCACTCTCTCGCTGATCACAGTGTCATGAAAAGAAACAACGCCAGGGTCGTGACAGGAAGCCGATACTCAGGGCTCCCCTGCCACAAGCCTGGCGCCGTTGCCAGGGTGGTGCGGCCACGTCATTGTAGCCCCACCACCGCTCATTCGCAGTAACTTACGCTTACGGGCTCTGTCTGGAGACCTTTAGAACGTCTTGTACTCCAGCCACTTGCCGTTCAAGGTAATCTTGCAGCGCGCTTCGCCCTGGCTGCCGGTCACCCGCTCCACATCCAAGGTGAAGTCGATCGCGCTCATGATCCCGTCGCCGAACATTTCGTTGGCCATGTCGCGCAGCGCATCGCCGTACACCCCAATGATTTCCACCAACCGATACTTGAACGGATCGGTCGTATTCGGATAGTCCGCGCGGACCGGGAACTTGGTCAAGAACTCGGTCTGCTCCTCGTTGAGCCCGATCAGCTTCCGAGCCTTTTGCGCTTCCTTCGGCGTCAACCGATGATTGCCCCTGAGCGCCGCGGCGACGAACGTGGGATTCTTGCCTACGGCCTTCGCCAGATCCTTGATGGTGACGCCCTTCGCCACCCGCTTTTCCTTGATCTCCGTCCGCAGTCTATCCTTCTCCATGAACGGCCTCCCGTTGTGATTGTGTGAGATCAACGATGCTCGCGACCTGCTCCACCACTCATGCGATCGGCCTCATTTCCATCATGGGTACGGCCGTTGCGGTCCAGAGCGGGCATCCTAATGTTTGGCATGACGCACCAGGAAATGGATCACATGGTTCCGAATTTTGTAGTACGACGGATGGTCCAAAATGCTTTCCCGCGAGCGCGGCCGATCGATGTCGACGTCCACGATCTCCCCGATCTGCGCGGAGGGTCCATTGGTCATCAAAATGATGCGGTCCGATAAGAGGATCGCCTCGTCGACATCATGCGTCACCATGAAGACCGTGTTTCGGGTCGTGTTCCACATCTGAATCAACTCTTCTTGGATCACACCGCGGGTGAGGGCGTCGATCTGCGCGAACGGCTCATCCAGAAGCAAGACCTTCGGTTCGATCGAGAAGGCTCGGGCCAGTCCGACCCGCTGCTTCATGCCACCGGAAAGCGCCGCCGGCCTCTTACCCTCGGCGCCCTTCAGGCCGACGAGTTCGACATACTTCATCACATGGGCGGCGATCTGTTCGGAAGACCAGGTCGGATAGGCGGCCTTCACCGCAAGCTTGATGTTGTCGAACACCGTCATCCACGGCATGAGAGAAAAATTCTGAAACACGACCATGCGATCGAGTCCCGGACCGGTGATTTCACGTCCCCCCAGCAAGACACCGCCCTCCGACGCGTGATCCAGCCCGGCGATGATGTTGAGCAGCGTGCTTTTCCCGCAGCCCGAGTGCCCGATGACCGTCACAAATTCCCCCTTCTCGACCTTGATCGTCACGTCTTTGAAAATACACACTTGCCCTTCGCCGGACGAGTTGGGAAAGAACTTGCTGACGTGGTCAACCTGCAAGAATGCCATCGATTACTCCTGATAGGTCACGAAGGCCGCCAGCTTGTTGAAGCCCGAGTCCAGCATGACGCCGACGAAGCCGACGACCAAGATTGCGAACAACACGCCTGAGATGTCCAGGTTGTTCCATTCGATCCAACTCAAGTAGCCCACGCCCAGTTCGCCCAACAACATCTCCGCCGGCACGACCGCGACGAGCGCGCTGCCGAACGAGATTCTGAGGCCGTTGACGATCGTTGGAGCCGCGCCAGGCAAAATCACCAAGAAGAGACGCTTGAACCACGACAACTGCAGAATTGCCGCCACGTGCAGATAGTCCTTGCGAAGTCCGTTGACGCCGAACGCCGTGGTGGCCAGGGTGGGCCACAAGGAGGCCATGAAGACCACGAGGACCGCCGTCCATTTAGGATCCTTCACCGTATACAGAAGAAGCGGCATCCAAGCCAGCGGCGAGATGGGCTTCAGAATCTGGATGAAGGGATTGACCGCGCGATAGAGGACCTTGTTGAGTCCCAGCAAGATGCCAAAGACGATTGCGACTGCGGACGCGACGAGAAACCCAGCCCCGAACCGAGACACGGTGTAGAGCACGAGATACCCGATCCCGTGATCGTTCGTGCCCTTCTTCACGAAGGCTTCGCTCAGTTCTTCTCGGGCCTTCAGCAGCACGGCCACAGGACCCGGGATGCCCTTCACCTTTTCTTTCTCCGGGTTCCAGACGTACGTCCCGTCGGCTTGCCGCATGATATCGCCGTTGAACTCCATGAGCTGAAGCTGTTCCTCGGTCAGACCCTTTGCATCGAATGCCGCACGCAGGGTCACCAAGTGCCATGTGACCAGGAAGGCCATCAGGAGAAACACTGTGATGATCCAGGGACTCTTGGTGCTCTGCGTCGCCATATGCGGCGGTCCTTTCGACTGCTATGCCATGCTGTGAATCTTGAAGCTCTTCACATAGGCCTCGGCCTGAGCCGGATCGAATTCCTTGCCCATGATCGAGTGCTTCATGACGGTCGTTGCATGCGTCGGCAATCCCAAATCCTTCGCGATCCGATCGCAATCCGCCGCCCGATAGACCTTTTCAGCCACCGACTTGTAGTTCACATCCCCCTTGAGATGTCCCCACCGCTTCATTTGCGTCAGGATCCAGATGGCCATGGAGTGCCAGGGGTACGGGTCGAAGTCGATGCGGCTGGGCTCCTTCTTGATGCCGCCCAACCCATCGGCGTAGGTGCCGGTCAGGACCTGCTCCAATACCACCACGGGTTGATTTAAGTAGTTCGTGGGAGCAATGGCCGAAGCAATTTCCTTGCGATGCTCCGGCTTGGACGCATAGTGGGTCGCCTCGACGATCGCCTTAAACAGCGCCAGAAACGTATTGGGATGGGTCGTGGCAAACTCCTGCGAGAGGGTGAACGCGCAGCAGGGATGCCGATCCCAGATCTCCTTCGACAGTTTGAAGATGAACCCGACATTCTCGTACACGGCGCGCTGATTGAAGGGATCGGGCGCCAAATAGCCGTCCACGTTGCCCGCTTTCAGGTTCGCCACCATCTCGGGCGGCGGGACCACGCGGATCTGCACATCCTTGTCCGGGTGGACGCCGCCTTCCGCCAGGAAGTACCGGAGGAGGTAGTTGTGCATCGAGAAATCGAATGGGACGCAGAACCGAAACCCCTTCATGTCGGCGGCCGTCTTGACCCCCTTGTGCTTGATGTGAAGGGTGATGGCCTGGCCGTTGATGTTTTC
>FKKE01001311.1_pt3 | contig 14654 bp, 12 predicted proteins | sample 1106331 | NCBI WGS metagenome assembly FKKE01 (sample SAMEA3931202, study PRJEB13176) | freshwater metagenome | biome: Drinking water system; feature: drinking water; material: freshwater | place: China | collected 2013-02-06 | reverse complement strand
TGGCCTTGCGATAGTCTTCCGTGATGATCGCGCCCGAGAGCCCATAGCGCGTGTCGTTGTATACGCTCACGGCCTGCTCCACCCCGCGCACCGGCACGATGGCCACATGCGGGCTGAAGGCTTCTTCCGTCAGGCAGACGCTCGTATTGCGCCAGGCACCCGTGTACACAAAGGGCCGGAGCCAGTACCCATCCGGCGTGGGCGGCGGTTCATCGTTCCGATCAAGCAGAATCTCGAACCCTTCCTTGCGCGCGAGGTCGTTAAACTTGCGCCCTTTCTCCACCCCCTGTCGATTGATCATCGTCCCGTAGAAGGCGCTCTCGTCGAGCGGATCGCCGACTTTGATGCGTTTCGCCGTCTCCACGAACCGTTCACGGAACCGGTCGACCACGCGCTCATCCACCAGCATGCGCCCCCCCGTGACACACCGTTGGCCCGACGTCTTGAACGCGGACAGGATGCCGGCCGTGACGGCCATGTCGAGATTGGCGTCGTCCATGACCAGCACGGCGTTCTTGCCTCCCGTTTCGATGGTGCAGATCTTATTGGCGTGCTTGGCCACTTCCTGCTTGATCTTGAGGCCGACCTCATAGCTGCCGGTGAACAGCACCACCTGGACCTTGGGATGAGCGACCAAGGGCGCGCCGACCGTGTCGCCGGCGCCCTGCACAACCTGAAACACACCCGGTGGAATCCCCGCTTTCTCAAACCACTCGGCGATCTTCGCGCCGCAGAGTGGCGTGTATTCGCTGGGCTTGAGGATCACACAGTTGCCGAGCACGAGCGAGAGGCCGGTGAGCCAGAAGGGCAAGGCCACGGGAAAGTTCCACGGTGTAATGGCCACCACCACCCCGCGCGGCTCCAGCACTTCGTAGCAGCGTTTCGTGGCCACCTCATCGCCCATGACTCGGCCATACTGGCCGATGTGGCCATAGGCAAAGGCATATTGGGCCGTATGGACGGCCTCCACGATGTCGGCCCGCGCCTCATTGATCTGCTTGCCCGCTTCCCGCGCCAGAATGCGGGCCATCGGATCGAGGTCCGCCTCCATGTAATGCGCGACCTTGAGGAGATACTCGGCGCGCTTGACCAACCCCAACCCTCGCCAGCCCTCGAAGGCCCGCGTGGCCGCGGAGACGGCCTCCTCAATGTCGGCCGGGCCGGATTCCGGGAAGGTACCGATCACCTCACCGGGATGAGCGGGATTGCGGCTCTCGAAGTAACGGCCCGAATGAGCGGCCTTCCACACACCATTGACGAAATTCTCAACCTGTGGGGCTGGCATAGCACGACCCTCCAATGGTCATGAGCGGAAACACGTTCACACTCTACCACCTCCCCTCGCCAAGACGAAATCTTTCCGAAAACCGTCGGGCCGAGGGTGCCCCTACGGTCGCCTGAACTCGAAACGATCGCCACATTTCCGTCACTTCATTTCCACCTTGACCGCTTTTCCAACTCCTATTAAGATTTCGATCCCGATTCGGAGGCCCCATGGCGTCGGCTCACCGGCTGCAGAAGGACATCGCGGTCCTCAAGGACCATCTAGCCAAACATCAGCTCAAGCTCACGCGCCAGCGGGAGCAGATTCTCGAAGCCTTTCTGAAAGTCGAGCACATCACCGCGGAGGAGATGTACCACCGCCTCGCCAAGCGAGTGCCCCACCTAGGACTGGCCACGATCTACCGCACGCTGAACCTGTTCTGCGAAGCGGGCTTGGCGCAGGCCCGGCATTTCGGCTCGCAGACCCAATACGACAACGTGGCGCACAAGGGCCACCACGATCACCTCATCTGCACGTCCTGCGGGAAGATTCTGGAGTTTGAAAACGAGGAAATCGAGCGGCTGCAAACACAAGTCGCCGAACGAAACGGCTTTCAGATTCAGAATCATCGGCTGGAACTCTATGGTGTCTGTTCCAGCTGCCGTCATTGACCCGCCGTTTTTTTGTCTATACAATTGAGACCATGAATCAAAATCAAAATCGGACGAAGCTGGTGTGTCTGCTCGGCGCCTTATTCTGTCTGGTCGCCACCGCCCTCCCCGCCTCCGCGGCGGAGCGCCTGGTCGTCTATTCCGGCCGGGCGGAACGGCTGATCAAACCCGTGCTGGATGCCTTTCAAGCCAAGACCGGCATCCAGATTGATTTGCTGTCATCGGGCTCGACGGAACTGGTGAACCGGCTCCAGGCCGAAGGCCCGCGCACCCCCGCCGATGTCTTCATTACCAACGATGCCGGCAGCCTCGACCGCGCCTATGAGCTGGGACTCTTGCTCCCGCTCTCTTCCGCAGAAGTGGACAAAGTCATTCCGCCGGCCTATCGCGCTCCCGACAACAGTTGGGTGGGGCTCTCCGGACGCGTGTGGGTGCTCGTCTACAACACCGGCCAAGTCTCGCCCAAGGATCTGACCTCCCTCTTCGATTTGGCCGACTCAAAATTGAAAGGCCGGATTGCGATCCCGAATGCCGGCAGCGAGTACCTCCAGGCGGGGGTCTCGGTCATCCAGGCCTCCTTCGGCGATGAGCAGACTCGGCGATTCCTCGAAGGGCTCAAGACCAATGCCGGCACACAGGTCTTCGGCAAGAGCTCCCAGATCGTCGAAGCCGTCGCGAAGGGCCAAGCTGCCGTGGGCATCGTCAACCACTACTATGTCTACCGGCATCTCGCCACGCAGCCGAACGCCCCGATCGCGCTCCTGATGCCGGATCAGCAACAGGGCGGCATGGGCGCCATTCTCAACGCGGCCGGCGCGGGCATCGTGAAACAGACACGTCATGCCGAGGCGGCGAAACAATTAATGGAATTTCTCGTCTCGCAGGAGGGGCAAAAGATGTTTGCAGACCTGAACAAGGAATATCCGATTCGCGCCGACGTGGCGGCCGATTCGGCCCTCCCGGCCCGCGCCAGTTTTCGCACCGCCGCGGTGCCCCTCTCGCGTCTCAGCGAGCTGCGCGAGCCCGCCATGGCCCTGATCGAAAAGAGCGGGCTCCGGTAGGCGCGTTCCCCGCCACACCCATGATCACGGCGGCACGCCATCCTGTCATTAGCCCCCTTTCGCTGATCTCGATCGGCGTGGCCGGGTTCATCTGCCTCCCGCTGCTCTACGTGATTTATCTCGCCGCGACCGCCGACCCGGCGCTGTGGAGCCGCCTCTGGGGCACCCGCATTCCCGAGTTGCTCTGGAATACGGCCTCGTTGGCTGGGGGCGTGGCGGCGGCGACGCTGATCCTGGGCCTGTCACTGGCCTGGATCGTGGTGCGATATGAGTTCCCTGGCCGCCGCTTTTTTGAGTGGGCGCTGGCGCTGCCGCTGGCCATGCCCACCTATGTGCTGGCCTATGTCTATGCCTATGTCCTAGGCCCCGGCGGTCCGGCGCCGTTCCTGTCGCCGCAGAGTTATGCCGGCGTGACCCTGGTGATGGCGCTGGACACTTTTCCGTTCGTCTATCTGTTGGCGCGCGCGGCGCTTCTGAATTTCAACGTGTCGTTCGAGGAAGTGGCGCGGGCCTGCGGCGCGACGCCGATCAAGACGCTGTGGCGAGTCACCCTGCCGCTGCTCCGCCCGGCCGTCGTCGCCGGACTCTCCCTCGTGATTCTCTACGTGGTCTCGGACTTCGGCGCCGTCTCGCTGCTGCGCTTTCAAACCTTGACCTATGGCGTGTACCAACAACTGACCGGCCGCTATGACCATGACGCTGCGAGCGTGCTCAGCCTGCTTCTGGTGATCTTCGCCTTCGCCTTTCTGGTGGCCGAGCGATGGTTCCGACACCGAAGCCGTTTTTATCAGACCACCGGACGCTATCGCGCGCCCGAACGAATCCGCTGCGGCCCGGGGGGAGGCGCCATGGCAAACCTCTACGTCGGTCTGGTATTCGCCGTCTCGTTCGCCCTGCCCGCCTGGTTCCTTATCAGGTGGAGCAGCGAAGCGGTCGCCCAGGGCGCCCTGGATAGCCGCTTCTTCGGCTATATCTGGAACAGCATGCTGCTTTCAGGTCTGGCCGCCACCGCCGCGGTGCTCATCGGCATTCCCCTGGCCTACATGGCCAGTCGCTACCCCTCTCGTCTGAACCTCTTGTGTCTGCAAGCCGCCCACACGGGGTACGTGTTGCCCGGACCGGTGGCCGCCTTCGCGGTTTTGGCCTTGGTGGCGCAGATCGCGCCGATTTTCTACGGGACCGTCGTGGTGCTGATCATCGCCTATATCGTGCACTTTCTGCCGGCCGGCCTCCAGTCCATGGAGCCGGCCATCCAACAGGTGACGCCGAACCTGGAAGAAGCCGCGCGGAGCTTGGGCCTGGGCCTGCTTCAGACGATGCGCAAAGTCACTTTGCCTCTCGTGCGTACGGGGTTCATCGTGGCCTGGGTGCTGATGTTCCTGCAGAGCATGAAGGAGCTGCCGGCCACCCTCCTGTTGCGGCCTGTTGGTTTCGACACGCTGGCCGTGCGGGTCTGGCTTGAGGCGAGCGAGGAATACTATCAACTGGCGGCGGCGCCGGCCTTACTCATTGTTATGATGAGCCTACCGGCCTTGTGGTTGCTCGTCTCGCGAGATTGGCGCGCCGCGTAGCGCGCGAGTAGGTAGCGATGTCGGTCGGTCAAATTATCAGAGCCGGCGAATCTTCCCAATCAGTGACACCACCCTTGCCGGCTCTGCGCGTCGTGTTGGAACTGCGGCAGGTCACCTGCGCCTATCGGAGCGGCCAGCCCGCGATCGCCGACGTCTCGTTCCTCGCGCGCGAAGGAGAGATTCTCTGCGTGCTGGGGCCATCCGGATGCGGCAAGACGACGACCCTGCGGGCCATCGCCGGGTTTGAACCGGTCCAGTCCGGCGAAATCTATATCGACGGGCAATTGGTCTCCGCCCCTGGAACCCTACTGCCCACTGAACAGCGGCGCGTCGGGATGGTGTTCCAGGAGTACGCGCTGTTTCCCCACCTCCGCGTGGCCCAGAACATCGGCTTCGGCCTCGAACATCTCCCCGCCGATGAACGCGCCGCGCATATTCAATCGATGCTGGAGTTGATCGGCCTGGTGGGGCTCGAACGGCGCTATCCGCACGAGCTCTCCGGCGGCCAGCAACAGCGGGTGGCCCTCGCGCGCGCCTTGGCGCACAATCCCGCCGTCCTCTTATTGGACGAGCCCTTCAGCAATCTGGACCCCGACATGACGGGCAAGATGCGGCAGGAGCTCGTGGAGATTCTCCACCAGACCCACACGACCGCCGTCCTCGTGACGCACGATCATGACGAAGCCTTCGCCATTGCCGACCGCATCGCCGTCCTGAACAACGGTCGCCTGGAACAGTTCGACACGCCGGAGACCATCTATCACATGCCCTCTACGCCCTTCGTGGCGGACTTTGTCGGCCAGGCGGATTTCATTCCCGGCGTCGTCAAGAATGGGAAGGTGCTGACGGATCTCGGCGAATTTCCCAATCAGCCGGGGTTCCCGACCGACGTGCGCGTGGTGGTGATGGTACGGCCGGACGACCTGCTGATCGAGCCAACGACAGGCCGTGGCCCTTTGATACAAGCACGGCAGTTCCGCGGTTCGGAAAATCTCTACACCATCACTTTGCCCTCCGGCCATGTCGTCCACAGCAGCGCGCCGTCGACGAACGTGTACCCGGTCGGGACGCCCGTGGCGGTACAGATCATCGCGACCCACACGGTTCTTTTCAAAGAGCCATAATAGATGTTCCTCAACACTTCATCCGGCAGCCATTCGCTCATAAGTCATTGATTTTTATAGAAGTACAGCGATGATATAATCTGAAAAATTTCCCTGGATAATCGCGCTTACCTATTGATATTAGTTGTCAAATTCAACTACAATGCGCCTCCTTCACTCAATCAGTTGAGGATTTTGCCGTTATGGACGTACTCAAGGAAGCAGTGGATTACGGAGTCATCGGGCTGCTGTTCGCGCTCAGCATCTGGTCGGTCGCCGTCGCTATCGAACGCTGGTTGTACTACAAGAAAGTGGATGTGGCCCGGTTTTCCAATATGCAGGAGTGTGAAATCGCGTTGACTCGACGCCTGGTGGTGATCGGCACCGTCGCCGCCAACGCCCCGTACATCGGATTGCTGGGAACGGTGCTGGGCATCATGCTCACCTTCCACACGATGGGCACCTCGAAGACGATCGCCGTCAGCACGATCATGATCGGCCTCAGCCTGGCCCTCAAGGCCACGGCGGTCGGCTTATTGGTCGCCATTCCTTGCGTCGTCCTGAATAACGTGCTGCGCCGCCGCGTGTCTGAACTGATGTCCCTCTACAAGGTCCAGCATGGAACGTGAACTCAATCAGATCAACGTCATCCCGCTGGTGGACGTCATGCTCGTGCTGCTCGTGATTGTCCTCACCACGGCGACGTTCATCACCACCGGGCAGATTCCCGTGGACCTGGCCAAATCGAAGGAAGCCGGCGACCGCAAGGATGTCCCCCTGGTGATTACCCTCACCTCGGACGGACACCTCTTTCTCAACGACACTCCGGTGCCTGAAAACGGATTGGGGAGCGTCCTGAGCGCGCATCCCCGAGAATCGCTCGTCGTGGTCCGCGCCGATAAGGTCACCATCCTGGAGCGATTCGTCCAAGTCGTCGATGAGATAAGAGGATTGGGGTTCGGGCAAGTGAGCCTCGAGGTGATGAAATCATGACCGCCCAGGCTTTTTCGCCGACCCATGAGCCTCGCCACCTCCTGCAGGGTTGGATGAGTTCTCTCCTGTTCCATTCGGCGGCGGCTGTGGTGGTCATGCTCTTTATATCCGGGCTTCGGATCCCGCCTCAACAGGACGCCTTCAAGTGGAACGTCGCCCTTGTGGAGCCGCCCCCGCCCGCCCCGATGGTGGCCAAGCCGCCACAGCCGACCCCATCCAAGCCGAAACCGACACCGATTAGCGAACCGGTTCAGCCCCAACCGATCATGCAGACCGTACAACAACGCGTGGTGCAGACCGTGCAGGCGGTTCAACAGGTGGTTCAGCGTGAGGTCGTCCATGCCGTACAAACGACAGCAGCGGTCGCCACGGTCAATCACACCGCCTCGGTTGTGACGCAGGCCGTTCAGCAGAGCGAGCCGACACAGGTTGCCGCGCCAACCGCGATCGCCACATCCACATCGGTGACCCGCGAATCGGTCGTGCGCGAAGAAGTGTCTGTCACCGCTACCGCGGCTACGGTTCAGCAGACGACCGCCCCGGTGACGGCTCAGCCGACGGTCGCTTCAGTCCAGGAGCGTCCGGCGATCGAGCAAGCGGTAGAGGCTCCTGTCGTACAGGCGATCCAGACCAAGTCAATTCCGGCCGCGAAAGCGGACTTCGGATGGCTGGCCGCCTCTCTCTGGGAGCGCATCCAAAAGGATATGAAGAACCGTTACCCCTACCTGGCACGAATGAATCGCCTGGAAGGGCAGGTACTGCTCACGGTGGTGGTCAAAGCCGATGGAAGCCTGTCGGATATCAAGGTGAAAACCTCATCCGGCCATGCGGTACTTGACCGAGACGCCGAAGCCTTCCTGGCCTCTTTGTCGCCATTACGGTTGAAGCATCCCCTCGGCAAGGCATCACAATTGGTCGAAGTGCCGATCAGTTATTCCCTTCGAGGATGAGTCAGGAAAGAGTCGCGTTACCGATGATCTCGTCACAGACCAGGCCAACCGTCTATTGGCAGGCATTCCAGAGGACTATAGCTCCAGTCTTCGTCATGATGCTGCTCTTGGGACTCACCTCGCATCCCGTGTGGGCGATCGAGCCTGCGTCAAGAGAGCTTGAAGAGGTCAGCGATGCGGAGAAGATAAAATGGGCGCGGGCCACGAAGGTGGCGATTACCGATGCCATTCGCGCGGCTTTGGATCGCACCACGGGGCAAGTCATCGAAGCCGCTCTCCACTCCATCAAGGGGCGCCTGCTCTACGAAGTTGAAGTAGTGACGAAAGACGGGGCCGTCGTCGAGGTGTTCGTTGATCCGCAAAACGGCAAGGTGGTGGACATGGGAGAAGGACGATGAGTGCACCAAGGATTACAGGGCTCTATCAGTGGATGGTGATTGCAGGGCTCGGCATCCTCAGCGTCGCGCCGCTGACGCATGCGGTCGGAGCGGAGACTAAGAGCGCGGAGAAATCGTTCCAGGCGACGGTCACCGACAATGAGGGCAAGGATCACGACATCAAAAACGTCATCTTCTACTGGGAAGAAAAGATCAGCGAGACGGCGTTCGTGCCGCACGAACTCCGCTACCTGCCGGTCAAGAGCGGCAGCGCCACGGTCAACGTCAAGTTCGACGCGATCAAGCAGGTGGACTTCAAGCCGGGCGCGGAGAAGACGCTTCCGGTGGTCTCGATCACCCTCACGAGCGGAAAATCCAAGGAGTTCTCGCTGGGAATCCCTGGTAGCATCAAGGGCCAGGATGAGTTCGGAGAGGTCGACCTGCCGGCGGCAGGACTCAAACGCATGGTAATCAAATGAGGGAGCCGGCGTTCATCGGATTATAGCCATTTCCCCACCTCACCCGTCGCTATTCGCTCCCTGCAGCGGCGAGTGATTTTTCAAACCCAGAGGCCAAGAGAGCCCATGTGCCAAGGAGGAATATCGTGACGTGTCTATATGAATTGATAATGAGAATAAGAAGCAAAATTATTATCATCGCCGTCGCCGCTATATCTTGTCTCGCGGCGACTCCGCCGGTGTTCGCCGTGGACCCCCAAACCGACGTACCGTCGGCCGTGGTCGGGCCAACCGCTCAGGAGATCGCGGACAAGCCCGTTAAGGCGCCGCTTACCGAGATCATCGGGACCGCGCCCAACGCCCTGGAGCACATCCCCGGCTCCGGACGTGTCATCACCAACGAGACCATTCAACAGAATCACCGACTGACCATCAACGAGGCGCTGCGTGAGGTGCCTGGGGTCAACGTCCGGGACGAGGACGGACTGGGCATACGCCCCAACATCGGCATTCGGGGCTTGAATCCGACAAGGAGCACGAAGGTCCATATCATGGAAGACGGCGTGCCGATCATGTTGATGCCCTACGGCGATCCTTCTTCCTATTATTTCCCTCCCCTGTTTCGGTTCGACCGCATCGAAATCCTGAAAGGCAGCGGCCAGTTGCTCTATGGCCCCCAAAACATCGGCGGCGTCATGAACCTCATCACCCGCATGCCCCCCGGCACCCCTCAAGGCCATCTCCAGGTGCTTGGCGGCAACCTGAATTATTTAAATACCCATTTCGACTACGGCGGGACTTGGGGCAAGAACGGCTACTTGGTGGACGTGACCCATTTCCAAAGCGACTCGCCTCGGTTCTTTAACAACCGCATCAAGGTGGACGACGTCACCTTCAAGACAGTCCAAGAGCTCAGCGACCGCACGCAGATCCTGGCGAAGTTCAATTATTACCGCGAGGATTCGACGGTCGGATATCAAGGTCTCACGCAGAACATGTGGGCGACCCAGGACAAGCACTTCACGCCCTTCGAAAACGATGACATGGACTTCCGGCGAGTCGGCTTCCATGTCGCCGTCAATCACATGTTCAACGCCAACTTGACCGCGACCACGAATTTCTTCGGACACTACATTTCACGCGATTGGTCCAGACAGATGCAGGATAAGGACGGCGTTCCAGGCGGAGCCTGTACGCTATCCGGCACCGGCTCTGTTGGAGGCGATTGCGTGACAGGAAACAACATTGATGCGACAGCCACGCAAGCCATCCCGGCCAATGGCCGCTTCAAGAACGCGCGAGAATATTGGGTATATGGTGTCGAACCTCGCTTCCACCTCGCACACAGCCTCTTGGGTGTCAAGAGTGAGGCCGACTTCGGTGCGCGCTATATGCATGAGCAGTCAGAACGGCAGCAGTTCATCAACATCTCGTCCGGGATTGGACTCACCTGCCCGACAACCCAGATCGGATGCTTGGGCGAAGATACGCTGCGCACCACCAATGCCTATGCCATGTTTTTCCAGAACCGCTTCTTCATCACCAACGAGATCACCATCACGCCGGGATTCCGGGTTGAGCATGTGAACTACGATCAGGTGGACAGACGGGCGAACACCGGGAACGGAACCTTTACCAAGACCTCCATCACGGAAGCCTTGCCCGGCATCGGCGCCACCTACGCGCCGTTCAAGAACTACACCTTCTTTGCCGGTGTGCACCGCGGCTTCGCCCCGCCGCAAATTTCGGATGCCATCCAATCCAACGTCGTGGTGGATCTCGATGCCGAGCTGAGCTGGAACTATGAAGTCGGAGTAAGAGGCAATCCAACCCCCTGGTCTTCGTTCGAACTCACCGGGTTCCGCATGGATTTCCAGAACCAGATCGTGAACCAGTCCGTGGCGGGCGGGGCCGGGGCCACCAATACCAACGGCGGTCGCACCGCGCACATGGGTCTGGAATTCGCCACAAAGCTGGACTTGCTGGATATGGTGAAGGGGCCGGACAAAAACGAAGACATCGTCTTCGATCTGAACTATACCTGGGTGGGACAGGCCGAATTCAGGGGCACGCGCAACAGCTCGATCACAGGCGCAGCCTTGCTAACCGGTGAGTCAGCCACCTTCAGCACCAACGGCAACCGACTCCCCTACGCGCCGAAGAACCTCCTGACGGCAGGATTGGGCTACGCCAACCGCGCCCTTGGTATCGGCGCGTTCGATGCTCGTCTGGAAACGCAGTGCATCAGCGACATGTTCGGAGACGACCGCAACACCCACAACCCGACGCCGAACGGGCAGCGCGGCATCATTCGCGGCTGGTGTGTGGTCAATGCCGCGGCGAACCAGCATGTGAAGGCTATCGATACGACGTTCTTCCTCGTCGGGAAAAACTTGTTCGACCAGACCTTCATCGTGGACCGCACGCGCGGCATTTACCCCGGTCTTCCCTTGCTGCTGCAATTGGGAGCTAAGTGGACCTTTAACTGATGCAGAAAGCGTGGCAAGGGCCTTGAGGCAGGCTAACCCTCCGAGGCTCTTGCCGCACCTGAACGAACAAAGGGATCGGCGCTGATGTGCCCGCACACGACAACCAGCGGAATAACGCCGGCTGCCGGCCATGACATCCGCTGCGAATGCGGGCAGCTCGTCGCCCGGTGGGTTCGCGAGGGCATTGAAATCAAATGCAAGCGATGCCGGAGATTGATTACCATCCCGGTGCCGCAGAAGAGAGCGTGGCGTGCTGAATAGCGTCTGATTTGCAAGAATATAACGCCTAGGCGCGAGGCGGCTGGCGCTCAGGCGCAAGAGGCCAGAGACGTTCGTCCAGAGCCCAAGACCACGCAAGTGGCCCTGGGCTCTTTTGTCGCCACCGGCATTCCACACTCAGAAGGAGGACATCTATGCAGAACAGTTGCGCAGACACCTGGGTAGACCGCGCGCTGCCGCTTTTGAGGGAGATCGAACGCGATCTTCGCACCAACCATGAAAGGGGGATCAGGGAGTTGTGGGCGAGGCTGACGGCCTCCTCGCCGGCCTTGAGCGCCCATGCCCGTCGGACAGGACTGGGCGCTATTGCGCTAGGGCAGACGCTAGGGCTGGGCGACGCGGAGTTGATCGATCTCGGCTACGCCGGGCTATTGCACGACATCGGCCTGCTCACGCTCCCGCCGGGAGCCGACGAGCATGCCCCTCCGCTCGCCGCAGACGACTATGCGCGGTTTCAGTCCCACCCACGGGCCGGCGCGGCCATGCTTCATCCTTTTCCGAGACTGAAATCCGCCGCTCTCTATATCGCACATCACCACGAACGCTGGGATGGATACGGATACCCCTACGGCCTGCGGGGCAAATTCATCCCCCTCGGGGCCAGGATTCTCGTGGTGGCGGATCTGTACGACGCCCTGCAGACTTCGGAAGGATCGGCTTCACCGCCCGGATCGCATGTGAGTGCGGCCTTGCTGCAGGCCGTGAGCGGAAGCGTCTTGGATCCCTATCTAGTTCGGGTGTTTACGCGGTTGCTGAACACTGTGTCCGAGCCAGGAACGGTCATTCTCTGACGAGTGAGGACTCGGCGGGGCTGTACCACCCGCCCATCTCGCGGGGCCTTCCTGTTCCTCCGGGCCCTGCGAGATCCTCGCCTTCAGGATGTTGAAAAAGTCCTCCAGCGTCGCTCTCACCACCCATTGCATCGACAAGAGCAATGGGTACCCGCCGTCTCCCTGCGACGTATTGAAACAAATACGCCTCAGTCGCCGGGCTCCCTGCGGCCTCGCCAGCGGAATGGCGCGCCTCGGCGCGCCCGGGTGGGCGGGTGAAATGTGAGCCTTTTTGAACATCCTGCGCGAACCTCTCCGTACCAATACAGTTCTTCAACAGGCTGCGAGTTGGCTGAATAACCGGCAGGGATGATCAGACGGCTTCTTTGTGGCCGCATTCCTCGTTGCGGCAGAGAAGCGTGCTGCCGGATTGCTTGGTGATCTTCTCAACCAAGAAGGGAGCCTTGCAGCTGGGGCAGGGTTTGTTGACGGGACGATCCCAAATGGCGAACTCGCACTTGGGGTAATTCGAGCAGGCGTAGAAGATGCGCCCCTTGCGGCTTCGTTTCTGGGCCAGATTGCCGCCGCATTGCGGGCACTTGACGCCGATGGGAATCGGCTTGGTGGACTTGCACGTCGGATAGGCCGAGCAGGCCAGAAACTTGCCGAACCGGCCGAATTTCACCACCATCGCGGACCCGCACTTTTCACACTTTTCGTCGGTCGTGATCTCCTGCTTGGCCACGACTTTGACCGTGCCGTCCGGCAGCCGCTCGAAGTTCTGCGTATTCTTGCACGGCGGATCGGCCTTATAGCCGGGGCAGGCCAGGAACTTGCCGTTCCGTCCCCATTTGATTTCCATCATCCGGCCGCACTTCTCGCAGGGAATGTTGGTCGGCGGTTCGACGATGTCTTTCGGCCCCGCAATGTCCTTGGCCTTCACCATGTCCTTCGTGAACGGCGCATAGAACTCGCGGACGGCGGCGACCCAGTGCTTGTCGCCCTCCTCCACTTCGTCCAGCTCCTTCTCCATGGTGGAGGTAAAGTCGACGTCGAGAATGTCGGGAAAGCCCTTGACCAGAAAGTCGTTGACGGTCTTGCCCGTCTCCGTCGGCACAAAACGTCCCTCGACCTTTTCCACGTACTTCCGGTCCTGAATCGTGGAGATGATCGCGGCATAGGTGGACGGCCGCCCGATCCCCTTTTCTTCCAGCTCACGGATCAAGAGCGCCTCGTTATATCGGGGCGGAGGCTGCGTGAAATGCTGCTTGGAGGTCAAGCCGGGCACCGTCTGTCCGTCCTGAGCCACGAGGCGAAGCCGGTCCCCCTCGGCCAACACGGGCAGCTGGCGCTCGGCGTCGTCCTCAACCTCCGGCTCCCCCTTCTTGGCCTGATCGACGTTCTCGCTGTCTTTCCCCTCCATATAGACGATCGTATGGCCCGGGAACTTCACGACAGTCCCGGTGGCCCGGAACACATAGGCTTGCTTCGTCTGCTGCGGGACCGTATCGACCCGGGTCATTTCCAAGATGGCGGGGGACATCTGCGAGGCGACGAAACGATTCCAGATCAGCTTGTAGAGCTGGTGCTGATCACGCTCCAGATACTGCTTGATGGATTCCGGATCGCGCGCCACGGTGGTCGGGCGGATGGCCTCATGCGCCTCCTGCGCCGCCTTCTGCGTCTTGTAGACGTTCGGAGTGCCCGGGAGGTAATCGGCACCGAACCGCTCGCGCACCAGTTGGCGAGCTTCTTCCGTCGCCTCGGCTGAAATCCGGGTGGAATCGGTTCGCATGTAGGTGATCAGCCCGACCGGCCCCTCCGCGCCCAATTCCACGCCTTCATAGAGCTGCTGCGCCAAGGTCATCGTTTTCTTGGAGGTAAACCGGAGTTTGCGGGCGGCTTCCTGCTGGAGGCGGCTGGTGATGAAGGGCGCGACCGGATTGCGCTTCTTTTCTTTTCGCTCGATGCTCTGGACGACGAAGGGCTTCCCCTTGACGTCGGCCACGATCCGCCCGGCTTCCTGCGCATTTTTGATCTCTGCATCCTGCCCATTGACCGTGAGGAGCTTGGCTTCGAACGACGGGGGGTTGGCACCGGAGAGCAGCGCCGTGATCGACCAGTATTCGACCGGACGAAAGGCTTCGCGCTCGGCCTCGCGATCGCAAATCAACTTCACGGCGACCGACTGGACCCGCCCCATGCTGAGCCCGCGCCGGACCTTTTCCCACAGCAACTGGCTGCCCTGGTACCCGACGATCCGATCCAGCACGCGCCGCGCCTGCTGGGCGTTCACCTTTTTCATGTCGATGTCGCCGGGCGCCTGGAGGGCTCGCTTGATGGCGGATTCGGTGATTTCGTTGAACCGGACTCGATAGATGGGTTTTTTGGACTTGGCTCTCCCCTTGCCCTTCAACTCTTGGGCGATGTGCCAGGCAATCGCTTCCCCTTCCCGATCGGGGTCCGGCGCCAGGTAGACCTTTTCCGCCTGTTCGGCCTTCTTCTTGATCTCGGAGAGGACCTGCGTCTTGCCCTTGATGGTCACGTACTGCGGTTCGAAGTCATGGTCGAGATCCACGCCGAGCTTGCTCTTGGGCAAATCTTTGATGTGGCCGACGGAGGCCATGACGGTGTAGCTCCGCCCGAGATACTTGTTGATGGTCTTCGC
>FKKE01006086.1_pt1 | contig 14659 bp, 15 predicted proteins | sample 1106331 | NCBI WGS metagenome assembly FKKE01 (sample SAMEA3931202, study PRJEB13176) | freshwater metagenome | biome: Drinking water system; feature: drinking water; material: freshwater | place: China | collected 2013-02-06 | reverse complement strand
CAAAATGATATTAAAAAAGTATTGGCTTATTCTACGGTAAGTCAATTGGGATATATGTTTCTTGCTCTGGGTGTAGGTGCTTATACAGCAGCTGTATTTCATGTAATGACACATGCTTTCTTTAAAGCCCTGTTATTCCTGGGAAGCGGAAGTGTGATTCATGCAATGGGTGGAGAACAGGATATACGAAATATGGGGGGCTTAAATAAAAAATTAAAGATCACTTCAATTACATTTTTAATTGGATGTATTGCTATAGCCGGTATTCCGCCACTTAGCGGATTCTTTTCAAAAGATGCGATCTTATTGGGGGCATTTCTGAAAAAAGAAGGCGGGGTCATTTTGTATTCAATAGCATTGTTTACTGCGTTGCTTACCGCTTTTTATATGTTCCGTTTGTATTTTTTAACCTTCACTGGCAAGTTCAGAGGTACACAAGAACAAGAACATCATTTGCATGAAAGCCCATCTTTGATGACGACTCCTTTGATCATTCTTGCTGTATTGTCTGTCATTGGAGGGTTTGTTGGTATACCGGAAGCAATCATGACGGGAGGAGATAGGCTAATGCATTTCCTTTCATCGGTTATTACTGAGCATAAACATGAAATTTCACATTCAACAGAATATGTATTGATGGCATTATCAACAGGATTGGTGATCCTCACAATAATCGTTGCCTGGTTCAGGTTTAAAAATTATAAATCAAAAGAGGAAATTGGTTTGGGAAAGGTATTGGAGAATAAATGGTATGTTGATGAATTGTATGATAACATCATTGCAAAACCCCTGAACAGCTTTGCAGGTTTTCTGAATGCTTTTTTTGAAAAATATATTATCGATGGTGTGGTAAACGGCGTTGGCAGGACAGTGAATTATGGCAGCCGGCAATTAAGATTATTACAAAGCGGGCAGGTAGGCAGTTATGTGTTACTGATGGTATTGTCGATATTGCTTTTATTATTATACGAGTTTTTTATAAAGAAATAATAACCGCTGTTTCAAGGGCGAACGATAGATATAAAATTTATTTGAAAAGAAAATTGTAAATGTTCTAAAAGCTCCGCTTCAGGCGGATTGGTATATGATCGCATTATTACTGATATTGATCCCATTGTTGACCGGCATTGCAAACTTTTTCATTAAGAAAGAAGCAAATGCAAAAGGCTGGGCTTTGCTTTCTTCATTTGCCACAGTGACAGTTTCAATATTAGGATTAACGATCCTGGATAAACCGGAACTTTTACAATTTAAATGTGAATGGTTGCCGGGATTGGGTTCCAGTTTTTCTTTACGTCTGGATGGAATGGGTCAGTTGCTTTGTTTATTAACGGCAATTTCATTTCCACTCATTTTTATATCTACATGGAATCGTCAGTATAAAAATGCACATAATTTTTATGCATTAATGTTGCTTTCGCAAGCAGGTTTAATGGGAGTGTTCCTTGCAATGGATGCCTTGCTGTTTTATTTTTTCTGGGAGCTTGCGTTGATACCTGTTTATTTTCTCTCTTCTATATGGGGTGGTGAAAGAAGAATTGCAGCCACATTCAAATTTTTCATTTACACTTTTGTTGGCTCATTACTGATGCTTGTTGGTATCATCTATCTGCAAACACTTACACCAGACAGATCATTTGCTATTGAATCATTTTACCGGCTTGTATTACACCGGGATGACGACAACTGGGTATTCTGGTTGATATTTATTGCATTTGCTATCAAGATCCCCGTATTTCCTTTTCATAGCTGGCAACCCGATGCCTATGAGCAATCACCAACAGCAGTCACGATGGTGCTGAGTGGTATCATGGTAAAAATGGGAGTATTTGCTATCATTCGCTGGTTACTTCCTGTTTTACCACAAGCTTCTTTTGCTTATGGCGAAAAGATGATCGCTATGTGGACGATCGCTGGAATGATCTACGCTTCATTACTTGCATGGCGGCAAAATGATCTTAAAAGACTGATCGCTTATTCTTCCATAGCTCACCTTGGATTGATGGTGGTAGCTATATTTTCTGAGAATGAAATAAGCATGCAGGGGGTTATGATCCAAATGTTCAGTCATGGTGTCAATATCATCGGGCTCTGGGTTATTGTAGATGTCCTGGAAAGAAAATTTGGTACAAGAAAGCTTTCTGATCTTGGCGGCCTTGCACAAAAAGCACCGGTAATGTCGATTATGTTTGTGGTGATCGTTTTGGCAAATATTGGTTTACCACTAACAAATGCTTTTGTAGGCGAGTTCATGATGTTCACAGGGATTTTTAGTTCAAAATTTTCGGCATATGAACTGATCACTGTACCGCTTGCGGGTCTTACAATAATTTTTGGAGCGATATATATGTTGCGGATGGTGCAGAAAGTGATCTATGGTAATACAAATGAGTTAACGGAAAATGCAACGGATATTGGTCCCAATGAAAAATTAGTGTTGGGAATAATTGTAGCAATGATAATTGTTGCTGGTGTCTACCCGCAGGTTTTTTTAGACCTGACAAAAGAAACCACAGAACTGATATTGAAACAAGCGAATGTGCTTGTTAAGTAAAATAATAAAACAGAAAGCCGGAGAATGAATGCGTTAATCATATTGGCAGTAATGGGGGTAGTGATGATGTTCAGCGGTTTATTGCTGAAACAAAGATCAGCTATTCGTACGGTAGCCTTGATTGGCCTTTTAGCTGCGATTGTTTTGAATGTGATGGAAACTTATGGTTTTCATTTATTCAATATCAACAGCAAAGGCATGATGAATTTCGATCGCTTTGCTCTTTTCTTCAATACCATTGCACTGGTATGCACATTCATTTTCTTTTTGCTTTCCGCAAAGGAAATGGAAAAGGTCGGCATGCAATACTCCGATTATTTTGCTCTGATATTCTTTATTCTTTGCGGCATCATTCTTTCCGCTTCATTCAATTCTTTACTGATCCTCTTCCTGGGCATAGAGATCATTTCAATTCCCTTATATATTTTAACCGGCAGTGATAAAAGAAATTTAAAAAGCAACGAAGCTGCGCTGAAGTATTTTTTGCTGGGATCCTTTTCAACAGGTCTTATGCTGATGGGTATCACACTTATTTATGGCGATTCAGGTTCATTTGCGATAGAAGCCATCACTGCTCCTGAAGCTGCACCATCGGTTTTGCTGATTGCCGGTTTATTATTACTGATGTTCTCCATGGCATTTAAAGTGTCAGCTGCTCCTTTTCATTTCTGGACCCCCGATGTGTATGATGGTGCACCCACCGTATTCACATCATTCATGGCTACGATAGTTAAAGCAGCGCTGTTCATTGCCTTTCTTCGTCTCTTCTATCATGCTTTTGGCGATATTCATGCTACATGGAAACTGGTCATCGCCGTGTTAACAGCATTGACTTTATTCATTGGAAATGTTACCGCCGTATTTCAGCAAAGTGTAAAAAGAATGCTGGCCTATTCAAGTATTGCACAGGCAGGGTTTATGTTGATGGCCATACTTGCATTGAACAGCATAGGCGCTGAAGGTATCTTGCTTTATGCTACTGCTTATTGTCTTTCTACCATAGGCCTGTTTGCTATTCTGGTAAAAATGAAAGACTATACGTTTGAAGGATTCAATGGGTTTGCAAAGCACCAGCCATTGCTGGCAGCAACAGCCGTTATATTTCTTTTATCATTAGCCGGCATACCATTAACAGCAGGATTCCTGGCAAAGTATTATATGCTCAATGCTGTGATCAATAACGGTGAATTTTTATGGCTTGTTATTTTTGCCGTATTGATGGCGGCTATCAGTGTTTATTATTATTTCCGTGTTATACAGGCCATGTATTTTAAAGAAGGCGAAGCCCAGCCAATAGAAGTAAGCTCTTCTTTTAAATGGGTGATTGCCGTAGTAGCTGTATTAGTTATCATACTTGGTGTATATCCTCAGCTTTTATTTTATTGGTTTTACTTCTAGCCACTGCTGGTTGCTGATGTTTAATACAAACTATCATCGCAATTTTTGAATGTTTCAACAGGCGCCATAAACCGGGATAGATTAACCAGCAACCCATAACTGATACCACTTATGGATTTGCCTTTTTCAAAAACGTTTGGCCCCTATCTTTGTTTTCCTGATAGCAATCGGGATAAATAAATTTTTCATCACATGAGAAAGACTACAAGCCGTTTATTACTCGGCATAACAATGTTATGCCTTTCTACAATTGTTCTTGCCCAGCAAACCAGAACACAACAACAGCCAGGTGATACCACAAGACCGACAACACAAAGACCCGCTACAGGTCCAAAGCCTTACCGGGAAGTAATTACCGATAAAGCAGTAACAAGAAATGGTTTTTTCAAAGTTCATAAAGTAGAAGACAAGTACTATTTTGAGATCCCCAATGACCTGCTTTGGCGTGATATACTTGTTGTGAATCGTATTTCTCAAACACAGGCGGGTACCGGTTATGGCGGCGACCAGGTAGGACAAAATGTGATTCGTTTTGATAAAGGACCCAACAACAAAATGTTCCTTCGTACAATATCGTATGCGGTTTATGCAAAGGATTCCAGCTCCCCGATGTTCTCTTCTGTTGCCTACTCCAATCTTCAACCTATTTCTTTTTCATTTGATATAAAAGCATTCGGAAAAGATTCTGCCACATCAGTCATCGAGGTTACAGATTTTGTAAATGGCGATAATGATGTTTTATTTTTTAGCAATACGGCAAAAACGCAAAGGCGTTTAGGTTCTTTGCAGGCCGATAAATCGTATATCGTTAGTATAAAACCTTACCCCATCAATATTGAGATCAAAGCAGTAAAAACATATGGCAGAACACCTGCTCCAGCCGGTACAGGTGGTGGCGGTTTTGGTATACCGCAACCGCAGGGAAACCTTACTGTAGAAATGAACAGCTCAATGGTATTGCTGCCAAAAACCCCAATGCCGGCAAGACATTTTGATGCAAGGGTCGGTTACTTCACCGTTGGCTATACAGATTTTGATGCCAATCCACAGGGAGTAAAAGATATTACTTTGATAAAACGCTGGAGGCTGGAACCAAAACCCGAAGACATTGAAAAATATAAAAGAGGTGAATTGGTTGAGCCGCAAAAACCCATCATCTTTTATATTGATCCTACAACACCAAAAAAATGGATACCCTATTTGATACAAGGTGTAAATGATTGGCAGGCTGCTTTTGAAAAAGCAGGATTCAAAAATGCCATATTTGGTAAAATGGCACCTACCAAAGAAGAAGATAGCACATGGAGTTTAGAAGATGCCCGAAACTCGGCTATAGTGTACAAGCCATCAGATATTTCAAATGCAAGCGGTCCCAGTATTTCTGATCCTCGCAGTGGCGAGATCATTGAAAGCCATATCAACTGGTATCATAATGTGATGGAACTGATCCGCAACTGGTATTTGATACAAGCGGCACCCAGTGATCCCCGTGCAAGGAAAATGGAATTCCCCGATGAATTGATGGGACGTCTTATTCGTTTTGTATCATCACATGAAGTGGGTCATACATTGGGTCTTCGTCACAATTTTGGGTCAAGCTCGTCGGTACCGGTTGAAAATTTAAGAAACAAAGAATGGGTAGCTAAAAATGGTCATACTCCTTCGATCATGGATTATGCCCGTTTTAATTATGTAGCACAACCCGAAGACGGATTAAGTGGTGAAGAACTGCAGGCACGTATTGGTGATTACGACAGGTGGGCAATTGAATGGGGTTACAGACGCTTTTACGAATTCAANNTTCAATTCACCCGAAGCAGAAAAAGGTAAAATAAACCAATGGACAAGAGAGAAATTAAAAGATCGTCGCTTATGGTGGGGCGATGGAGAAACCAACCAGGATGATCCCCGTTCACAAACAGAAGACCTTGGCGACAATTCAATAAAAGCAAGTGAATATGGTATTAAGAATTTAAAAAGAATAGTTCCGGAATTAATGAACTGGACAAAAGTGGACAATGAAGATTTTTCAAACCTGTCAGATATTTATAACCAGGTAAGCGGACAATTCAACCGTTACATGACTCATGTAACAAGAAATGTAGGAGGAATTTATAAAACACCTAGAGTGGTTGAAGACACAGAACCTGTATATGAGTTTACACCAAAAACAAGACAAGCTGAAGCGGTTGCTTTTTTAAATCAGCAATTATTTACTACACCCACCTGGTTGATCAATAACAATGTTTTTGCAAGAACAGGAGCCAATCCCCTTACAATTATTGGAAACATCCAGGACAATTCGTTAAGTCGTTTGTTCAGCGGAATTACTCTAACCAAACTGATCAATGCGGAAACTACACTGGGCAGCAATGCATATAGGATGAGTGATCTTTTCAGCGATCTGAAGAAAGGAATATGGTCAGAATTAACTACAAAAAAGAACATAGATGTTTACCGGAGAAATCTTCAGAAATCATATATTAATATCTTAACAAACTTAATTACACCGGCAGAGATTACTATCAACCTCGGCGGTGGTTTTAATGTGGCTCCTGCTGTGAACGTTGATAAATCGGATATTAAAAGTTTTGTAAGGGCCCATTTAGCAGCACTAAGACCCGAAGTGGCTGCCGCTGCAGGCACATTAACTGATCCAATGAGTAAATATCATTTACAGGATATTATCAAAAGGATCGATGATGCATTAAATCCAAAAAAGTAAATTTCAACCCGTAAAGAAGAACCCCGATCGCAGGGGCTCTTCTTTTAACGGGCCGGCTATCAAATTCTCTACCTTTGAGATCACCTGGTTTATTATTTTCGGTTTTCAGATGAGATTAAAAGATATTCTAGGCATTGCATTCCGTTCTGTTCGCAGCAATATGCTACGTACAGTGCTTACCGTTTTGATCATTGCATTAGGGATTACTGCGCTTGTTGTGGTAAATACGGCTATCAAAGCGATCGATCAGAAATTTACAGAAAGCTTTTCTACTATGGGAGCAAATGGCTTTACTATCCGCTACAGGGATCGGAACATCCGATTTGGCGGAGGGGATAACGAGGTAAAGAAAGAAAAAAAAGGAAGTAAAAAGCAAAGAACATCCAACCAGAGTAAAAGGATCACGAAAGATGAAGCAGAGTTATTTATTAGCACCTATCATTTCCCTTCTTCAAAAGGGCTTTCGGTTTTTGCCACCCGCAATGCCATCGCTTCTTTTGAAACCAAAAAAACCAGTCCGAATGTATTTGTATTTGGCGGTGATGAAAATTATCTTGTTTTGAATGGTTTTAAAATAAAAGCCGGCAGGAATTTTAACCAGGCCGATATTCAGTCCGGGAGAAATGTTTGTATAGTAGGCTATGATATTGCAAAGAAACTATTCCCCAAAAATCCTGATAAGATCGTAAATGCCATCATTCGGGTACAAAACATTCCATATCGTGTTATTGGATTATTAGAAAGCAGGGGCTCATCATTCGGAATGAGCTATGACAACCGGATCATGACAAGCTATACGAATGTGAACCGTCAATTCAGCTCAGGTATTAGTTATGTGATAGCGGTAATGACGGATGATATAAAAAAAGTAAATGCAGCTATGGGCGAAGCAGAAGGTGTATTCAGAGCTGTCAGGAAACTATCAACCACAGAAGAAAGCAATTTTGTACTCGACCGTAATGACAGCATTGCCGAAAAGGCGATGAATAGCTTAAGCATGATCTCACTAACCGCTGTAGTTATCGGGTTTATTACCTTATTGGGTGCGGCCATTGGCTTAATGAATATAATGCTGGTGGCCGTAACCGAGAGAACAAAAGAGGTTGGTCTTATAAAAGCAATAGGAGGAAAAAAGCGTACTGTCATTTCTCAGTTTTTATTAGAAGCAATTATCATTAGTGTTTTGGGAGCCCTTTTAGGTATCATTCTCGGTATCTCGTTGGGAAATTTTTTCTCACTTGTGATCAGTACAGGATTTGTAGTTCCCTGGAATTGGGTCATACTTGCTATCGTTATATGTTCAATAACCGGCTTATTGGCCGGTCTCTATCCCGCATTCAAAGCCGGGAGGTTAAATCCAATTGAAGCACTTCGTTATGAATGAACTTATGCCTTGATCAGGCAGCTATTTTAAGTTCGTATCTGTCTGAGGCTAACCGTTGTTTGGGCAGGCCGGTAAAATCAAGCAGCCTCTTGGTTCATATTAAAAAATCATTAACTTGTACCGCTCTGATTAAAATTTTTTGAGGGGGTATTTGAAGCATTTCATCTTTTTTTCCTTAGAATTGTGTCCCTGAAAAAAATCAAATCTTTTTTTAAAAATTCTAAACACTAAAAACAAAGATCATGGCTGAAACTAAACCGACTGCAACAGCAAGTGTGAAAGCTACTTCAGTACAAGCAAAGAAAAGCAGTAACGCCATTTCATGGCTTGCCCCTATTATTTGTATCATCGCTGGTTATTGTATCTGGCGTTTTATTTTCGGTAATCCCGACGGGTTTGAAAAGCCTGATCCAAAAGGCGGATTCTGGCCTCATCACCTAAAACCAAAAGGCGAGTTGAACAAAATATATGAAGGCGGTATCATTGTTCCTATTCTTATTGGAATGTTTCTGATGGTTGTTACATTCTCAATCGAAAGATTATTGACCATTAGTAAAGCATTGGGCAGCGGCTCAATTGCAGATTTCATTCGCAAAGTGCAATATCACCTTGCCAATAGAAATGTAGATGCTGCAATTGCTGAGTGTGATAAACAACGTGGTTCTGTGGCAAATGTTATGCGTGCCGGTTTACGTCGTTACAAAGAAATGACCTCAAATAGTGAGCTTTCAACAGATCAAAAAGTTTTAGCTATTCAAAAAGAAGTAGAAGAAGCAACAGCACTTGAATTACCGATGCTACAGAAAAATCTTGTATTCCTATCTACCATCACTACGGTTGGTACCCTTGTTGCCCTCTTAGGTACGGTATTGGGTATGATACGTTCGTTCGGAGCTCTGGGTGATGCTGGTGGTGGTGCCGGCGCGGCTACTGAACTGGCGGTAGGTATTTCTGAGGCTCTTTACAATACAGCCCTGGGTATTGGTACATCTGCCATAGCTCTTATCATGTACAACGTATTTACCACCAAGATCGACTCGATCACATATGGTATTGATGAGTCAGGTTTCACACTTACCCAAAGCTTTGCATCTCTTTACAAATAAGAGACAATTGCTTTTATGGAAATTATGAAACATTGAATCTCAACTTTAAACACTTTTAAAAATGCCCAGTGTTAAATTACCAAGAAAGAGCACATTTGTTGACATGACACCGTTTGTGGATGTGGCTTTCCTCATCCTTACATTCTTTATCATGGCTACCAAGTTCAAGCCTGCCGATCCTGTTGAAGTGAAAACTCCTAATTCAGTTTCTACAAAGGATATTACTGAAACAGATCACCTGCAGGTAACTTTTGATAAGGATGGAAGAGTTTTCTTTCACATCAAGCCACAAAAGGATAATAGTATCAAACGGGCTGTTATCGAAAATTTGAATACTACAAGGAACCTTGGATTGACTAAGGAAGAGATAAACAATTTTATGATGACGGAAGCTATTGGAGTACCATTTTCAGGTTTAAAACAGCTTTTGTCAGTTCCAGTCGAGCAACAGGCTAATTTCAGACAGCCAGGTATTCCTGTTGATACAGTTGGCGGTGAATTACTTTATTGGATCAGGGATGCAGTAAGTGCTTTTTCAGGTCACACTTTAAAATATTATCTCAAAGGAGATAATGACGCCAAGTTCCCGACTTTCAAATATGTGTTAAATGCATTTAAGAAAAATGACATTTTAAAATTCAATATGATCACAATGCTTGAAGATGTACCGGCTGGTACTGAACTTTCAGCAATCAGGAACAGGGATAAGGGTACTGGAACAACAGCACCGAAATAATTGTAAATCTTTAAATAATTAAAATATGGCAAGTATTGATGAAGGCGGTGGTGAAAGCCACAAAAAAGGCCCGGGGGTAAAAAAAGCCAAAAAACTTTCTACCCGTGTTGATATGACACCGATGGTAGACCTGGGATTCTTGCTTATTACGTTTTTCATTTTTACCACAACAATGAGCAGTCCTACCACAATGGACCTCTTTATGCCGAAGGATACTGATAAAGATGAGGAACAGAATAAAGCAAAAGAATCCGGAGCACTTACCTTATTGCTTGGCAAGGATAATGTGATCTACTATTATGAAGGACAGTTAAAAGAAGATGCTTCAAACTTTTTAACCTCCAGTTTTAGTAAGATACGCCAGGTGATCATCGAAAAGAAAAAAGCAGTGATAGCTACCCATGTACACGATGAGGGATGCAAAAAGATACAGGAAAAAGCCCGGGTAGGTGATTCCAAATCCGGTATTAAACCAGATCCAAATTGGCAAAAAGCATGTTTGGACAAGGACCTGGTGGTAGTAATTAAGCCAGATGAAGAGGCAACTTATAAGAACACCATTGATATCCTTGATGAAATGGCTATCAATGATGTAAAGCGTTATGCCATGGTTGACCTTTTCCCGGTTGAAAAGGAATTGATTATTAAGACACAAGGTGGCAAATAATTTGTTCAATTAATGTGGAATCTGGTTGATTCTGCATCTAACATTAAAAGCGCTGCAAATGGAAATAAACAAAATTCTTTCAAGCGATATACTGGATCTTCTTTTTGAGGACAGGAATAAGGCATACGGTGCTTATGATCTTCGTAAGACCTATAAGAAAAGGCTTACCATAGCATTGATATGTACAGCCGCTATTGCTCTATTAGCATTGGGAGGTTCTCTCCTTGCCAGTAGTTTAAAACAGAAAGAAGGCAAAGTCCAGGTACGTGAAATGACCCTTACTGAACTAAACCAGGAAGAGGAAAAGAAACCTGAACCGCCACCCCCGCCTCCGCCAAAACAGGAACCTCCGAAAGTGGAAATGACAAAATTCACTCCGCCTAAAATTGTAAAAGATGAGGAAGTAAAAAAAGATGAGATACCCCCTGAAACAAAAGAACTTGAAAAGACAGTGATCGCTTTGGAAAACCAGGAAGGTATTAAAGATGAAGGTTTGGCGCCAACTATTGTTGATGAGGGTAAGCAGGTAATTGAAGAAAAAAAAGAAGAGGACGAAAACCAGGTATTTACAAAGGTGGAAGTGGAAGCCAGTTTTAAAGGTGGTGAAAAAGAGTGGAGAAGATATCTGGAAAGAAATCTTGAGGCCAATGTACCTGTTGATAATGGTGCACCAGAAGGTACTTATACCGTAACCGTTCAGTTCATAGTTGACAAAGAAGGCAAAATAAGTGATGTAAAAGCGTTATCAAATCATGGACATGGAATGGAAGAAGAAGCAATGAGAGTAATTAAAAAAGGTCCCGATTGGATACCTGCTATTCAGAATGGACGTAATGTAAAAGCTTATCGTAAGCAACCGATCACTTTTGTCGTAGCTGCGGAATAAATTATTATTTCAAAACATATTCATATCCCTCCCGATTAGTCAGGAGGGATTTTTATTTTTGTCTAAATGACTTCAGCGGAGAGTTCTTTATGAATGGAAGATCACCAGGTTGGGAAGATACTATTGTAGCATTAGCAACACCTCCGGGCATTGGTGCTATTGGTGTCATAAGGTTAAGCGGAGGAAAAGCGTTTGAAATAGCGAATGATCTTTTCCCCTCAAAAGATCTTACAGAGCAAGCTTCTCATTCTATACATGTTGGCGTTATCCATGATAATGGAGCAGACCTGGATGAAGCAGTCATTTCATTATTTAAAAATCCAAGATCATATACAGGTGAAGATGTAGTAGAAATTAGCGGGCATGGCTCACCATTTGTTTTGCAACAGATCATCAATGCGTGCATTCAACGTGGAGCAAGATTGGCAAAACCGGGAGAGTTCACTCAAAGAGCATTTTTAAAAGGTAAGCTTGATCTGGCCCAGGCTGAAGCAGTTGCCGATCTTATTGCATCCAATACCGCAGCTTCGCAAAAAACGGCATTGCATAATATCCGGGGTGGTTTTTCAAATAAACTTAAAGAGCTGAGAGAGCAACTGATAAAGTTTTCAGCACTGATAGAGCTGGAGCTTGACTTCAGCCAGGAAGATGTGGAGTTTGCAGACAGGAAACAATTTTATGAATTGATAAATGAATTGAGCAAGCTGACTGATCAACTGATCAATTCATTTCGTTTAGGAAATGTGATCAAGAATGGAGTGACAGTTGCCATTGTTGGCAAACCCAATGCAGGCAAATCAACTTTGCTGAATGCATTGCTGCAGGAAGACAGGGCTATTGTAAGTGAGATACCCGGAACAACAAGAGATACCATTGAAGAAGTGATCAACATTGATGGTATTCTTTTTCGATTAATAGATACGGCAGGCATTCGTCAGCATACAAGTGACATCATTGAAAGTATTGGTGTTGAAAAAAGTTTGGATAAAATGAAAACTGCTGACCTTGTTCTTTATTTATTTGATGTTGACGACGGGAAATCTGAAGTCGGAAGTCTGAAGTCGGAATTGGAAAAGCAACAGTTGAATTATTTACTGATAGGAAATAAGATCGATAAGACGGGAGAGCAAATTGCAAAAGAAAAATTATCTGCGATCGATAATATTATTTTCATTTCTGCAAAGTCTCATAAGCATCTTGAAGTATTAAAAGAAAGAATGGTTGATAAAGTGATATCAGGCCAGGTACAGGCAGAAGATACGATAGTTACCAATGCAAGGCACTATCATGCCCTCAAAGAAGTAGCCCGGTCATTAACCGATATTAAAAAGGGATTGGATGATAAGTTGGCCGGCGACCTGCTTGCATTGGATATCCGCCGCGCATTACATTATCTTGGCGAAATAACCGGGGAGATCACCAATGAAGATCAGCTTGATTATATATTTAGTAAGTTCTGTATCGGAAAGTAACTATATTTCCTTTGTTTCATAAATCCTTGTCTTTCTTGTGTTTTGTGCAAAACTTCTTTCTCTTTTTTGTTGCCTTACCCTTCTTTATTAGGTATATTTGTTGCCTGATTGTTGCCCAATCCTGTTGCCCACACAACCGGGCAACACAAAAGAGAGATGATGCTACATACAGCTACATCCTGCAACAATCAGCTACAACAGGCAACAATGAGCAGCAATATCAGACTTCAAAAAACCTGTCAGTTTTGTGGTGAAAGGTTCACTGCAAAAACAACTGTTACGCAATTCTGCTCGGATGATTGTGCCAAGAGAGCTTACAAAAAAAGGAAGCGGGATGAAAAAGTAGAAGCAGCCATCAAACAGGAAACCGAAAAAACACTTTACAATCCCACTATCTCACAAAAAGAGTTCCTCACCATTGATGAAGCTTGTCAGCTTATCAATGCAAGCCGCTGGACCATTTACCGCCTTATAGATAAAGGCGAACTCAAAGCCGGTAAAGTTGGCCGCAATACCCGTATCCCAAGAACAGCAATTAATGAACTTTTCAAACTGACTGAAGTATGAACGTAACATTAAGACAAAGAAAGAAGGGGAATAAAATCAGCCTCTATCTTGATTATTACAGTGATGGAAAAAGAGAGTATGAATATTTGAATTTGTACCTCACACCTGAGCCGGAGAAAGGCAAGCTCACTAAAGAACAGAAGGAAGATAACCGTAAAAGGCTGGCGATGGCTGAAGCTATTCGCTCAAAGCGTTTGCTGGAAATAAAAAATGAGGAGTACGGTTTTAGAGACACTGAAAAGGTAAAAGGAAGTTTCCTGAGTTACTTTGAACAGCTAACATTAAAGCGTAGAAATAGCCAGGGCAATTGGGGTAATTGGGATAGTGTGTTAAAGCACTTGCAGAAGTTTTCACCTAATGGTGTTTCATTTAAAGAGATTGATAAACGATGGCTGGAAAAATTCAAAGCCTATTTGCAGGATGAAGCAAAAAGTAAAAACGAAAAACACCTTTCCCAAAATTCTCAAGCTTCTTATTTCGGAAAAGTAACAGCAGCATTAAAAGAAGCAGTAAAAGATGGCATCATACAAACGAACCCTGCCGCCCAGGTTGAAGCCATCAAGTCTGATGACCCGAGCAGGGAGTTTTTAACTTTAGAAGAATTACAGGCAGCAGCCAATGTAGAATGTGAAATGCCAGTATTAAAAAATGCTTTCATATTTTCTGCACTCACTGGCTTACGTTGGTCAGATATTGAAAAGCTGGTGTGGTCAGAAGTGCAGCACTCGGAGCAGTCAGGTTATTACATTCGTTTTCGTCAGAAGAAAACAAAAGGTGCTGAAACGCTTCCGATTTCAGAACAGGCATTTCAATTATTGGGAGCAAGGAAGCAAGCGGATAGCAAAGTGTTTGAAGGATTGTATTACAGTGCCTGGCACAATCTGAAGCTGAGAGAATGGGTAATGAAAGCGGGTATCACCAAGCACATTACTTTTCATTGTGCCCGTCATACCTACGCTACTTTGCAAATCACATTGGGAACAGATATTTATACAGTGTCAAAACTCTTAGGCCACCGGCATTTAAAAACAACCGAAATTTATGCTAAAGTAATTGACCATAAAAAACAGGAGGCAGCAAACAAAATCAAAATTGAGTTATAGTAATGGAGTTAAAAATATTAGACGGTGTTATTCACGGCGATTTAAAGCCCTGGCAGATTGA
>FKKE01004613.1_pt1 | contig 14687 bp, 19 predicted proteins | sample 1106331 | NCBI WGS metagenome assembly FKKE01 (sample SAMEA3931202, study PRJEB13176) | freshwater metagenome | biome: Drinking water system; feature: drinking water; material: freshwater | place: China | collected 2013-02-06 | reverse complement strand
CGGGCCGTTTTTTTATGCCTGTGCCCATCCCCCTCCCCCTTCTCTTCTCCCCCTCTCATCACGGCCATACGTAAGACTGACCCCTAAAGGGCCACGATCCCTAGGTCTCACTCTTGCCACACCATATATGTTGGGGGTTGTCGGGCTGCAGACATAAAAAAAGCGGAGCGGAGGCGGGTCCAGAGAGCTCGTTGTGCATGGTGGAAGTCTTGGAGAGGCTTTAGGCTTCCCGGCTTGCCCTCAGGCCCAGCGAACCGGCAACCGGGCTTGCACACCACCTCCGCGGCTCGACCTCCTCATCCTCGAGTGTTCCTCTCACCGAGGCCTCCGCTCAACTATAAGGTAACGCGGTTTCTTCTGCGATCAAGCCACTGTGGGACTCCTCCACAGTCGAATAGCAGGCTGGGGCGGAAGAGGCCATCAACTGGGAACCAGAGGGAGTGTCCTTCCGCGCCGCGTCGCCCTCCAAGGCCGAAGAGCTTGAGGTTTCTCCCAATTCGGCGGTCAAGGAGGGCCTCCCGATGTAGATCGAAGTGGCATGCAAGATGCTTTGAGAATCAGAGGGGATCCGCCGTTATCAGGTTGGAGAGGAATAGGTTCACGATGAAAGTCGTCACACAGACCATCCAGAAACCGGATGACGTGAACGTCATCTTTGGCCAGGCCCATTTCATCAAGACGGTCGAGGATCTTCATGAAGTGCTAGTCACCGCAGTGCCTGGCATCAAGTTCGGCCTGGCCTTCTGCGAAGCGTCGGGGCCCTGCCTCGTCCGGTGGAGCGGGACGGACGACCAGCTGACCGAACTGGCGCGCCAGAATGCGCTCGCGATCAGCGCCGGCCACAGTTTTCTCATCTTGTTGAGCAATTGCTTTCCCATCAATGTCCTGCCGGTCATTCGCCAGGTGCCGGAGGTCTGCGGGATATACTGCGCGACGGCCAACGCCGTTGAGGTGGTCTTGGCGGAGTCGGCGCAGGGCCGGGGCGTCCTCGGCGTCATCGACGGTGAACGGCCCAAAGGGATCGAACAGGCGTCGGAGATTGAGGCGCGCAAGGCGATGCTGCGGCGATTCGGGTACAAATTCTAGCGGCACGTCAGGCGTGAGGGGTGAGGCATAAGGGGAAAGGCGCGGTGCCATGAAACGGCCGATCTTTACAGTGCAGAAGCATCAGGCCTCGCGGCTCCACTACGACTTCCGCTTGGAAGTCGGCGGCGTCCTCAAGTCCTGGGCGTTGCCGAAAGGGCCGTCGATGGATCCGGCGATGAAGCGGCTGGCCGTGCAGGTGGAGGATCACGATCTGGACTACGCCAAGTTCGAGGGGGTCATCGAAGAAGGAGCCTACGGAGCGGGGCCGGTCTTGGTGTGGGACTGCGGATGGTTCGAGGTCGACAGCGGCATCGGAGCGGCGGCCTCCGCGGCAGCCATGCTGAAAGCCGGCACGCTCGACCTGATTCTCCACGGCGAGAGGCTCAAGGGCGGGTTTGCGCTCGTGCGCATGAAGGGGCGGCCCAAGCAATGGCTGCTGATCAAGCGTAGGGATGACGAGGCGCAGCCGGGGACCGATGTCACGGGCCGCTATCGGACCTCAATCCTATCCGGTCGAACGATCGAGGATCTGCAACATGAGGCTGCGTCCGGCAGGCTGGCAGCCTTTCGGTGTCGCTAAGCGGTCATGGCGCGGGTGCACGCCAAGCGGTCTGGACATCAACCCCCAAAGGGGCCAGCGACCATGTCGTGGAACGTGCTTGCCACGGCCAAAGACTTGCAGCAGCGTCACCTCGCCAGACGGCTGCGGCGATTCGGCGATTTCCGCTGGACGGAGTTCGGCGGGGTCCTGATCGGGCGGGTCGAGGATCACGCCGCTTTTTTTGAACAATTGCGCCGACATGAGGAGGACGAGCCCGGCTTCTTGTTCCCGCTCTCCAAGCTCGTGCCGATCGATCGGACCTTTGGGTTTACCCTCGAGACACTGTTGCCGCTGGTCAAGGAAGCCATCGAGCCCTATCTGGATCGAATCGACGGCGGAGCCTTCTATGTGCGGATGGAGCGGCGGGGGCATAGCGGCGAGCTCCACGCCCAGGCTGTGGAGCAGGAAGTCGGCCGGCATGTCATCGAGATGCTTCAGTCCCGCGGAGCGATCCCGCGCATCGACTATCGTCACCCGGTCGCGGTCATTGTCATTGAAACCATTGGAGATGAATGTGGAGTCGGGCTGATCCCGCAGGCGACTCACGAACGCTATCCCTTCGTCAGGGTGTCCTGATGGGGTGTCCCGGCATTGTAAAGGAGGTCCCTTATGACGGTTCCACGGCATCTTGAAGACGCAGCGGCCAGATTAAAAGCCGCATCAACGCGGATCCACGAGGCGAAGCGAGGTCCGATCACCTGCGAGAATCAGCAGGTCTGGCTGGAGGCGCTGACGGACTACTGCGAAGCCCTCGCCGAAGTTCAGACTTTTGGCAACGAGTCGGTGCATGAAAAGCTGCACGAGCTCGCGGGACGCATCGGGCTGAAGAGATTTGCCTCAGAGGCCCGGCCGTGAGGCGACCGGCTACTAACTCTTCCGGAGCGAATGGGGGAGGCCACCGAGCCGCGAACAGACGCAAGCATAGAGGCCGCCGCTGTGCGATCTCGACCGGGTTGCCGCGATAGGAGAACGGCTGATCAAAGCTTCGGCGCGGCAGCGCCCTCTTTGTCCTTTGCCGGCGGCGGAGTTTTCTGGAGCGCCTCGATCACCTGTTCGAGTTGTTTGATCCGTTCGCGCGCCAGGTTCACTTCGACTTGAAGCTGATGAATCATGCCCGCCTCGATGGACCCGACGGTCGTGCGCAGCCGGTCGGTCTCCTTGGCCACACCCTCATGGGCCACCTTGAATTCACGAAAGTCCCCGCGCAGATTGCTCAGCGTGGTCCGGTGCGACTCAGCCTTGGATTGCAAGCTCTGCAGGCTGGCCTGCATTCCATCGACCCGTCCCTTGACGGCATCGAGGGCCACCCCGAGGGACTTGAGCAAGGTAACGTCCGTGCGCAGCGTGTCCACCGACTGGCGGGCTTGTCCCACATCGCTGCGCAGGGCGGCGACCTGGTCACCGACCTGACTGCGAAGGGCGTCGAGTTCTTTCGACGTGGCACATCCCATGGAAAGGAAGGTGAGAACAGCGAGCAGACTCCACAGGGTGGGCGACAATCTCCGGAGGAAACGGGGGCATCCTGAATGTGTCATGGGGCGCATCTCCTTGCCTCGTTCACACGAGCGACCATGGCGGTTACATGGTGGCGAAGCAAAGGGCAGACCAGGGGGCGGAGGATCGCCTCTTGGAATGTACGGGAGCAAGTCATTGAATTGGCTCGTCGTCCCTGCCCGGGCTGGGCGTTCCGTGAGGCACTCTGCCACAAGTGATGAAATCAGCCTGTAGCGAAAGGGCGCACCATCCGAGATTGGACAGGCCCATCTGGGCTTCACGAAGACGCTCTGTGAGGGAAAGGCGTTGGCACTTGTATTGCTCACTTCATTGAGGAGAGCGCCGAATAGCGATCAGTGGGAAGGAGGACCGCGATGACATTTGCCGATGCCCTACGCCTCGTCGAGTTGTTCCATGAGCGCGACTATGCTCAAGCGCGGCCCCACTTGTATTTCAAATCCAAATCAGGGGGATGGGTGCGTCCGAAGGGCGTTCGAGTACTCCCGCCGTCGGAAGAGATTGCGATCTTGGGGTTGGACAAAGAGGAGTGGGAGACCATTCCGTTCAAGGACGTGAGCTTTGGGCTGTGGTAGGGCCCTGAGGCAGGCGGCATAGTGCGCGAAATGGGGAAGGCAAAGCGGGGGAGGAGGATGACCGCGCCTCACGCACCGGTCTCCTCGTTCTTGTGCAAGGGAACTCTATGATCGCATCGGAAACGGAAACGCGCCCGTCGACGGCGCGCACGGTGGTGTGGGAAGCCTATCCCTCGTGGGCACACTTCACCTGGCTCTATCTCTTCAGTGCCCTTGCCGCTTCTCGGGCGGCGCTCTTTCTGAAGTTCGGCGTCCCAGGTTGGGAAATGTGGTTGGTCGGTGCGATGCTCCTCTTCTTGTGCGCCGCCGGCGTCCGGCGATGGGCGCATTACTCACTCACCTTGAACGAGATCGTCGTCACCAACGGCTATACCGGCCGGCCGATCCAATCGATGGCGCTCGGCGACGTGCGGGACATCTCGATCAAACAGGGGCCCATCGCCAGTTTCTTCGACATCGGCACGGTCGTCGTCCGGTCACGGAGCAGCGAGCGAGCGCTGTCCCTGCGGGGTGTCTGTGACCCCGAACTGGTCAGGGAGCGCATCGAAGGCCTTGCGCCGAACCACATCGTCAGGGTCCCGGGCCAGCCCGAGCCGATCCCGTGAGCAGGGGATGAATAGGCAAGCCGGCAAGACGTTGCGCGGCGACCGAAGGCGAAGCCGCGAGGTCGCGGCCGTTTTGATGGCCCGTCTCCCGGGGCGATTTTCGACCGAGCTGGGGCTGAGGCTGGAAGGGCGCCGCCGTCTGGATCTCTTCCTGTGGCTTTTGGCCGCGATCCTCTTCGGCACCAGGATCTCCGGCTCGATCGCCGTGCGCACGCATGCGGAATTCGTCCGCCGTGGGCTCACCTCGCCCGAGCGCATGCTCCAGACCGGGTGGGATGGTCTCGTCGAGGTCCTCGACGCGGGCGGCTACGTCCGGTACGACTACAAGACCGCGACCAAGCTGCTGGAGGTGGCGAAGAACCTCCTCGACCGCTACGACGGCGATCTGAACAAGCTGCACGCGGCGGCCCGGAATGCGGAAGATCTGAACGTCCGGTTGAAAGGGCTGGGGAAGGGCATCGGCGACGTGACCGTGGAGATCTTCCAGCGCGAATTGTGGGAGGTCTGGCCCAAGGCACAGCCGCCGCTGTCATCGCTGGCCCTCTTGGCGGTGAACCATTTGAAGTTGGGAATGTCTGCGGCAACAGGGCGCGCGGTCAACGCGATCGGTCCCCTCCGGCAGGTGTGGAACGAAGCAGGACCGTCCGGCTATGGGTTTGCCGACTTCGAGTCCGCGCTCGTGCGGTTGGGGCGGGACTACTGCCGCAAACAGCGGTGGGATGCCTGCCCGATGCGGGACTTCGGTTGTGGTCTGCGTCGACGGCGGACGGGCTGAAAGGCGGGAGAGCCCCGCGAGGGGTCTTGTATGTCTGTGGAAAGCTTCGAATTCATCCTTGCGGGCCTCGTAGTCCTCGTGCTCCTGTGGTTTGTCTGGTGGAAGGGGCGATCTGACTAGTTGCGAGAGAGAATTGGTCTGGCTGGGGAGAGCGTGCCGTAATCGGGTTGCAGCCGCGCCAGCCATTCAGTAAAGTGATGAAGGCCTTCAGGCTCCATCCCCGCACCGGTGATGCTCCGTTCCATTCAACCAGTCGTAAGGAGATACGATGTTCATCCGTAACAAGCTGGTCTTGATTGGGCTCCTGGTCTGGTACCTGGCGATTTCGATCTGGACCGCGCAGTCGCCGGCTGATCCCCAGTTCTGGCTCTTGTCCAGCATCCTGCCCGCTGTCTTCGTGCTGGTCCTGATCGCCACGCACCGCGCCTTTCCCTTGTCTCAGGCCTCCTACGCGTTCATCACGCTGTTCCTGACGCTTCACACGATCGGCGTCCATTACACCTACGCGGGCGTGCCGGCTGGGACATGGCTGCAACAGGCACTGGATCTGAACCGGAATCACTTCGACCGGATCGTGCACTTCAGTTTCGGGTTCTTGCTGGCCTACCCCCTGGAAGAGCTGTTTCGGCTGAGCGCGGGCGCGCGGGGCTGGCTCCTGTACTATCTGCCGGTCATGACGGTGCTGGGGCTGAGCGGCCTCTGGGAAATTATCGAATCGTGGGTCGCCGGGGCGGTGCATCCGGAACTCGGCATCACCTATCTCGGCTCCCAGGGAGATGTCTGGGATGCCCAGAAAGACATGGCCGCGGCATTCTACGGCGCGGTGCTCTGCGTGACGGTGCTCGCGATCGTCCGCGCGTGGCGCAGGCCTCAGCCGGCGCTCCAAGCTGAGGCGGTGGTCTCAGAATAATCCACGGTCATGGGAGCCGGGGTGTCAGATTGGGGCGTGACGCAACGGCGAAGCGACCGCCTGCTGCTCCAGGGACTGCTGCTCTGGTACGGGTTGTTGTGGACGTGGTTGGCCATCGAGCCCCTCAATCGCCGAGATTGGCTCCTTGAAAACCTGCTGGCCTTCACGGCGGTCGCCCTCCTGGTCCTCACGTACCGGCGGTTTCAGTTTTCAACCCTCTCCTATTGCCTGATCGCCGCCTTCATGACGCTCCACGCAGTCGGGGCGCACTATACCTATGCGGAGGTGCCGTTCGGCTATTGGCTCAAGGACCTCTTCGGACTCAGCCGAAATCCCTTCGATCGGCTTGTCCATTTTGCGTTTGGCGCCCTGTGCGGTTATCCCGTCCGTGAATGGCTCATGCGCACGGCCGGTGTCCGGGGACTGTGGTCCTACTATCTGCCGGTCAACGTGGTCCTCGCCCAGAGCGGTCTGTTTGAGGTGATTGAGGCGGTGATCGCGGTCCTGGTCAGCCCCGAGCTGGGCAGCGCCTACCTCGGCACGCAGGGGGACGAGTGGGATGCGCAGAAGGACATGGCGTCGGCGTTCGCCGGCGCGGTGCTGAGCATGGCCGTCAGGCTCGTGGCGGCGAAAGAGACAAGCCAGCTAGAACGCTGAATTCGCTACGTCCTCAATGACTCCTCGGAGGCCGGAGACGACGCGGGCCATGCGGGCATAGTCGACCTTGTCGGGGGTGTCGGCGGCGGTATGGTAATGGGGGTAGCGATTCGGCGCGGTGTCGGTCACCATCACGGCGGGGTAGCCTGCCTTCCAAAACGACCAGTGGTCGGACCAGGCCACGCCGGGGACCCATTCCCAGAGCGCCCCGCCTTCGGAAGGAAACCGGGCGTGGCGGCGGAAGGCCGTCAACAACTCCCGCACCCAAGGGGCGTTCTCGATGTTGCTGACGAAGGCGATAAAATTCCCGGTGGACGGATAAAAAAAGCCGAACGGAAAGGGATAGCCTTGGCTTCCGGGCTGATCGGAATAAGAGCCGATCGTTTCCAGACTCAACATCAGCCTGATCTGGTCGCCTCGCTCGCGGCACCGCGCCGCATAGATCCGGCTTCCCATGTCGCGACTCTGAAACAACGGCGGCTCTTCGTTGGTAAATGCGACGAACCGCACCGTGCGTGCGGGCTGCAGCGCGGTGAAGACCCGCGACAGCGCCAGCAGGGCGGCGACACCTGTCGCGTTGTCGTTGGCGCCGGGACTGCCTTGCACCGAGTCGTAGTGCGCGCCGATCAGCACGATCTCGTCCGGGCGCGTCTTGCCCCTGACTTCCGCTTCCAGGTTCTCGCAGGGTTGTCCTGAAACCTCATATTGGTGCCGCTGCACCGTGTAGCCGAAACTCGTCATGGTGGCGCGCAGATAGTCCGCGGCGGCGACAAGCTGCCGGTACCGGAAGAGATTGCGTTCGCCGATCGTACCCGCGAGCTGGTGCACGTAGGCATGAAGTTCTTGTTCGAGACGATGCTCTTCGTCCGTCAGAGGCGGCAGCGGTCCTCGGAAGGAGTCAGGCGGCATCCGGATCATGGGCGCCTATTCTCGCACAGTGGCGGCGTCGGGCGAAGATGCTGGGCTCCTGATGTGCCGATTGTCCCTCCCTGCCGCAGCAAGATTCGCTCACTGTGGAAATCTCCCTCAGCCGCCTCCCTGTGAATGAGCCCGGTGAGGGCCCGGAGCCGCAACTTCCTGCGAAGGCTCAGCGGGTTCCATTTCTCCCCTTGGGAATGACTGCGGCACCCCTTTTGCTCACGACTCGGGTATGTGACTTAGTGAAAGGAGCCGACATGAGAGGGCTGGCGGCAAGTACGGTGGTCGTATGGCTGGTGGGATGCGCCGGGGTCCCGGTCGTGCCTCCCGACCTCCAAGACAAGGTGGATCGGACTGTCTCGTTTCTCCAAGTGAAAGCCTCGCCGCTCTCGTACAAAGGCCGTCTGATCGTGGCAGGGGGGATGGTGCTGACGGCCAAGCCGCTGAAACAGGACGGCACGAGAATCGAAATCCTTGAGTTACCGCTTGACGGGGATGACGAACCGAGAGGCCGGTTGACCGACTCGCACGGGCGCTTTCTGGCCTTCCACAGGGAGTTCGTCGATCCGGCCACGATTCCCATGGGGACACAGGTCACGGTCGTCGGTGAAGTCACCGGATCGGTCACCTTGGCGGTGGACGAGACCGAGTATGTCTATCCCACGCTGGACATCAAGACCCTCACGGTCTGGCCGCCCAAGATCCCCATGTGGTGGGGTCGGCCCTATCCGTATTTCGGCGCCTATTGGGGTCCGTACTGGGGGCCCTATTGGGGACTACCTCCGGGGATTCCGCGGTAGGGAGGGGGAGGGATGTGATGAGGCCGTCCGCCGAGTTTGCTCTGTTCAAAGATCGCCATGACGCCGGACAACGGCTGGCGCAGAAGCTGCTCCATTATAAGGGGGCGAAGGACGCGATCGTCATCGCGCTGCCCCGCGGCGGGGTGGTGGTGGGCTATGACATCAGCCTGGCGCTGCGACTGCCGTTGGATGTCTTGATCACGCGCAAGTTGGGGACTCCCTCAAACCCCGAACTGGCCATGGGCGCCTTGGCCGAAACCGGTTACCAGCATATGAACACGGATGTCATCCGGCAGTATAGCGTGAGCAAGGCCCAAATAGAGCAGGAGACCGTGCGTCAGCAGGGGGAAATCAAGAGGAGAATCGAACGGTATCGGGAAGGCCGTCCGCTGCCATCCTTAAAGGGCCGGACGGTCATCCTCGTGGACGACGGCATCGCGACAGGGGCGACGTTCTTTGCATCGCTCGGGGCGCTCCTGAAGGCGGAAGCGGCACGGACCGTCGCCGCGGTACCGGTCGCGCCTCCCCGTACCTTGGCCGAACTGGAGCGTCTCGTCGACGAAACGGTCGTCCTGCACACGTCCGACTGGTTCTTTGCGATCGGGCAGTTCTATGAACAGTTTCCTCAGATTGAGGATGGGGAAGTCATCGCCTGCCTTGAGAACGTGCGCAGGGTCCTCCAGGCGGAGGAGAAAACCCGGACGTGAAGATTCTCTGCGCCCTCGACGGCTCTCGCCATTCGCAATGGGCCTTGGACTGGCTGCCCCATCTATGTGCCCCGGAGGAGGCGTCGCTGTGGCTGGCGCATGCCGTCGATCTGACTCAATTCAAGTCCCTTCCCACGCTGGGTCGGAGGGGCCGCGTTGCGCTGGTCAAGGTGTTGGAGTCGTCGTTGGAAGGGGCGGCCCGCCTGCTCGAGAGGGCTCAGGCAAAGGCGGCGGCAGAGGGCTGGAATGTGCGGGCCAGACTCCTGCGTGGCCGCCCGGCCGAGGCGATCGCCCGCTTGGCCGAGCGGGAGCAGACGGATCTCCTCGTCGTGGGATCACGTGGCGTGACCGAGTTTCAACCAATGCTCCTCGGCAGCGTCTCGCGGAAGCTGCTCATGCAGGTTCCCTGTCCCGTGCTTGTGGTCAAGAAGCCGGGCAGGGTGCCGCGGCGGATAGTGGTCGGGACAGACGGGTCCATCGAGTCCTGGGAGGCGGTCGCATTCGTCAAGAGATGGCTTCGGGAGGCTCGTCCCTCGGTCACCGTCGCCACGGTGGTGCCGCCGCTGCCGTTGGAGAGCCTTCGTATCCCGGCTCGGGCCGTGGCGGTCGGAGATCAGGTCGAAGGCGTCCTCAGACGTGAGGCCCAGAAACTGACGGCGCGGGTGGCGGGGACCTTGAAAAAAGCGGGATTCTCCGCGAAAGGAATCGTGCTGTCGGGCGCGCCCGGGGCCGAACTGGTCAGACTCGCCGCGGGCGAGCGGGCGGACCTGATCGTCGTCGGCTCTCGGAGCGGACGCCGCGCGCGCGACTATTTCATGGGGAGCGTCGCCGACATGGTCGTGAAGTATGCGCCCTGTTCGGTGCTGGTCTATCGGCGATAGGACCCGCAGGAAGAAAATCCGTCCAGTGATGAGGTGTCGCATGGCCTTCGAGTTGACCAGCTCGGCCTTTCAAGAGGGCGGGTCCATTCCCAAGCAATACACCTGCGAAGGGGCTGATCTCTCCCCGCCCCTCCATTGGGGTGTGCCGCCGGCCGCGACGAAAAGCTTCGTCATCATCGCCGACGATCCCGATGCGCCGGGCGGTACCTGGGTGCATTGGGTCGTCTACAATCTGCCGCTGGACCTGCGCGGGCTCGTCGAAGGGGTACCGACCACGGACCGATTGCCCAACGGCGCGTTGCAAGGGCTGAACGACTTCAAACGTGTCGGCTATGGGGGGCCCTGTCCGCCGCCCGGGAAGCCGCATCGCTACTTTTTCAGGCTGTATGCATTGGATCGAGTCCTCGACCTGAAATCACAAGAGACCAAGGCGCGCGTGATGCGAGCCTGCCAGGGGCATATTCTGGCGGAGGCGCAGCTCATGGGGCGGTTTGCGCGGTAGGAGGCATGACATGCAGGTCATGGACGCGATTTATCAACGCCGCTCCGTGCGGTCCTATACCGATCAGCCGGTCGACAAGTCGACGGTCGAGGCCCTCATCAAGGCGGCGATTCAAGCGCCCAGCTCGATGAACGAGCAGCCTTGGGCTTTTGTCGTGATCCAGAATGCGGCGCTGCTGGCGCAGTGGTCGGAACGGATCAAGGCCTACGTGTTGAAACGCCTCAAGCCCGACTCGCCGTTGGCCAAGTATCGCGGCATGCTGGCCGATCCCGGCTACCACGTCTTTCACCGCGCCGGTACGCTGATCATCATCTGCGCGAGGCCGGGCGCCCACCACGGCGAGGGCGATTGCTGTCTGGCGGCGCAGAACTTGATGCTTGCCGCCTGCGCGATGGGCTTGGGCACCTGCCCCATTGGGTTTGCGACCCCCTGGGTGAAGCAGGCCGGCACCAAGCGACGTCTGGGGATTCCGCAGGACTATGTGCCGGTGTTCCCGGTCATCGTCGGCTATCCGAGCGGACAGGCGCCCCCGGTCCCGCGCCGGCCGCCGGAGATCATGGTCTGGCAGTAGGGAGGGAGCCCATCACGTCTTCGCGCCTTGTTATCGCCGGCCGCTGTGCGGCCGGCGCGTTGCCTGTCGGGAAGGTTCCCCATGCCCTGCTCCGCCGGCTCATCGCGCGATTCGCGGGCGGCCGGGATCCGCGGGTGGTGGTCGGTCCCGGCATCGGGCTGGATGCCGCGGCGATACGATTCGGCGGCCGAGTGCTTGTGGCGAAGACCGATCCAATCACCTTCGTGGCGGACGAGATCGGCACCTATGCCCTGGCGATCAATGCGAACGATGTGGCGACGACGGGGGCGACGCCGAGGTGGTTTCTCGCGACGCTGCTCCTGCCTCCCGGCTCGACGACGCCGGCGACCGTGACGCGACTGTTCGCGCAACTGCATCGGGCCTGCCGCAAGCTCCGCGTCACGCTGTGCGGGGGCCATAGCGAAATCACGGAGGCGGTGACGCGCCCCCTGGTGGTGGGTTGCCTGCTGGGCGAGTCCGCGTCGGACACGATCGTGACGGCGGCCGGCGCGAAGGTCGGCGATGCGGTGCTCCTCACGAAGGGGCTCGCCATCGAAGCCGTCTCGATTCTTGCGCGCGAGCGCGCCAGCGCGATTCGGCGGCGCCGCGGAGGGAGGTTCCTGGCCCGCTGCCGTCGGTACCTCAGCGAGCCGGGCCTGAGTGTGCTCAAGGAGGCGCAGGTCGCGCTGGCGGCCGGCGGGGTGCATGCGATGCACGATCCGACGGAGGGCGGGCTCAGCGCCGCCTTGTATGAATTGGCGGAAGCGGCGGGCGTCGGTCTGACGATCGACGCGGGGGCGATACGCATCCTGCCGGAGGCCGCGCGCTTGTGCGCCGATTTCGGCATGGATCCGCTGGGCGCGATCGCGTCGGGCGCGCTGCTGATCTGCGCCGATCCCGCCCGTGAAGCCGGGATCCTGGCGCGGCTGCGCAAGGCGCGCATCCCGGCGGCGCGGATCGGAACGGTCGTGCAACGGGCGCGCGGCGTGTTGCTCGTTGAACATGGGCGTGCGCGCCCGTTTCCGCGATTCGCCGTCGATGAACTGGCCCGTGTCTTTTCGCGCAGGGGCACCGTGGCGAGCGTGACGAAGGAGATCCCATGAAGCTGGCATTGACCGGGGATGTGATGCTCGGGCGGCTGGTGGATGAGTACATCATCCAGAACCGCTCCGTGCGTCCCGAAGCGCTGTGGAGCGACGTCCTGCCGATCATGTTGGCCGCCGATTGCCGGCTCATCAATCTGGAATGCGTCATCAGCAGCCAGGGAGAGGAGTGGGAGTCCGGCACCAAGGCCTTTCACTTTCGCGCCCGTCCCCGCGCCATCGAGTTTCTCAAGGCCGCCAAGATCGATGCGGTCACGCTGGCGAACAACCACGTGCTGGATTACGGCCCCGAGGCGCTGCTGGACTGCCTGAAGCTCCTCGACGGGGCCGGCATCACACGGACCGGCGCCGGCGCGACCATGGACGAGGCGCTCGCCCCGGCTCTCATTGGGCTGCCGGAAGGCCGCATCGCCCTGCTGGCCCTCACGAACAACGAGCCGGAGTGGGAGGCCACCCGGACGAAGCCCGGCGTCACCTATGTGGCGTACAACGAGCGCGGGCTGAAGGAGCCGTACCGCTCGCGGATCGCCCAGGCGCTCGTTGCGGCGCGACGGCAGGCCCACCTCGTGATCGTCAGCGCCCACGTGGGGCCCAACTGGGGTGCGCCCTCGCGGGCGATGCAGGCGCTGGCCCGCGAGCTGCTCGACATGGGCGCGGACTGCTACTGGGGCCATTCCAACCATACGCCGCAAGGCATCGAAGTCTACAAAGGCAAGGCCATCCTCTACTCGACCGGCGATTTCATTGATGATTACATGGTCGACAAGGACGAGCGCAACGATCTCTCGTTCCTGTTCGTATTGGAGGTGGAAGCGCATCGCCTCACCCGCATTCGGCTGTATCCGACTCGCATCGAGGATATGAGCGTCCGCCTGGCCAACGAGCAAGAACGTCTCTTCCTGATGCGGGCCATGCAGGCCAAGTGCAAGGCCTTCGGTACCGTGATGGAGGTGGAGGGACAGGTCGGGACGATCATGGTTGGGTGAGCCAACGCAGGAGACTGTCCCATGATATCGCAGGGGCCGGAGTCGGACTTCTGGTCGATGCCGCTCGGCCGCCGACAGGTCTTGAAAACACTGGGGGCGCTCGGCTCGGCCGCAGCCCTAAGCGGCCCACACAGACTGGCCGACGCCATGGAGTCGCTGCGCTCAGCCGCAACCGGGGAGATTCCCACACGCCCTTTGGGCAAGACCGGCGTCGAGGTTTCCGCCCTCTGTTTCGGCGGCGCCCATTGGGGCCGCATCGAGCAAGACGCCGAGGCGATTCACCTCCTGCACGAAGCGATCGACGCGGGCGTCACCTTTCTCGACAACGCCTGGGAGTACAATCACGGGCGAGCCGAGGAACTCATGGGCAAGGCCATTCAAGGGCGGCGACATCAAGTCTTTCTCATGAGCAAAGTCTGCTCGCATGGTCGCGACAAACGCGTCGCCCTGCGGCAGCTCGACGACTCGCTGCGACGGCTGAAGACCGACTACCTCGACCTCTGGCAAATTCACGAAGTCGTGTACGAGGACGATCCCGACCGGCACTTCGCCCCCGGCGGCGCCGCCGACGCGCTGCTCGACGCCAAACGGCAGGGCAAAGTGCGGTTCATCGGCTTCACCGGCCACAAACATCCGAAGATCCACCTCAAAATGCTGGCGCATGACTTTCCGTTCGACACCTGCCAGATGCCCCTGAACGTCTTCGACGGCACCTACCACAGCTTCGAACGCGAGGTGCTGCCCGCGCTGACGCAACGCGGCATCGCCCCGATCGGGATGAAAAGCCTGAGCGGAAATGCAGAGCCGATCAAGCAGAGCCTCGTCACCCCGGAAGAGGCGATCCGCTACGTGCTGAGCCTGCCGATCGCCTCTCTGGTCAGCGGCATCGATTCACGGCAGGTGCTGAAGCAGAACCTCGACATCGTGCGCCGGTTCACGCCGATGACCGTTGCCGAGATGGAGATGCTACGCACGCGCGTGGCCGTCTACGCGCGCGACGGACGGTTCGAACTCTTCAAATCCACCGACGCCTACGATGGTCTCATCGGGCGCGAACAACATGGGCTGTTGTGAACGTCATCAAAGAACGAAAGCCAGTGGCTATCTTCCATCAGCCGTAAGTTTTTCAGCCCATGCCCATCCATAATGCCGACATCGCCTCGGTCTTCGATGAGATCGCGGATCTGTTGGAGATCCAGGGCGCGAACGTCTTTCGCGTCCGAGCCTACCGCAACGCCGCGCGCACGCTCCGCGATCTGAGCCGGGAAGCGAGCGCCATGGTCGCGGCGAACGAAGACCTGACCGGGCTGCCCGGCATCGGCAAGGACCTGGCCGGCAAGATCCAGGGGATCGTCGAGCACGGACCAGAGGCCATTCTGGAGGAATACCGGAAAGGGATCCCGAAGGGCGTGACCGAGTTGATGCATGTGCCAGGGCTCGGTCCCAAGCGCGCGATGGTGTTGCATCGTGATCTTGGCATTCAGTCGCTGGACGCGCT
>FKKE01006887.1_pt2 | contig 14696 bp, 12 predicted proteins | sample 1106331 | NCBI WGS metagenome assembly FKKE01 (sample SAMEA3931202, study PRJEB13176) | freshwater metagenome | biome: Drinking water system; feature: drinking water; material: freshwater | place: China | collected 2013-02-06 | reverse complement strand
ACGGCTGCAGCAAACACTACATTCAAAACAAATGGTTCAAAAAAGTTTTGGATGGGATCAAATTACCGCACAGAATGGAAAACACCCATAACGGTTCCGGTTATTAATTTATCAACTGAAAAAGGAGGATTGACCCCGGTAAAAAGAGGTGGTGGTAAACAAACCAAATCGTTGCGGTTAGAGGATCCGCAGGGCCGGCAATATTCTTTCCGTTCTATTCAAAAATTTATAACGGGAAAAACTTTGCCCTATGATCTGCAAAGTGAAGCCGCTGAGGACCTGGTGGCAGATGGTGTATCAGCTTCTTATCCTTATGCTGCCTTATCAGTAATACCATTGGCCAAAGCAGCAAATATTCCTTACCTCGAAGCCAAAGTAATATATATACCCGACGATCCTAAGCTCGGTGAATACAGGGAGGATTTTAAAAACATGCTTGCTTATTTTGAAAACAAAACCCCTGATGGTGTAAATAAGTCTTTTGATACTGAAGAAGTAGTTGCAAAGCTTAAAGACGATAACGATCATGAAGTAGATCAATTGGCATTATTAAGAGTAAGGATCCTGGATATGTACGTTATGGATTTTGATCGTCATGAAGGACAGTGGGAATGGGGATCAATTGACAAAGACAAAGGGAATATTTATTTCCCCATCCCCAAAGACCGGGACCAGGCGTTTTATATTAATCGTGGTGTATTACCAGGTATGATAAAATGGCCATGGCTTGTTCCCCAGTTACAGGGTTTTGATGTGCAAGCAAAAAATATCAATCGTTTTAATTTTGCGGCCCGCAACCTCGATCGTTTCTTTTTAAATAAATTAAATGAACAGGATTGGAAAAAAGCAGTGGATGAATTTATTCCAAAAATGACCGACCAGGTGATCGAAGAAGCTATTAACAGGCAACCCCGTGAGATAAAGCCTGTTTCTGGAGATTTCATTATTAATACATTGAAGGCAAGAAGACAATTCCTTGCTGATGAAGTCATGCAGTATTATCGTTTTATATCAGAAAAAGTAACTATAACCGGCAGCGATAAAAAAGAATTGTTTGACATTGCCCGTAATAGTGATGGCTCTGTACAGGTGAAAGTATATAAGATAACTAAAGAAGGGGAGCTGTCTTCATTAATGTATGACAGAACTTTTGATCCGCAGGTTACTGAAGAATTGGATCTTTACGGTTTTGGAGGTGATGATAAGTTTAGGATCACGGGTACTGATGATAAAATAAAGATCAGGATGATAGGTGGTGAAGGTAATGATGAATTTGAAAACAATGGTTCCGGTGGTGGCAATATTGTATATGATACAAAAGAGGGCGATAATAAGTTATCCGGTGATCTGAGGAATAAAACATCGAATGATACTATTGTAAATTCTTTTGATCAGTTTGGGTATAAATACAACCAGGTGGTTCCCATGGTTTCTTTCAATTATAACCGTGATGATGGATTTTATCTTGGATTTTCATTGAAATTCATTAAACACGGTTTCCGCAAAGATCCGTATAAGAACATGCATCAGTTGAATTTCCAATATGCATTTTCTACCCAGGCATTCAATGTCCGCTTTTATTCTGAATACATTGGGGTTTTTGGAAGGACCGGCGACCTGCTGACAGATATTGATATTAAAGCACCCAATAATACAACCAACTTTTTTGGGTATGGTGATATGTCCATTTATGATAAAACCAAACCGGGTCAGTTCCGTTATTACCGGTCAAGATATAATCTTGGCGATATTTCCGTATTAATTAGAAAAAGATTTTCGGAAAAAGCGATACTGACCTTTGGGCCTACGTATGAGTTTTACAAACTTGATTCAACTGATAATATTGGCCGCAACATTGTAACCACCATTCCGGGGGTTAATAAAACAACACTTTTTGCAAAACAATCATATTTTGGGGGTAAAGCATCTTTGGTTATTAATACAAGAGACCACCAGGTAATGCCGCAAAAAGGTATCAATTGGGTAACCACTTATCGATATCTCTCCGGTTTAAATGATCAGAGCTATACCTTTTCACAACTAAATTCTGAACTTACATTTTATCTTAAGCTGGCTCATAACAGGCTGGTATTTGCAAACAGGATCGGCGGCGGGTGGAATTTCAATAACTCATTTGAGTTTTACCAGGCACAATATCTCGGCAGCGATGATCATTTGCGTGGCTTTAGAAAATACAGGTTTGCCGGTAAATCAAAAATTTTCAACCAGGCAGAGTTAAGACTGGCATTAGCCAATTTCAAAACATATTTATTCCCTGCAGCATTCGGAATCTTTGCTTTTTATGATACGGGGAAAATATTTGATCTGAGTGGTAACAGCAATAAATCCTTAAGCGGTTATGGTGGTGGTATATGGATCTCTCCATTAAAGCGTATAGTATTTTCAATTGCTTATACTGCATCAAATGAAGACAAGCTTCCGTTGATCGGTTTGGGATGGAAGTTTTAAATAAAAATAGAATTTTAAGAAAACGAGGCTGTATTAATTATAGCCTCTTTTTATTTCCCTTTCAGCAACTGTTCATCAGTAAGTGATGAAAGAGCAGGGGTTTTAGATAAAGCATCATCTTCATACTGAACATCTACCCGTAAACCTTTTAATCCAACTACTCCCTGCAATTCTTCAAGGTCATGATGTTCAATACCGGGCATTATTAATTTTTGATTTTGTAAAAATTCAATATACTCGGCATATTCTTCCGCATCTTTTTGCTGGCTGTAAACAATAGCGATCTTGCCGGGCTGTGTCAATCGTTCATTGGTTTCTTTTATATGTACTTTATCAATTCTCTTCTTAATTATCTCATAACGGATATTGTAGGCTCCGTCAACATCAAATTTCCTTTCATCCGCCCGGAAGCTGATCGAGATCGGTGTGCTGTGTGCAAGTATCAATTGTGTTGTTTTCATGGGGTGGCTCAGCCGTTTAGCCAGGTCATTGGTAAGCCGTGCAGCTTTTGCCAGGGTGGTGAGTTGCCACATTTTCATATTACGCAAATACAATTCATCGAATTTTTTTCTGGGCGAAAGAGTTTGTCCAATGTAAATATTGAATTCTACACCATCGGTCACATATCTTTCAAAATAATGAGGAAATATTTGTTGTACAGAAACCTGCTCTTTATCCACAAACCGGCTTACTTCTTCATTGATCTTTGCAATACTTTCTTCAAACTCTTTGCGATGATGATATACCATCCCGATATTTTTATCAAGCGCTGCAAAATACTGGTCAATATCTTTTTCAATGGCCGGTATTGTTCCTTTCAAATGTTTAAAAATGGCAGCCACCTGGTTTTGTAAAAAATCATGAATAGCCGTTTCTTCATCACTTAATAAAACATCAGAGGCTGATGCAATATGCTTATCAATTTTGAATTGAACTTCCTGTAACAAGGGAAAAGCCATGCTGGCCTGTGCTTTTTTTACAACGGCTGAAGCCATTTGCAATTGTTCTATAAAGTCAAGCTGGATGGATTGAGATCTTTCAACAGACGAATTGCGGATATCAATAGCCCCATACAAAGGATATACAGATTCAAAAGCAATTCGTTCTGGCTTTGGATCTTTTCCCTGTTGTTTTTGTATAATAAAATTATAGGCAGCCTCAGTAAATTTCCATTCAACAGCAGGCTGTACAGCGGTAAACTGCTCTTTGATCACTTTATCAATCTGGTTATCGAGTGATTCAGCACTTTTTTCAATAGCCCGGGTAAATAAGGGAATTGCAATATCAAGCCGGCTTACATGTTTATAATTAAGTTTCCCTTCCTGTTCTGAACCTATTTCAAGAATTCCCCACAGATCACCATTGTGCTTTAGCGGAGCCAGTATCAGGCTCCGGTAACCCTGGTCAAAATAAAAACAAAGATATTCAACGGTTTTTACAGCCTCATCATCTATTGTCTCATAAATGATCGGCTTATCTGTTTCTATAAAAAGATCACGGCAACAATCATTTACTTCATCTCGTTCTGTTACAGCCTTATAATGCTTGAATAAAAGACTATTGCTATTATGCAATTCTGAAAAAACGTAATGCCCGTTTACTTTAAAAAAAGGAGTAATTCCGATCCTGATATCTTTTATGCCCATGAGAGATTGAACAAGAGCTTGTAGTTTGTGATATACAACACCTTCGGAAAATGCATTCAGGTTCAACAATTCCGATTTCATTTGTGAAATGACCTCTCTTTCCGTAACATCTAATACACGACCTATAACAATTCCTTCAAAAGCGAATTGTTCAATTGGAATATTATGCTGAAGCTCGTTCAATGATAAAAGGCCATGATCTTTTTTATTAATAAAATCCTCAGGTATTGGTAAATGGGTGCCGGTATATTTTACATCAATATATCTTGTATCCAGCTGAAGCTCCATGTATTTTATTAACCCCGAATGCGGATCATGATAGGGATGAACTGATGAAACAAATTCCGGAGCATGATAATTACAATATTTTCTTAGTATTACATTGTAAGCACCGACCAGCCTGTCATGTTCTATGTCTTTTCCTGTTTGATTATCGGGAACCTTTATATCATTTGTACCCGGCTCAATAAACAGCATACGAAAAAGCCGCGAAGTATAAATGGTTTTGTAGGAGAAAGGTAAGCCTACTGAATAAAGCATATCATGATCACTGGTAGTAGGAGGGAAAAGAATGCTGACCAGCATTTCTATCCACTCACCATGTGGTTCCAATTGGGAAAAGTTATCAATTGCATTTTGCAATTCCGGGTGCTGATCGGCATAGTCAAGAATACCGCAATAAAGTTTTTTGGCCCCGGCAGAAGAACTGTGATGTAAAGTCCTTTTCAATACATTAAGTATTGGCTGGAAAGATATCTTACTATTGTAATGAACAGGAGTGTAGGTTGCGTGTATTTCCATGATAGTTAATAAAGTTTAAATTGACTTTGTTTCGAAGGGAGAAGGATCCGGGCGGGTGTAAGTACGTAAAATTAATAAATGCAGTTTAGTTCTTTTGCATTTTTGGTAAAATGGTTGTGTTATAGTAGCGGCATACAGGCCTTATTCCACATTGCGGGCATTTTGGGTTTCTGGCCACACATATATAGCGGCCATGAAGTATCAGCCAATGGTGAGCTTTATGGATCAACTCTTCAGGAATGTTTTTTATAAGTTCTTTTTCTACGGTCAATGGTGTTTTAGCGGAGAACGATGCCAACCCAATTCGTTTGCTTACCCTGAAAACATGAGTATCCACCGGCATATTGGGTTGCCTTTCTACAACGGAGGTAACAACATTCGCCGTTTTTCTACCAACTCCGGGCAATTGCATGAGTTCTTCCACTGTCATTGGTATTTTACCATTGAACTTTTCCATAACCATATTGGCCATGGCTATCAAATGCTTTGTCTTATTGTTCGGGTAAGAAATACTTTTAATATAAGGAAACAGTTCATCAAAATGGGTTCTGCTTAATGACTTTACATCAGGAAATTTTTTGAAGAGTGCAGGTGTGGTAAGGTTTACTCTTTTATCAGTGCATTGTGCAGAAAGAATTACTGCTACCAGTAATTCATAAGGGTCCTCATAGTTCAGCTCGGTATCGGCTTCCGGTAAATTCTTTTGAAAAAAATTAATTACAAACTCGTAGCGGGCTTTTTTTGTCATTGACCAGGAAAATAAGAAAGAAGACAAAGAGAATACATTTCGGAGAATAAATAAAAAAGTCCCGGCCAGGCCGGGACTAACAATGTTTTTTGGTCTTAAACTGTTTGTTCTGATTTTTCCCTGGCGTAATTCAAGATGTTCAAAACAACCTCTGTGCGGGGTGATTGTGTGATCTTGTCTAATCTTTGCATTGAAGTTTTCAATACAGCAAGCTTTTCACGAAGCGTCCAGTCTTTACTTAATGCTTCTTCAATAACTTTTGTTTGCTCAGGAGTAGTCTCTTTGTACAAATACAATAAAAGATCCTCGGGGGTAAAGTTTGTCATTGGCAATCCGTTGTTGTCCTTAAATTTAGTTTGTCCTTAAATGTAGAAAAATGAAACGTCCACTATGTAAACGAGCCCGGGGATTCCTTATTGTGCCGTTTCCTCTTATTTATTACTATTATCGTGGTTTTCCGTTATTATAAATAAGTCCTCGTTTTCCTTTTTCATCAGATATTTCTCCCTGGCGTACTTTTCCACGGTGGCGGGGTTTGATTTAAGGCGTTCTAATTCACCTTTTTCAGTCGCTATTTGGGCCTGGTAATAAGCTTTGCTTTGAAGCAGCTTCATTAATTCTTTATCTCTGGCTTGCCGGGTAAAAAAATCATTTTTATCAAAAAACAGCACAATGGCAAAAAAGCTAACCAGGGAAATGGTATACTTATTTCGGAGCCATGTTGGGATATGCGAAAAAATAATTTTCATTCTATTGGATTTAAGCGATGTAGAAAACAAATGTACAATTTAGTGATTAACAAAAAATTCATTTGCCATAATGTGTTTTGCACACATGTGAAATGGAATCATTTAAAGTAAAACAATGTTTAAAAGAAATAATGTTGCCACGATTGGTGATCCATGTTGTAAACATGAGATTGTGCAAAAAGGGTGAAAAAAACAAGTGCGATTCTGCAGTATTCCATTTTATCTTTAGTTCACTATTAAGTCTGATCGTTATAGGCGTAATAGTAGATTTACGAACCTGTGCATAAAATTAATATGTAGCAAAAGAAGATTTATCTACCTTGAGTAGCTGAATAATTATTAACCAAAACTTATTGCTATGATTTTTATCTCCACTTGATTAAATTTTTTTTCAAGATTGTAGTAAAGAATAATTTTAATTACTACTTTCGTTTCATCAACGTTGATTAGCTAACAGAAACACCTCTCTTCCATATCCACTGAACATTCCACTCCTGATTAGAAGTAATTTATTTCAATCCTTAGAATGCCACCCGATGTGTTGGTAAGTCCATCGGTAACCCTTTTTTTAATCTAAAACAGAAAATTTATGAAAAGATTTCTTTTCACATGCCTGCTTGCAGGTGCTGCTTTCGTGTCACAAGCTCAAACAACCCAGAATCATCAATGTTGTTCAAGAGAGTCTTCAATTGACCTCTATATCAACATTGAAAGCATTCTTTGTTTATTTCCTGAATGCGATCGTAATGGTTATGTTGAGTATGATTGCGTAGATGATTTTGATGGAACTAAAGATTTCAGACAATTCCCTGGTGGAAGTCCTGATTATGGTTTCTTGGTTTGGTCAAATCGTCGTTTCAAAGTAAGTACTACAGCTGACAATGCTACTTTCACTCGTACTACGCCTGCTTTCCCAGGTACATATCAACCATTTGCTACAGGCAATGTTGAGTGGAGAGTAAAAACAGCCGGTACTTTGGTTGGTACAGCTTTGGCAAATCCAGCTAACTACAACACAGCATGGAGAACTTTGACTACATCTGATGCATCAGGTGACAACACTATCAATGATGGTCCTAACGGTATTCATGGTTTCGTATTGAATTTCCGTACAAAACCAGGATCAGCTTGGAATGCTCACCCAACTCAGATCATGCCAGGTCTTTATCACAATGAAGTTGATGTTACAGCTTCTTTTGATTAATCCATTCTATAAGTTTCTTGCCTCTGAGGAGGCAAGAAACTTATTCTAAGGAAAGACCATGTGAGAATTTGAATAACGTGGGTTACTAAGAAAACTATGCTACCATTAAATACCTTAAGAAAGTTTTTCGGCATCCTGATCTGCCAGCTTTTTGTTGTTGTCATTTTTGGACAGCAAAAAAAAGATATTGAAATAAAATATACCGACTCACTCGAGCTGGTAGAAGATCAACAGATACTTTCCAACAATATTCTGTTTATTAATTATAGAAGTGATACGGCCGTACTCACCGTAAGAATTTTTTCTCCAAAAGAGTGGAAACTTGCCGGCCCCGATGTACAAACTATTAAAATACCACCATATAAACCACGGGTAATTCCTGCAAGGTTTATACGGGAAACTGAATCGCCTGCAAAATGGCTTCCCGTTAAGTTTAGCGTAACCGATAATAATAATATCACAGAGCACAGCTTTTTGTTAAAAGCAAAACCCATCTTAAGCTTTAAGTTTACGATAAATGAACCTGAAGTTTATGTGAGTGATGCTATGAATACTATCAATCTAAATTATTATATAAAAAATACCGGGAATATTGATGATGAATTTGAGATTTCATCACATAGTGCTTTATTAAGCTTATTCTATCACAAAAAAATAAGCCTGGCCGGTGGGCAGGAGTATAATGGTGTAATACCACTTAAGATCACGCCATTAATGAGAAAACTATTGGTAAGAGAGCAAATACGGATGATTGTGAGTGGAGGCAGAAAAAAAACTCCGGCTTCTTTTTTCGTAAACAGGTTGGGAACTGAGATCAAACAAAATATTTCTCCTTATGCAACTTTCCCACTTTCAGTGGAAACGGGTATCATGCGTTTTGATAAACGCTTAACTTATTTTTTTGCTTTTGATGGAGAAGATACTTTGAAGAATGGATCCGTTCTTAAATATGGATACAGAACAAAGCAATACGGGATCGCAAACAGGGTAGAAAGAAATATTTTCAGACTTGGATTAAGAACTAAAAAATGGGAGTTTTATGCCGGTGAACTTTCCGGCTTATCACATTTTTATGCTTTTGGCCAGGGTGTAAAAGTGACTCACTTTTATAAAGACAAACTGGAGATCGGCGGAAACCTTGTATTTCATAACAAGATAGCTCCGATTAAGAACGACCTGGGTGAGTTATTTGTAAGAAATAATTTTGACAAACTTTCCCTGCGTAGCTCACTTTCTGTTGTATCTAATTCATTTGAAAAGACAGGAAGTTTTATTTTACTTTCTGAAGCAAATCTTCTTAAGCTAAAAAACATACGGATAGGAATAAAATCAGGAGTGGGACAAGATTATTATATGCGAAATCTCCCGGGGCTCCCGAATGATAAAGCCGGAACATTGATAGGGTATGATGCTGGTTATACTTCCAGTAAAATAAACCTGTCTTCTTATATGCAGCTTGCATCAACATCTTTTCCCGGAGTGTTTTCAGGAAGCAAATTTCATAATCATGCATTCGGCTATACTTTTAATCGGGTAACAGTTGGATTAATGTATCAGTATAATGAAGTGAATACCCGTAACCTGATCTTCAGAGATACGATTTTTAATACCGCTTTCTTTAGCCTGAATATGGAAAGAATAGGATTAACATCAAATATCAATTTTAAAAAGACAGCTATGATGTTATCGCTTGGCAAATTCCGCCAGGTAACCAGTGCATTGACCACACAACTTCCTTCTTATAAATTTGCTGATTTGAGTTTTTTACACAGGCTCAGCAGCACTACATCTTTTAATATCCGCACATCAACAGGATTTAACAGCAGTGAATTAATAGCAGGGAAGAAAAACATCTGGATCACCAATACAAGTTCTTCGTTTGACACCAAATATGGCGGACTCCGCTGGATGTATGTAAAGATCCCGGTTTTAGGAGTTAATAAGCTAGGTCTTGATTCGGTATGGGACCAGGCCGCCATGAGCTTCACACCGTATATACGATTTGACCTCTTCTCTAAAATGCTGAATGGAATGATCGGTTACACAAGTGCAAGAACAGCACTTGATGATCAGCGGGTTCATTTTTTAGACGTTTCCGTCTCATACCAGAACAGAAGAAATGGTTTTGACATAAGAGCTTTCGGTAATATACCGCTAAGCAAACGGGAGTCAAAATATATGTCTACGGCTATGAGCAATTTCACTCTTTCTATAATTAAGAAACTTAATATACCTGTCATATTTAAAAAGAAATATCGAAACCTTACCTTGCATTTGTTTAAAGATGCGAATGACAACAGGAAGTTTGATGAAAATGAATTGCCAATTCAAAAAGCATTAGTCCGGATAGGCAACCAGTCTTTTGTTACAGATAAAACAGGAAGAATAATCTACAGGAACTTACCTGAAGGCCATTATGCCCTTGACCTTACCGTAACAAGTGCAGAAAAGGGATTGATCCCTTCAGACGGTATGCGGCAATTCCCGGAATTGAAGAATAAAAATTTAAACTATGCGGTGCCATACCAAAAAGGGAAAGTTATAGAAGGGGTCATCAACGTGGTGCTTGATAAGTATACATCTCTAAAGTTTTCTCCGCAAGGGTTAAAAGTAGTTGTATCGGATACAAGTGGTAATTATTACATCACCCGTGCCAATGAGAAAGGAGAATTTTTTGTAAGTGTACCGGCAGGGAGGTATAAAGTTTCCTTAAACCCTGAAGCCTTTTCCAAAGAATTGGCGCCAGAGCAAATGGAATATTTTATTGAAACAAAAGAAAACGAACAAACAGTAAAAGTTTCATTTACTATAAAACAAAAACAAAGACAAATAAATTTTATTCGAAATGATTAATAACAGCTACTTTATGAAAAAGATGATTTTATTTTCATTCGTTTTGATCTTAGTTATAACGAGTGGAGCCCAGGTTAAAAATGATACGGTTGTTGCCGGCCGAAAAGGAATGTTTGTATTACCCGGTGCCGTTGCTTTTAACCTGCTTAACGGACAATCTGATACCAGGAAGTTAACCGTTATAAACCGGTTGGATACTAAAAGTCAATTCAGAGTATACATTGGAGATTGGAGAAGAGATAGTATTGGAGGACATGAATATTTTCCTCCGGGTTCTCAATCTTATAGTTGCGCTAAATGGATCGCTGTTGATAAAGAACTTTTTGATCTTGAGAAAGATTCCTCAACAGTTTTAACAGTCCGGTTACAGGTTCCGGACTCTTTGGAGGCTATCAAAGAAATGAAATGGGCTATGGTATTTGTTCAGCTTGTAGCAGAAAATAAACCCATAGAACAAACAAGAGAAGTATTAAACCAGGTTACGTATAATTTTCGGGTGGGGGTGCATGTTTACCAGACACCATCCACACTTAAACATGTGATGCTAAAAATGGAAAGTTTTAAGCCATTGATTGTAATGAAAGATTCAATGGTTTATAAGATCAGCTGTGTGAATATGGGTGAACAACAATTAAGAGTAAAATCTGACCTGGAAGTTACAAACCTTACAACTGGTGAAGTAACAAAATCGGTGACAAAGGAATTTCCGATGTTTCCAGGCCAAAGAAGAGTGGTTTATTTCCAATTGCCGAAAGGCCTGGCTCCCGGAAAATATTCACTGCTTGCAACAGCCGATGGAGGAGAAGATATGCCGCTTGAAGCCGCGGTATTGGAAGTAGATATCAATTAACCTTTAATATTATAAGGAGATGAAATATTTATTTGTTTTAGCAGGATTGGTAATGAGCATTTTTTGTAATGCGCAATCAAATAAAGAAAATGAATTAGTGGTGATGCAGAACAAGCCTTTAACATTTAGTTATTTAAATCCCGAAGAACTTTTGCAACCCCAGGTCATTAAAAATGCCTTTCACATTAAATATACGGCCGGGCCAATGTCTTCTAATGTATATGCCATGCTGGTTCCCCAGGGTTTGCCCAATGAATCCTCACGTTCATTATCTCTGCAGTTAAATTATAAATCCGGAGGAACCGGAAAAGAATCACAAACCAATGTACAATTGACAACAGCTCCTACGCTGCTATTCACAACTCCTGCCGCCAGTCAAAACGGTCAACAACAGAATTTTATTTATGATATAATTTTAATGCCGCCAAAAAGCTTTACCAGTACCGGGTCATTTAATTTTTCCATTGTATTCTCACAAACCCTCCAATAAAATGNNNNAAATGAAAAAACTCTTTATTATTGGATTACTATTTATTTCTGCCAGGTCAGTAGCTCAGAGCTCTTCTTCTGTGCAGGTAAATGGTAATATTGACATGCCCCTTTTACAAACAGTAAAAGTTGAGATTGCCAATCGCCAACCTATAAGTTTTAAAACCCCTGATGAAATAGATAATGGAATTGTGATATCAGGTTATTACAAGATTACTGTTATTAGTAATGTACCCTGGGTAATAAGCGTAATGTCAAACTCGGCCAAATTTCAATCTATGTCTCTTGACAGGGCAGGCTCAAAAGAAGCCCCATCTAGCGATATGTTAGAATTGAAAAACAATACGGGAACATTCATTCCCGTTGGTATCAGTCCGCAAACGATCATGGTAAATCAAACCAATAACATCGTCAGCGAATTTTATATAGATATTCGTGTAAAGCCAGGTGTTCTGATCAATGGAGGAAACTATTCCTCCGGTCTTATCTTTACTATAAGCGAACAGTAAACTGAACTCTTATTTTCCAAACTTTATTTTTCCTTTTGGATAAATAGCAGACATTCCTAGTATTTCTTCGATCCTGATCAGCTGATTATATTTTGCCATACGATCAGTTCTTGATGCACTACCTGTTTTTATTTGTCCGCAATTCAAAGCAACAGCCAGATCAGCAATAGTAGTATCTTCTGTTTCACCGCTACGGTGGCTCATGATCGTATTATAGCCATTATGTTGAGCCAAAGTCACTGCATTGATCGTTTCAGTTACAGTTCCTATCTGGTTCACTTTAACCAATAATGCGTTTCCTATTCCTTTATCAATGCCTTGCTGCAGCCTTGTTACATTAGTTACAAAAAGATCATCACCTACAAGCTGGCATTTATTGCCAATAGTTTTTGTCAGCATTTTCCAGCCATCCCAGTCATCTTCAGCCATTCCATCTTCGATTGATGCAATAGGATATTGCTTTACCCATTTTTCCCAATATTTCACAAGTTGCTCACTTGTCATTTCTTTTCCATTGCTTTTATGAAAAACATATTTTTTCTTTTTTGCATTCCACAATTCACTGTTTGCAGCATCCATTGCTATTACAATTTGCGAACCCGTTTTATATCCTGCAGCATCTATCGCTGTCAAAACCGTTTCAATTGCTTCTTCATTGCTTTGAATATTCGGTGCAAACCCACCTTCATCACCTACATTGGTACTAAATCCTTTTTTCTTTAATACAGTTTTTAATGCATGAAAAATTTCTACACCCCAGCGCAAGCCTTCGCTAAATGAAGATGCACCAACAGGCATTACCATGAATTCCTGGAAATCTATTTTATTATCCGCATGAGCACCACCATTCAGAATGTTCATCATCGGTACCGGCAATGTCTTTGCATTGGTGCCGCCAATATACCTGAACAAGGGTAATGATGATTCTTCCGCAGCAGCTTTTGCCACTGCCATACTTACGGCAAGCATTGCATTAGCCCCCAGCTTTCCTTTATTAGCCGTTCCATCCAATTGTATCATCATTTCATCAATACCCGTTTGATCAGCCACATCATTTCCAATCAATGCCGGAGCTATCACATCATTTACATTTTTAACCGCTTTCAATACTCCTTTTCCTGAATAATTTTTCTTATCTCCATCACGTAACTCTACCGCTTCATGTACGCCGGTGCTTGCGCCGCTTGGTACTGCTGCACGGCCCAGTGCATTTTCATCGGTCAATACATCTACTTCAACTGTTGGGTTGCCTCTTGAATCTAATATCTGTCTTGCAAAAATTTCAGAAATGTAACTCATGAGCTATTATTAATTTTTAATTGTTAATTATTAATTTGGTTGCCCGCTTCGGTAATTCTGTTTGACTTACGTTGTGTCTCCTAAAGAGTCCTTTGGACACTCACTTGTACGTTCGGTAATTCTATTCAGCTTTTTTTGTAAGCGATCTGAATATATCTTCAAGGCTTTGGCTTTCACTTTGCAAAGAAACGATGTTGAGGTTATGTTCCAAAGAGAGTTCCAGGATTTGTTTGCGCAATTGTTCAGGATTATCGGTCGCTAACTGCCAGTTGTTTGCGTCTGTTCTGTTCACTGTTCTTGCGGCTGGCAATTTTTCCAGCCATTCTTTTTCCAGGGATTCTTTGAAGCTTACTTTCACAACATTTGATGAAGAACTTTGTTTACGCAGATTGCTAAGCTTATCATCAGCCACCAATTCACCTTTATTAATTATTATCACTCTATCACAAATTGCTTCTACTTCCTGTAAAATATGAGAGGAAAAAAGAACTGTTTTATCTTTTCCCTGTTTTTTTATTACTTCTCTTATTTCAATTATCTGGTTAGGGTCAAGGCCGGAAGTGGGCTCATCAAGAATTAAAACTTCAGGATCATGTATCAATGCAGCAGCCAGCCCAACTCTTTGTTTATATCCTTTTGATAACTGGCCTAGCTTCTTTTTGCTCTCAACAGTTAAACCTGTCAGTTCGATCACACTTTCTATCTTCGCTTTACGATTTTCAATTTGATGAATTTCTGCAACAAATGCTAAATACTCTCTCACATACATTTCATAATACAAAGCATTCAGTTCAGGCAAGTAACCGATCTTCTTTTTTGTTTCTAATGGATCATTTGATACGTTGACGCCACATACATAAGCTTCGCCACCGCTTTGCTGAAGATAACCCGTAATGATCTTCATAGTTGTTGATTTCCCGGCGCCATTCGGGCCAAGAAAACCCACGATCTCGCCTTTATTTACTTTGAAAGAAATATTGTTTACAGCTTTTTGCTGGCCATAAACTTTCAGGAGGTTTTTCACTTCTATTGACATGATGCGAAGTTAATATGCTAATTCGATAATATGCTAATGTGAT
>FKKE01001372.1_pt1 | contig 14696 bp, 6 predicted proteins | sample 1106331 | NCBI WGS metagenome assembly FKKE01 (sample SAMEA3931202, study PRJEB13176) | freshwater metagenome | biome: Drinking water system; feature: drinking water; material: freshwater | place: China | collected 2013-02-06 | reverse complement strand
CTCGGCCGAGCGCATCCAGCGTGACCGTGCTCGTCCGCCCCTGCGGGGTCGTCGTCGTAAGCGTCTTGGCCGCTTGATTGAAAACGCTCATATAGGTCCGGCCATTGATCACGAGCTGATCGGTCTGGCTGGTGAGCGAGAGCGGATCGCTCGGGTTCGACAGGCTCACAGAACGCGTCGAGGTCAAGGTTGAGGTTAGAATGAGGCTGTTCAGTTCCGTAACACGTCATTCAGTTTTTGCTTGATCTGCTCATAGGTCTGGCGCGACCCGATTACGCTCTCTGGTATTGAAGAGAATACATGCGCCACAGGTGGCACACCTAACGCCTGCTCCATCCTTGTGACAAGCTCCAATTCCGAGGTCGTTACAAGATCCGCCTTTGCAGCTCCTTTAAGAGGTAGGACTGGAATATCCGTGTGAAATTCACGATACCAATCCATATAGTGATCTGTTCGCCGAATTAGCACCAGCGAGCACACCTTCCCAAAAATATCTTTGCCATCGGCAATCCGTATGAGAAGTTTGGAGAAAGTCTTGTCATCGAGTTTGTTATAGGCATCTGTAGACGCCTCTGCCAGCTTAAACGATTCCACATTAATGTTGAGTTTCCTCATTTGGGCCAGGTCTTGCATCATAATTTCTTTAAGCTCAGGGCTTGTCTGAAAACCTGCTCCACTGTATTCGGAAGCGGTACGGTCGAAATAGGTAACGCTTCCCCAAAGCTGCGCTGTGGCGGTCCGGGCAGCTTGAAGAAGGTCAGCATATGGCCGGGCGAAAATGAAGATAACGGTCTGAGCCTGGTAGCCTTTGTTAGTCAGTACTTTTTCATTGCGCTTGAGTGGGATTGGATTATGAGTCTTTCGCTCATAGTCTTCTCCACTCATGTACTCGTAGGCATTCACCACGGAAGGAACCAACAGAGCCAACATGATAGCGCGACACCATTTCATCGGCAAATCTTTCTATCTGCATATCGCCGCAATAATGCTCGATCTGCACGAAACGCATCAATCAGAGTGTTGAGATTTGGGAACCAGTCACCCTTGATGTGTTCTAGAGTGAGATCTCCATCCCAAACTTGATAGTTCTTGTGGCCAGCGGCAAATTTGTCTTCGGTTGCATGCAAAGCCGCGCCTAGTCCCACAAGTCCTCCCCGCTCTATATTGTCATTAATCCAAGATTCGGTTCGTCGCTGTGCTTCTTCGGGAGATTGGTTCGGCTGTCTCATAGCATGCTGATGCGCACCCTCGATACTTTGCGAACCTGGAGTAAAGTCAGCGCCCATATTAGTCCCAGCAACAAATGCTGCTGTAATAGGGTCGTATCCAGAACTAATCATTGCTGCAAAAGTAATAATTCCATGGATCGGAGTGCCAAACTGGCCAGTAGGATCAACAAAGTCGATCGGATCCCCACGTGTATATGAATACAGATTCGCATCATTTCCTTTGAACCTAATTACGTCCTTTGTGGTCCATCTCCCCACCTGCGCATCGTAGTCTCTCGCCCCGAAGCGCGTCAGGCCGGTCTGCTGATCGTACAGCCCGCCGGCGAAGCCGAATGGTTGGAACCCAGGATTCGTGTCCTGCGTGAGCTGGCCGAACTCGTCATAGTCGATCCGCTGAACTACGCTGCCATCCGCTGTGTTGATCACCAAACGCGGCGAGCCCAGGTGATCGCTGACAATGCGATAAGTGACCCCGCCTTTGATCAGATAATCCGGGACATTGGCCTTGGTGCCGTAGACGAAGCGACTCACGATCGCTCCGGTTCCGTCCAATTCCGCGACCGGATTGAGTTGGTTCTGGTAGAGGAAGCCTTGGATCAGGGTGCCATTGACCCTCTTGCCAATGCGACGATTTTGCCCATCGACGATGTACTCGATGGTGACGCTGCCGGGCAAGATGACTGACTTCAAGTTCCCTAACACATCATAACTGTATGTGGCGGTCTGTCCGAGATTCGGATTGCTCTTGGTCAGCAGTTCTCCATTGGCGGTATAGGTGAAGTGTAACTGCCCGTAATCGGTGAGGCGATCCTGCGCGTCGTAGACCCCGCCGATCGTCCCAAGGACCGGCGTGGTGTAGCTGATCCGATTCCCGTTGCTGTCATAGCCGTACACCGCGCTGATCGTCCCGTTCTTGGTCACGTCTTTCAAGCGTCCCGCCAGATCGTAAGTATAGTCGAACGTGTCGGTCTGTCCACCGATCGTCTCGATCTTTTGCGTGATTCTTCCCACCTTGTCTCTCGTGTACGTGACACTGAAAACGGAAGAACCCCCGGCGGACGCGCTATAGGTCGCCAATTCCCCAAAGGTGTTGTAGGTCCGCGTATCGGTCACCGTCCCGAGCGTGGTGCCGGTGATGAGCCCATGTGACGGGTGACGCGTGATCAGTAACGAGCCCGCCGACGTGAGGAGGCTGTCATTATCGTAGCCGAACGAGACCGAGTTCGCCCCGTTCACGCTCTGGCTCGTAATCCGGAAGTTCTGATCGTAGACCCGACCGACCGAACCCGCGACCGTGCCCGCCCACGTGGTATTCGTGAGCAGCGACCCATCGTAGGCATAGGTCAACGTGCTGCCAGGGGCCGTGATCGTTTGGAGTGTGCCCGCGGTCGGGTGATAGGCGTACGCGATGTTCACGCTGCCCGGCAAGGTGAGTGAGCTGAGCCGCCCGCCCGTGGGCTCGTAATTCAACGTGATCGTCTGATTGTCCGGTCGCGTCACCAACGTCAGCTGGCGGTCCGTATTGTACGTGTACTGGGTGTGGCGCACCGGCAGCCCAACCGCCGGCGGGGTGTAGCGCTGCTCCAGATCCACCGGCGTATAGAGGAATTGGTGCTGGGGCTTGCCCGGCGGCGTGAGGCCCGACACGTTGCCATTGGCATCATAGGCATAGCCGATCTGCCTTAAGTCAGGGAGCGTCTGCGTGGTGATGCGGCTGGCGAGGTCATAGCTGAACCCCACCGTCCGCGTGAGTGGGTCTTGAATGGCCGTCAGCTCGTGTTTCTGGTTGTAGCTGAGCGTGGAGGTCCGTGCATTGACTCCGGTGCCTTGCGTGATCGTGCTCAATCTTCCAAGCGAATCATACCCATAGCCTATCGCCTCGAGCCCCGCCACCTGCTCGGCCGTGACTCGGCCGAGCGCATCCAGCGTCACGGTGCTCGTGCGGCCTTGCGGCGTGGTGGTCGTGAGTAGCCGCGTGCTTCGGGTATACGTGCTCGTGTAGGTGCGCCCGTTGATCACAAGCGTATCGGTCTGCGTACTCAGGCTCAACGGATCGCTCGGGTTCGACAGGCTCACAGAACGCGTCGAGGTCAAGGTTGAGGTTAAGGCTGAGGGGGTCCGGACGGTGAGGGATTTTAAGATCGGCGCCTGCATGGCCCAGCGCGGGTCGGGGCCCTGGGTCTGCGTGGTGAGCGTGCCGTCCGGCGCGGTGATCGTGGTGGTGCCGTTGAGGCCGAGGATGCTGGTCGTCACGAGCCCGGTGGGCTCCGTGACCCGCCGTCGTTGATCGCCGGTGGCGAGGGTTTCCGTCTGGTAGCTCGTCGTGCGGTTGAGCGCGGTGCTGACGGCCACCGTCCACCCGAGGCTCTGTTCGGTACGCGTCAGTGTCTGCACCCCGCCGGACGGATCCTGGTCCTGACTCAGGCGTCCGAGGCTGTCGTAGGTATAGTGATAGTCATTCCCCCGTGCATCCCGGAAGGCCGAGAGCAGCCCGTCCGCGCCGTAGGTGAGCTGGATCGTGTTCGTGGCCGGGTTCGCCAGGGACGTCAGGTCCCCGCTCGCATCGACGGTCAGCGTCGTGCGTTGACCGCCTGGCGTCAAGATGCCGGTGGCCAGGCCGCTGCCGTCGCGCTCGATGGTGGTGACCTTGTTGTCGGCATCGGTAACTGTGATCAGCCGTCCGTTAGCGTCGTAGCCGAACGTCCAACGGGTCGCGCCGGTCAGGGTGTCCTTCGTACTGAGGTGGCGTCCGGCGGCGTCGAAGACGTACACCTCACTGCCGTCTTCTGCCGGCAGCAGCGTCTGTCCCGTTGCCGTCAGGAGGAAGGCCGGGGCCACCTGTCGCACGCGATGCACCGGCCCATCGGCGATGACGAGGCGCCCGTTGGGCATCACGGCAAGGCCGATGAACGTCGAGCCGTTGAGCTGCGCGGTCAAGGCCGGGCCGCCGTCGCCCGAGGCGCCCACCACGCCGGTGCCGACGATCGTCCGGATGAGCCCATCAGTCCCCACCTGTCGGACGCGCGCGTTGAACCGTTCCCCGACGATGAAGCTGCCGTCGGGAGCCAGGGCCACGGCAAAGGGACTGTTCATCTGCGCGCTCGTGGCCGGCCCGCCGTCGCCGCTGAAGCCGGCCGTGCCGCTGCCGGCCACGGTGGTGATGGTGCCGTCGATCCCAATGCGACGAACCCGATGATTGTTGGAGTCGGCAATGAAGAGACTGCCGTCCGGCGAGAGGACCAGGCCGGCTGGGCCACTCAAGCGGGCGGCGGCAGCTGGCCCATTGTCCCCCACGAACCCCGGGGTGCCGATGATCCCAGCAATGGTCGTGATGATCCCGCCGGGATCCACGCGGCGCACCCGGTGGGTGGTCGTCTCTGCAATGTAGAGGCTTCCATCCGGTCCCACGACGAGCCCGCGAACGCCTTCCACGGACGCGCTCGTGGCCGGTCCGCCATCCCCCCCGCCGCCCGATGTGCCAGTGCCGGCCACGGTTTGGATCAGGCCATCCAGCCCGATCCGGCGTATGCGGAAGGTATTATCGGCAACGTAGACCGTGCCGTCAGGTCCGACGGCCAGCGCGGTCGGCGCCGGCAGGTTGGCTTGCGTGGCAGGAATACCGTCCGCGCCATTCGATCCACCGCCGGCCATCGTCGCGATCGTCCCATCGGGCAGGATCCGCCGTACTCGATTGTTCGTGAGATCCGCAATGTAGACGCTCCGATCCGGCCCGATCGCAACACCAGCCGGCGTATTGAGCTGGGCCGCCGTGGCCGTGCCGCCGTCGCCTTGGAAGCCCGCCGTGCCGGTCCCAGCCAGGGCTGAGATTGTCATCGCCTGGGCGAGATCTTCCTGGCTCCGCCGGGTCCCATCGCCCAGGTACACCGCTCGCCCTCCCGTGTCAAAGACGTGATGCACATCGAGGGTCCAGCCGCCCAATCCGAGGCCCTTCGCGTCCCAGGGCGAGAAGAGCCCGCCGGATTCCTGCCAGAGAATGACTTCCTGGCGGGTCGCTTGCGCCAAGGTCACGCTGGTGCCAAAGGAGCCGAAGCGGGAGGTCCGGTCATACACACCGGGATAGACGTAGCCGATCCGGACGGTATAGGGCTGCCGCCCGGCGACCCGGCGGCCATAGGCATCGAGTCCGTTCCAGGTGAAGGCGTGGCGCAGATTGGTGGAGGGCGCAAACGCCTGCGTGACTTTCTGGCCGGCGATCAGCACTTCCAGCTCGATTCGCGTCAGGCTCGGCGGCAGGGTCGGCCCCGAGAGCGGAATATCCAGACTGTAGGCCGACAGATTTCCCGCCGCCCGCTGGCTGGTGTAGTGAAGCCGGTAGGGCGTCCCCACCAGGCCGACTGATTCTCCGAGAGACTGCGACTCGCAGGCGATGACGGACCCGACGCGAGGGCAGTCCTTGTTTTGTGTCGGCTGTGTGGCCGCTGCCTGATTGGCGGCGGTGGCTCCAACCGGCGGCTTAAAGGCCCAATTCTTATCCACCTCCGAGAAGTGCGTAATCGGGACGCGCCAGAGTGTGACGCCGGGCGCATAGAGATTGGCCAGATGCTGCCGCTCGGCAGTCGAGAGGCTGGCGTTGTCGGCGAGGTTGTCCCCGTTCACGTCGATATCGGCCAGCCCGGCCGCGATGCTCAGAATCTTCAGCACCGAGCCGTTGGCGGAGGGCACCCAGCGGCTTTGTTGTTGATCATAAAAGCCGGTCGGCACGAGGACCCCGACCGGAAAGCCCAAGAAGTTGTCGACGTAAGCGACGACTTGATGGATGAACGGGGTGCTGAACGTGAAGTCGACGCGCGTGGCGCCGGCCGCCACCGCCTCATCCACGCTGTATTCGATCGCATAGGTGTAGCCGCTGTTGGGGGGCAGGATGCCGGGCATGGCGTCAGGGCCGGTGGCCCCGACCGTGAACTCGGTGGCGCGAACGTGCATGGTGGTCAGCGGCTGGGTAGCGCCGTTGGGGAGCGTCATCGTGGCGCTCGTGCCGGCGGCAAAGAGCAGGGTCGCCTGGCGCGTGCCGCTGCCGTCGGTCTGGACCGAGCCGCGGGCGAACTGAGCCGGACTGGCCGGCCCCATGGTGATGGTCGTCACTTGCGTATCGTAGGGAATCATCACCGCTGTCGGAGCCACGACATAATCCCCCCAAGGCACGATCACTTGCCGCTGGACCGAGATGAAGCCGGCCGCCGCATAGCGGACCGTGAGCGGGCCGCCGCCGTTCACCGCCAGATCGAACTGCCCGTCGGGTCTCGTGGCCGTCTGGCCGAACTCCGGATGATTCAGCACCCTGACCGTCACGCCGGGGAGCGGGAACCCATCGCGAGTCTTAACCGATCCGCGTATGACAGCGGCGCGCGTCGCCTCGATCGTGCCCGCCGTCACGCCGGTTTGAATCGGCGCAGCGCCGGCATACAGAAAGCTCGTGGCCTCCGCCAACCCGGTCGGGACTGTACGATTGATCGGGGGCGCGACCGCGGCCGGATCGGCCGGGAGCGGGCCGCTGGGCGGACTGACTTGCACGGCTTGATTCACGGTGAAGCCGGCGATGGCGCCCGTGATGGTCGCCTGGCCTTGGCTGACGCCTTGAATGAGTCCGGCCTGGTTCACTGTGGCGGTGCCGCCATTGGAACTCGTCCAGTTCAGCGCGCCGGTGATCTCCTTGGTGGTGCCATCGCTGAAGATCCCATAGACGCGGCCGGTCCAGCCCTGGCCATTCGGCACCGTGAGCTTCTCCGACGCCAGCGTGACGCCGGTGAGGGTGATCGCCGTGAAATCAGCGGCCGAGAGTGCGCTGCCGGCGGCTGTGGCCACGCCCAGCTTCCCGGTCGTCACCGTCGTCGGTGCCGTCGCGGTGAGCGAGGTCGGACTGGAGACGGTGAACCCACTCGCCGGGATGCCGTTGAAGGTCACGGTCTGCACGCTGACGAAGTTCGTCCCCGAGATCGTGATCACATCGCCCAGCTTGCCGCTGACGGGTGAGAAGCCGGTGATGGTTGGCGGGGGCACGGGAATGGTGATCGTACTGGTCGCCGCGGTCCTGAGCGGCGCGCTGGCCGTGATGGTCACGCTGCCGGGCCCGGTGGCCGTCACCGGCACATCGGCGCTGGTGAGCCCCTCGGGGATTACGACAGTCGGTTGAATGGTCACTTGGCCCGTGCCGCTGGTGGTGAACGTGACGGTGAGTCCGCCGGGACCGGCCGCCACCGCCGAACTCACGGTGAGCGTGAGGGCGCCGTTCACGGACAATGTGGCCGTGGCCGGGCTCAGCGAGAGCGCCGGCGGGGTTTGCACGGTGAGGAGCGTCGAAGCCGACACGGTGGTCGGATAGCCCGGGCCACTGGCAGTGATGGTGACGGTGCCTGCGGCGTGGCCGGTCGCCAAGCCGGTGGAGCCGATCGTCGCCACCGTGGTATTCGACGAGGCCCAGGTGACCGTATTGGTCACGTCGAGGATCTGGCCGTCGGTGAAGGTGCCTTGCGCGGTGAAGGCCTGCAGCTGACCCACCACGATCGTGGGCGTCAGCGGCGCGAGGGTGAGCTGCACGAGCACCGCCGGGGTCACCACCACCGTGGCGGTGGCGGTCGAGCCATTGAGCGCAGCGGTGATCACCGACGAGCCCTCGCCGACCGTCATGACGGGGAAGTCCGCCGAGAGCAGGCCTGCCGGGACCGTAACGGTGGGCGGGACGGTGGCCACACCGGTGGACGCGCTGGTGAGTGCGATCTCCGTCGCCTCCGTGGCTGCGCGGTCGATGGTCACGCGCAGTGTGCCGGGGATACCCTTGGGCAACGTGAGCGGTCCGCTCGGCGGCGCCGGCACGGGGACGAGACTCACGACCACGGGCGGCGGCGGGGCGATCTGAATGGCGCTGCTCGCGCTGCTGCCGTTGAGCGTGGCGGTCAGCGTCGCGGTACCGGCCAGTAACGCGGTCACCGGGAAGGTCGCGCTCGTCTGGCCCGCCGGGACAATGACGGTATCCGGGGCCTGGAGCAGCGTGGGCGCGCTGTTCGTGAGCGGCACGGTCGTATTGGTCGGCTGATCGGCGCTGATCGTCAGCGTCATCGTCCCCGTCGCGCCCTGCTGGAGGAGGAAGGGACTCGGCAGGAGCGAGACGAGCGTCGGCGCGGGCGGCACCACCTGGACCGTGGCTTGCTGGTGGCTCCCGGCGAGACTCGCCGTCACGGTGGCTGTACCGACGGCGGTGCCGGCCACGGTGAATTGGGCCTCCGTCAGTCCGGCCAAGACCGTGACGGACGCGGGGACTTGCACCAACCCGCTGGGGCTCGCCGTGAGCGTGACGAGCTGATCGGTTGGCTGCACGGCATTGAGGGTGACGGTCAGCTGCCCGGTGGCGCCGACGGCCACGGCTAGCGGCGAGGGCAGCAGCGAGACCAGGGCCGGCGCCGGCGGCGTGACCTGCACGACGGCGTCGGCGGTCGAGCCGTTGAGACCGGCTTGGATCATCGTGCTGCCCAAGGCCAGCGCAGTGAAGGACAGGGTGGTGGAGAGCGCGCCAGCCGGCACCGTGACGCTGCTCGGCAGATTGACAATCCCCGTGGGACTCGCGGTGAGGGCGACAGAGGTCCCTGAAGATTGCGCGGCGGAGATCGTCACCGTGAGCGAGCCCGTAGCGCCGATGGTGACCGCTTGCGTCGGCGGCTGCAGCGAGACGACGGTCGGCGGGGCCGGCGTGACGGTGATCGTGCTGGTCGCGGTCGAGCCGTTCAGCGAGGCCGTCACGGTTGCCGTGCCGGGCGAATTGGCGGACACAGACACCGGCGCGCTGAGCTGGCCGGCCGGGACCGTCACCAAGGCCGGGACCGACACGATGCCCGAGGCGCTGCTTTCGATCGATACGGTGGTGGCGCTGCTCTGCGCGGCGCTGATGGTCACGGTCAGGGCCCCGCTCGCGCCTTGGGTGAGGGTCTCCTGGGCCGGCAACAGACTGCTGATGGTCGGCGTGGGCGCGGTGACATGCACCATGCCGGTGGCCTGCCCGGCTGCGGTACTCACCGTGATCTGCGCGTTGCCCACGGCGACGCCTTGCACGGGGATGGCCACGCTGGTCTGGCCCGCGGCATAGGGCACGGACGCCGGCACGCTCGCGATGCCCGGCGCGGCGCTGACGACGGTGAGGCTGCCCGGGGCCGCCGGAGACGGCGACAGCGTGGCGGTCAGCGTGCCGCTGTTCCCCACGGCCACGCTCATGGGGTTGGGCAGCAACGTGATCGGGCTGGGGACGGCCCCGCCGACGGTGGCCCCGAAGCGTGCGGCTCGGTGGGTCGCGTCGAAGTAGAGCCGCAGGCCGACGGCGTTGCTGTGCCCGCCGCAGAAGCTGTTGTCCGAGTTGGTGCCGATGCGGGTCCAGATCCGGAGAACCACCGTATCCGGCGGGACGGTCACAGGCAGCGGCGCGAACGCCCCAAACGAGACCGTCACGTCCTTGGCCTGATTCGCGTTGCGGGTCAGGCCCGTGATGCAGCGCGTGAGTCCCGCACTCACGACGGCGCCGTTGTGCACGACTTCGGCCAGGAGGTCGAAGCGCGTACCCTGATCGTCGCTGTTCTTGAGGCCCAGCCAGACGCGCAGCGGCGACAGGGCCTGCAGCGTGGCCGAACCCGTCGCGCCGCTCGGCGGCGTCCAGGTCCCCACGGCCTTCCAGACGTTGCCGCCGGAAACATTGACGCTGGGGGAGTCCTTGTACTTGGCGGCGCTCCCGGTCGGGGCGGTGAGAGTCAGAAAGAGCGTCGGCGGGTTGGCCGTGCCGCCGCTCCCGTGTAGGTAAATCGTCTTAGTGGCTGGTTGGGCCAGTATGGAAGGATCGCTCGCGAAGGAGCTGATCGTGAGACACACGACCCAGGCACAAGCGCGGCGGCGCAGAAGGAGAGTGAGCGGGCTCATGGGCCGTAACCGGCTCCCGGACTGCTTCCGATGGAGCCCCGTCCTTCGCCCTGCCGATGGGCTGAGACGTTCCCACGACCCTGTGATGCGCGGGGCTTTGAACGGGTCTTTTCTACGCGAGAGCGGCGCGGAAAGTCAAGATCCCTCGATCGGTCTGAATCGGCCAGGAGAGCCGGCTCGCGTGGATTCGCTCCCGGCTTGTGCGGGGTCGAATGCCTTGCCCCAATCTATAGCTATCGCGTGTCGCGCCTTGGCCTCCTCGTTGAGATCGAGTGCCCGATTCCGTCCGAATGGGCCCTGCTCATTGCTGCCGAATGGTGACGGTTTCAGGTCGGCGCAGTGGCTGCTATCCTTAACGAATCACGACGGATGGTCGCCTTTCATGGGAGATGGTTATGCCACAAGGACAGGGCACGCCGCTCCGGACAAAGCTCTTGATCGGACTCGCCGGCACGGCGGTCTTCGGGGTCTGCTCGTTTTTCTTGCCGGCGCCCACGAACCCCGACTATTCGGGGAAGAGCCCCGATCTGACCCGTCGCGAGATCAACCTCGCCATCAATTGGTACGCCGAACACTATAGATTGGATCCCGCCTTGCTGAAGGCGGTGATCAAGGCCGAGTCGGGGTTCGATCCGGAAGCCACGTCACGGAAGGGCGCCATCGGCCTGATGCAGGTCATGCCGATGGACGCGCAGCGGCTGAAGGTGGGCGACCTCTACGATCCGATCCAGAACATCCGCGCCGGGGCGAAACAGTTGCGCCACCTGCTGGACCTCTATCACGGCGATCTGTCGCTGACGCTCGCGGCGTACAACGCGGGGATCAGGAAGGTCAAGAACAACGAGATCCCGCGCATCCGGGAAACGCGGCACTATGTGAAGAAGGTGCTCGCCTTCTACGAAGAATTTCACCGCCGCCAGCCCCATCGGGAACAGGCTCAGCCGTCGGTGGTCGTGGCGACCTCGAACCGTCGCCTGCCGCAGTATGAATCCGACGGCACGTCGCACCAGAATTAGGCCAGCCGCCTACTTCATCCTCTCCGCAAAACGCGTCCGGAACTTCGCGACCTTTGGATTCACCACATAGGTGCAGTAGGGCTGCGCGGGATTGCGGGCGAAGTATTCCTGATGGTAGGCCTCGGCCTCGTAGAAGGCGGTGGCGGGCACGACCTGCGTGACGATGGGGTTGTCGAAGACCTGGTCCTTGGTCAGCTCCTCAATAACCGCCTGGGCGGTCTTCTGCTGGTCGGGCGAATGATAGAAAATCGCCGACCGATACTGCGTGCCGACATCGTTGCCCTGGCGGTTGAGCGTCGTCGGATCGTGGATGGCGAAAAAGACTTCCAGCAAGTCGCGGTAGGACACGACGGCGGGATCGAAGGTGATCCGCACCGCTTCGGCATGGCCGGTCATGCCCGAGCAGACCTGCTCATAGGTCGGATCGGGATTCTTGCCCCCGAGATAGCCGGACTCGACGGATTCCACGCCCTTCATCTGGTCGTACACCGCTTCCAGGCACCAGAAACACCCGCCGGCCAGAGTCGCTGTCTCACGGCTCATGATGCGATCTCCCACGGGATGTTGAACAAGGCTTTCAGCGGTGTTCTCACCACCCATTGCATCGATAAGGGCAATGGGTACCCGCCGTCTCCCTGCGACGTATCAGAAACCATACGCCTCAGTCGCCTGGCTCCCTGCGGCCTTGCTGAAAGACCTTTTTGAACATCCCGCATGAAAAGAGCGTCAGGATCTCTCGCTATGACATCGTGCCTAAATACAGCGTCTTCGCGATTTCCGTTATCGTGAAGAGCATCGCGTCGGCGCGGGTATAGGCCGCGTGTCCGTAATAGTGGTCTCGCACGTTGGCCGATCCGTTACAGTCCTTATAATCCACGAGCAGGCACAGCCCGTCTTCAGGGCAGCGTACGCTTTTCCGCGCACATTCCAGCCAGCGCTCGAATCCATCCCAGGGTTCCACCAGTTCCCACACCGCCTTGTTCGCGGCCTTGTCTTCCGGGGTGACGGGCAGGGCATCGGAGCCGGCCACCGCCAGTTGCTGCACATAGTCGCCGCCCCAGACGACCGGCATCTCGACGGTGACTTGGGGCAGTTCCAGTTTCGCCAGCCACCGCTTGCCGTCCGCCCGGAGCGGGCGATGATTCACGATGTGCAGTAATTTGCCGACGCCGCCGGGGTCCCAGCCGTAGCGGACCGGGGTCCCGAGCGTCACGACATCCAGTTGAATGCCGTTGAACAGGGCGCCGCTCATCAGGCCAGGCTCCAGGGATGTGAGCGTGGTCAGCAGGTCATCGCGGCTGGTCTGCTGCGCATAGGATGTGAGGAGCTCGATGAGTTTCTTCTTCCCGGAAAGCGGCGTCGGCGTGAGGAAATTGGACGCCAGCGCCAACAGTTGGCCGGCATGGCCGTGCGCGAGGACCAGGAGGCGGTCGGATGCGCCCAGCTTGGCCTCGGTGCTGAGCCGTCGCAGGCGCTCCAGCAGCGTGACCGTCGCGATGGCCCGGCCGAGATGATGGTGCTCGCAGGACCAGAGGATTCGCTCGCAGCGGATCGGCTGGGGCGCGGCTTTCCCAAAGCACGCGGCGACCTGAGCGACCGTTGCGCCGGTGAAGTTGCCGGCGTCGAGGAGTTGTTCATCGAGGCGCTGTTTGGTTGCGGCGTCATTCTGCAGCGGAGCGGGGAAAGACGGTCCGGCCAGGCCGTTCGTGTCTTGGCGCATCGCGGCCAGCAGGGCGTCGAGTCCGGAGATGCCGCGTGAGTAGCCCCGCTTCAGCCCCCCCACCTCATCCAGCCGTCCCATCCCAAAGAGGTCGGTACCGGTGAGGGCCCCGTGCAGAAAGACGATGGCTCGGACTCCGGCTTTCGAAAGCTGATGTCCCAGGGCGGTCATGGCCTCCGACCAAGCCGCCGAACCAGGCGGGGGGCCCGGGACCAGTTCCCGATATGCGACACGGTCCCCGGGATCGGCCCGGAGGTAGGGCGCATGTTGAAAGTTATTCTCAGCCGGCATGGAGGCACGTTCATACCGGAAAGTGACCTCCAGACGCAATTGTGGCCTTTCGAGGCGGCCGTGAGGCCCGTTGACCGGCCGGAAAACCGCGTGCTACAGTGCTGGGCTCTTCTGGGACCTTGAGATTGTGAGCCCCAGGAGCATGTCTGACAGGGGGTCATGGGTATGATTCCGACACATCGATACAGCCTGTTCGCATTGACCGCCCTCTGCTTAGGCCTCGCGATGGCGGCGACCGCGCCATCGACTGTGGAGGCGAAGAAAAAGACCGCGCCGGCTCCGGCCCCGACCTCGGTGGCCCCGGGGCAGCCTGAGCACATCATCCTCTTTGTCGTCGAAGGCATCGGGCAGGACTCGGTCAAGCTCGGGCCCATGCCGACGCTCAACCGCCTGATCAAGGAAGGGGCGACCACCTGGACGGCGACCGGCGTGACGCCGGCCCTTCGCCTACCGACCATGGCCTCGCTGGTGACCGGCATGCCGGTCGAGAAGCACGGCATTGCCTGGGACACCTTCGACTTTGCGCGGGGCTATCCGCGGCCGCCCACGGTCTTCGACTATCTGGATTCCGGCGGCGGCAAGGACAGCGCCATCTTCTTGATGGATGAATCGCTCTATCAGCTGGCCAAGCCGGAGCCCTATACCGATTTTCAGATTTGCGGGCCGTTGAAGCCCGAGTGCAATCCCGACACGATCGTCAGCTACATCCGCCAGTATATGAAGAAGGCCTCGAGCGGACATGGCTATGGTCACGCGATTCTGTCGCTCCCGCATTTCCTGATCGTGCACCTCCCCCAGGGCGGCCGCGCGGGCCAGGCGAGCGGATGGACCTCGGCCGACTATCGCGCCGCCGTGCAATCCGTCGACCGGGCGATGGCCTCGGTCTTGGGTCTGTATAAGGAGATGGGGTTGCTGCAGAAAACCGCGGTGATGGTGGCCGGGTTGAGCGCCTACGGCGCCGCCGCACCGGACGCCGGCGCGACACAGACTGCCGCCGGTCAGGGCCTGCCCTGGATCGCCTCCGGACCCGGCATCAAGGGCAATCATGTGATCGGCCGGCCGGTCTCGATCATCGATACGGGCGCCACCGTGTTGCGGGCCTTTGGGCTGGCGACACACACGGAGTGGGAGAGCCGGGCGATCGAAGATATTTTCGTCGCCCCGCGCGTGGCGCAGGCCATTCCGCCGGTGCAGTGAGGCGCGTCATGAACCGTTCGATGATGGTGCGCCTGATGCTGTCGGGAGCGATGGTGATGGGCCTGGGGGTCTGTGTGCGCGCCGATGCCGCCACGCCGCCGCCCCATCTGGCGGAACATGCGATTCAGATCGATCCGACGGCCTTGTCCCCGCCGGCCTGGTGGGAAGTGCCGGGGCTGACGCCGATGATCATGACCCTCGATCCGGACAACACCGACGCCTATCGGACCACGCAGGCGCGTGAATTGAAACTCAAGCCGGGCGCCTATCGTTTCCGGGCGTTTACGTTCGATTTTCCATTTACGGTGACGATCGATGGGGTCTTGGACT
>FKKE01004400.1_pt1 | contig 14723 bp, 17 predicted proteins | sample 1106331 | NCBI WGS metagenome assembly FKKE01 (sample SAMEA3931202, study PRJEB13176) | freshwater metagenome | biome: Drinking water system; feature: drinking water; material: freshwater | place: China | collected 2013-02-06 | reverse complement strand
GGGCTTGGTACGCGAATTGCCATTATCATGACACGTAGAAACCGCTCGCGCATTTGAAGTGTCTAAACCTTGACGTATGAGCGATATGCGCGAAGCGGTACGCGTAACTCGATTCGGTTTGCAAGGTGCGGAGGTTTTCATGTTTGATCAAGGGGAACAGGTTTCAGAGCAGTACCCGCTCGCGAGCAATCATTTTCGTCTCCCGGCGCGGGCGCAAGCTTTTCGTGATTTTGTCACGACGCATCCAGAGATGGAGAAGATATTCCACGTCCTGGAAAAAGTAGCACCAACCAATAGTACGGTGCTCATTCTCGGTGAGAGCGGCACTGGAAAAGAACTGATTGCGCGATCCATCCATGAGCTCTCGCGAGTGAAAGGGCATTTCGTCCCTGTAAACTGTGCGGCAATACCCGACACTCTCCTTGAAAGTGAGCTGTTCGGTTACGAACGAGGTGCATTCACCGGTGCGGTGAACTCGAAGCCGGGGCGGTTCTTACTCGCCAACAATGGAACGATCTTTCTCGATGAAATTGGCGAGATGAGCCCACAGTTGCAGGTAAAATTATTGCGTGTGCTCCAGGAGCGAATTGTCGAGCCCGTAGGGGGCGTCCGTAGCCAGCCGGTGAATGTTCGCGTCATTGCAGCTACCCACGTGGACCTGAGACAGCAGGTGGAGGAGGGACGCTTCCGGGAAGATCTCTACTACCGGCTGCAGGTTGTGCCGATCAATGTGCCGCCGTTAAGGGATCGCCGGAGTGATATTCTCCTGCTCGCAAATCACTTCAGTCAAAAGTATGCCGAAATCAATCACCGACTCCCACTCGTCTTCACTCCTGAGGTGACAGAGCTTCTCATTCGCTACCCCTGGCCGGGGAATGTCCGGGAGATTGAGAACTTAATCGAACGCTTTAGTATCCTCGTCGAAGGCGAGGTGCTTCGCGTCGAACATCTCCCCTCTCACATGCTTGTCGAATCGAACGGGAGTCGTACACTCTCATCACCAACACTTCCTGAATCTGGCCTGGACTTTAATGCGGCAGTTGAAGACTTCGAAAACGCGCTCATCGTTCAGGCACTCCGGCGCACGCTTGGCAATAAAAAGGCCGCCGCAGAATTGCTCCGCCTCAATCGGACTACGCTGGTCGAGAAGATTAAGAAGAAAGGACTTGAAGCTGAACGGTTCGGTCAACGAATTAACCTCGCACTGTGAGATGTTCATGATTTCGATGTTTACACGAGCGCTTTTCATTGCGGTGTTGATCTTCGTTGCTGACCCAGTTCTCGGCGAAGAGAGATTTGAAGCGATGCATGAGACAGTTTCTCGACTTTCTAAAGCAGGGAGGCATTTCGACGCCCTCGTTCGATACTATAACACTCCAAAGTCGGACTGGGGTGTAACTGAAAAAACTGCTGCTGCGCGAAGTGCATGGGCACTTGGGCTCGTTGACCGCTCGCGAGAGATCTTTGACGACCTCTTTAGTGAGGCTGAATCGAGCGATACGGCGCACTCACGCATCGTTCTTGCGCGAGCGATTATGGAGCTCCAAGAGAGTAATTTTGAAAGCGCTCGTGCGTATGCTGAGCGTGGTGTGAGTGAATTGAGCGAGTCGGAGCTGAGATCGCAATTCTGGCTGCTCATTGGTGAAGCGCTCCGTGGGGAGAAAGCAATGAGTCAGGCGGAAACCTACTACGAAAAAGCGTCGCGCGAGGGTTCAGCAGAAGCACGTGGCGAAGCACTGTTTCTGCTTGCAAGTTCGCAGATTCGATCAGGCCGGCTCGATGATGCACGCTATAGTCTCGCGGAGATCACAACAAGCTCTCGCTTTAGTGCCCAGGCAGTTCGGCGGTTAGCAGAAATTGATCTCAAACAGAAAGACTACGAAAGTGTGATTATGTGGATTGAGGAAGGAAGAGAGATGTACCCAAGCGAGTTTGAAGACGCGTGGAGTTCCTATGCGGAGGTGGTAGCGCTGGTAGCGCTCTCCCGAGGAGCTCAAGCTCGCACGGCGTTAAACGAGTTTAAAGCGCGGCACACCGAGTTGAATGGTTGGTACCAACTCGCCGAAGCAAGTTTGCTTGCCTCAGAGCTTGTTGACTACTTACCAGAAGAGAAGAAAGCGGGAGCAGTGAAAAAAGGGAAACAACAGTAATGCTCCATGATTCCGAACGACAACTCGAGAACGAGCGAGGGAAACGATTAATGGCAATGGGACAAATGGCCGCATCGCTCGCGCATGAGATCCGAAATCCGCTCGGGAGCATGGAGTTGTTTTGCTCCTTACTGAAACGAGATCTCGCAAATCAACCGGGCTCGCTCAACTTGGCAGACCAGATTCACCAGGCAATAAAACGGCTTGACCGAATAGTCACTAATTGTCTCCAGTTTGCGCGTGATGTCGTGCCGAGACGAAAACCAGTCGATACGGAGAAAATACTCAGCGAAATCCTTGGCGAAGTGAAGGGGAAGATCGGAGGTGATCGAGCGATTGATATCGAGCTCAAGCTCAAGGGAACGGGAATGGTATCGATTGATCGATTTCTGATCCAGCAAGCGCTTACAAATCTTCTCTGGAACGCTCTCGATGCAGTTTCCGCTCGAGTTCCCAATGAGGCAAGCGCAGCGCATGTGCTCGTCGAGAGCGATGTGACTGACCAAAAAGAGTGGCAGATTTCTATCTCGGATAATGGACCGGGGATCGACCCTGCCATCAGGGAAAAGGTCTTCGATCCATTCTACACCACAAAGGAAGGGGGAACCGGACTAGGACTCCCAATTGTTCACTCGGTGATCGCTGCGCACAAGGGGACAATTAGTCTCGAGAGCGAACTCGGCTGCGGCACACGGGTAACCGTCATTATTCCAAGCAAGGATGAGGAGAGCTAATGGGCACGCTGGAGAAGGCGACGATTCTTGTTGTTGACGATGAGCCGCAGATGCGGATGGCAATGGAGACTGCGATCGGACGCATGGGTTGCACAGTGATCTCCGAGGCTGGTGTTACCGATGCACTCGCGACGCTCGAACACGAGCAGGTTGATGTTATTGTTACCGATCTGCGGATGCCGGAATCAAGTGGCCTGGAGTTCCTCGCACACATTCGGGAGAGTTTCCCGAAAATCCCGGTGATTCTCATCACTGCCTACGGCACGATCGCTGACGCTGTATCGGCGATGAAGAATGGAGCGTTTGACTTTCTCACCAAGCCATTCTCGGCGGAGGATCTCGAAACTGTCGTCCGACGTGCGTTGAGGGTTGAGCGGCGAGTGACGCCGAGCAATAAACCTCGAGAATCCAAGTCTACACTCGCGATCCTCACCCAGGACCGAGCGTTTAAGGCAGTGCTTGAAGTTGCAAGCTCAATTGCGGCGAGCTCAGCGAGTGTGCTGATTCAAGGCGAATCAGGGACTGGGAAAGAGCTGCTCGCACGATTAATCCACAGCAGTAGCCGACGAGCGGGTTCTCCGTTTGTCGCAGTAAATTGTGCTGCACTTCCAGGGAATTTACTCGAGAGTGAGCTGTTTGGCCATGAACGGGGTGCATTCACTGGAGCAGTTGATCGTAAACAAGGAAAATTCGAGCAAGCAAATGGCGGCACAATCCTCCTCGATGAAATATCAGAAATGGAGGAGGTGCTTCAGGCGAAACTGCTCCGCGTATTACAGGAACGAGAGATCGATCGTGTCGGTGGCACGAAACCAATCCCGGTGGATGTCCGTGTGCTCGCAACAACGAATCGAGACATTCGAAAGTCGGTGGAGAATCGAAAATTTCGTGATGATCTCTACTACCGCTTGAACGTGATCCCTCTCTACGTCCCGCCGCTACGGGATCGTCGGGGAGACGTTCCCTTGCTCGTCGATCACTTCTTAAGAAAGTACAGTGAAGGGCAGTCGAAAACAATTCCGGCGGGACTCATTGAGTCACTTGAACGGTACACGTGGCCAGGAAATGTTCGTGAGCTGGAAAACGCCTGTCAACGCGCAGTACTGCTTTCGGGCGATGGAGTGCTTCAAGCTGAACATTTCTTACTTGGGACCTTTGGATCCGGGACGCCGCTCACAGGAGAACAATCCGGTGTGACTGTTGGACTAAGCGTAGCGGAGGTAGAGAAGCGGCTCATCCTAGAAACTCTCCGTGCGACCGGTAATAACAAGACAAAAGCAGCGGAACTTCTCGGAATTAGCATCCGGACCCTTCGCAATAAACTTCACGAGTATGGTTCGGAACCCCGCGATCTGGACTCCATGCGAGAGGATGGCACGGAGCAGGAAGGGACATGATATTGACACTCGTGCAAAAGAATTGGCGAAACAACAAGTTTGTTCCTCCTTACTCCACGACAACTCCCGAAGGGTACTGCGGGGTTAGCGCCGAAGAGCTCGGAGTCTTTCGGAGAGAGAAGCAGGCATAGTTGTTGCGATGTTGAGCGTATATCTGATGAATACCATCAGGAGAGGATGAATATGAAACTCTTTGGACCCACGTGCTCGCTTATCGAACGCGCGATGGATCTCCGAATGAAGCGCCATATCGTGCTTAGCGGGAACGTCGCGAATAGCGAAACCCCCAACTACCGCGCGCGAGAACTAAACTTTGCAGGAGAACTCTCACGGCATCTTGATAGCGAACGGGAAACTCTCATTCGCACGAACCCGCACCACATCGATACCTCAATCGACGGGGAGGCAGGAATCGTTCTTGATGACAGGGGCGCTGTTGGTGCGGATGGGAACAATGTTGATCTCGACATTTCGATGGGGAAACTATCGGAGAATGCGCGTGCGTACCAGGGTGCTGCGAATTACATGAATATGCAGCTTCGGCAGATTCGTGCTGCAACAAGAGGTGAAGGAGCGGCGTAAAATGTTTCACACATTATTTAACATAGCGGCGAGCGCGATGAGCGCGAATCGTTTACGGATAAATACAATTGCGAGTAATATCGCGAACGCCGAAACTACAAAGACCGAAGAAGGGGGGCCATACAAGCGGCGAGATGTTGTCTTTGCTGCAACCGACGTGAAAGCCGAGAACTTCTATTCGGCACTTGATCAAGCCTCACTCAAGAGTGTCAAGGTCGCAGCGGTTACGGTAGACGACCAACCGCCTCGACAGGTGTACGACCCAGGACATCCCGACGCGGACCCGAAAACTGGTGTCGTGTTGATGCCGAATATCAATCCGGTAACAGAAATGGCGAATATGCTTTCCGCAAGCGCTGCATATCGTGCAGCGGCACAGGTTGTATCGGTGACGAAGGAAATGAGTGCGGCCATCCGTCGGTTGAGTGAGAGGCTCTAGAGGAACCGTATGGAAATAAAACCACTTTCGATGACCGAGCAACTGCGAATGATTCGCCCAGTTGAGCGAATCGGAGCAGGTGAGAAGCAGTCGGGAAGCTCGGCGCCTGCTGAGAAAACAGGAGGTGCCTCATTCTTCGATTATCTCAGTGAGAAAGTGAAAGAGGTCAATGAGCTTGGCGTTGACGCTGAGCGAAAAATAGAACAGGCAGTGAGCGGTGACGATCCAATGCCACACAGTTCGGTGCTTGCTGTTCAAAAGGCAGAGATCTCCTTCAATCTGTTAATGACGGTACAACGTCGGATTATCGAAGCGTATCGAGAGGTGTTACGGACACCGATCGGTTAGTAGCACGCAGGAAGCTCAAACAAGGTTTTAGGTAAGGAAAGGTATGGCATTCGACATCGGCGCTGTATTTGGACAGATCGTTTCAACCTACGCGCGACTACCACTCTCTCAGAAGATAGCAATTCCAGTACTCTTCGCCGGCTGCATGGCGACGATTGTATTCGTTGCCCGCTGGGGAAGTCGTCCTGATTACGGACTCCTGTTTTCCGATTTGGAACAGACGGATGCTGCTTCAGTCGTCGAGCGCCTCAAGGACATGAAAGTTGGCTATCGCATTGCCAATGACGGGAGAACCGTGGAAGTAACTCCACCTAACCGTGTCCATGAACTGAGGCTCGAACTCGCCGCCTCGGGACTCCCACGAGGGGGGAGCATGGGATACGAGCTATTCAGCGAAAATGCGCTTGGCCGAACCGGGTTCGTCGAGCGCATCATGCTCACCCGTGCGCTTCAAGGAGAACTCGAGCGAACAATCCAGTCAATTCAGGCAATCCGGAGCGTGCGGGTACATATAACGAATCCCGAGCGGTCTGTATTTGCCAAGCGGGATGTACTGCCCACCGCGTCTGTATTGCTCCAGTTAAAGGCTGGCCAAGAACTTACCACGCATCAGGTGAAGGGGATCGCGAACCTCGTTGCGAATAGCGTTGAGCGACTCACTCCTGAGAATGTTACAATTGTCGATGCGTTAGGCAATATCCTCAACCAGAAGCAATCACCGGATGAGCTTGGTGGCACGGATTCGACGCGGCTTGCGTATAAGACCGGCATTGAAGCTGAGTACGCACGGCGGATTGAGACAATGCTCGCAGAAGTACTTGGACCCGGACGAGCAGTGGCGCGGGTTACTGTCGATCTCGACTTCAGTAAATACGAAAAAGAGGAAGAGGCATTTGACCCAGCGGGCCAGGTGATTCGAAGCGAGCGGACAATGTCCGAATTGGCGGGACTTGGCGCTGAAGGTGGGGTACCAGGTGTCATTTCAAACTTAACCAATGAGCCTGGAATCCTCAGCGCACCTGATACGGGCAAAAATTCAAACACGCGTTCAGAGAATGTGAAGAACTATGAAGTCTCACGTGCAGTGAGCCGAACACTATCTGCACCAGGAACAATTGAAAAACTCTCGGTCGCCGTCCTCGTTGATGGGCAATACGATACCTTGCCTGCAGCAGACGCTGAAGCCCCCCCGACGAAGCAGTATAAGCCGCTCTCGGTAGAGCTGCTTCGAAAGATTGAAAATCTGACGAAACAGGCGGTTGGTTTCGACCAATCAAGGGGGGATGTGATTTCGGTTGAAAATATTCGCTTCATCGAGCCCGATGAGTATATCGGAACGGCGCTCGCGCAGGCGGAGACGCAGAACAAAGTTTCAAGCTACCTCTATTGGGTTTTCCTCGGCTTCTTCACTCTGCTCCTCGTATTTGTTGTGCTGAAGCCTCTCGTGCGGTTCATCGTTCAGCCAACGGAGGCAGAAGCCGATCTGAGTCGGCTGCTCCCGGCTGGGTTAGAGGAGCTTGAGACAGAACTCCAAGCGGAGCGGGCACGAATCCAAGCACGTCCAACCGAGCAACTCCCTGAAGTAGATATCGAGGAACTCGAAGAGTTAATTGCCGAAAATTCCCGAATCGTGAAGGAGAATCCACAGCAGGCGGCATTACTCATCCGTTACTGGTTAAACGACGGAAAGGTTTAGGCCAATGGAATTGAGTAATACAGAGAAAGCCGCACTCGTTCTCGTCAGCTTGGGGAAAGACCAAGCGGCCGAGATCATGAAGTTCCTCTCCGAAAGCGAAGTGAAGAAGTTGAGTCGCACGTTTATGAACGTCAATGAAGTAAACCGCGATACTCAACGAACCGTGGTCGGCGAGTTCCATCGGATGTTACAGGCCGCAGAACGAATGGTCGTCGATGGGAAGGAGTTTGCCAAAGAAGTTATATCGAATGCCTTCGGCGACGAGGGTGGCGAGAGCATGCTTGAATATATTACGGGAAGCCGTAAGGAACCGCTCTCGACTCTGCTCTCCGATATCCCTTCGAATGCTCTTGAGAACTTCATTCGCGCCGAGCACCCGCAAACAGTTGCTTTTCTTCTCTCAAAAATGGTTCCCGAATCTGCAGCGCAGGCACTTGCTCAGATGTCTGAAGAGATGCAAACCGATGTACTCGTACGTATTTCACAGCTACAGAACGTCAAGTCCGATGTAATCGACGAAGTGCGGGAAGTGCTCCGCAGTAACGTGCGAGGGGTAGGGATGGGTGAGGAAGAAGAGCTTGGTGGTCCGAAAGCCGCCGCTGATATCCTCAACTTTGTCGAGCGAACAAACGAGGAGCGGATCATTACTGAGATTGAGGAAATGTATCCTGAGCTTGCAGATAAGATTCGCAATCTCATGTTCACTTTTGAGGATCTGACGAAGATCGATGATCGTGGAATTCAGGCCATTATGAAGGAAGTGCCACGTGATCAGCTTGTGCTCGCCTTGAAACGAGCGAGTGAAGAGCTCAAGACGTTACTCTTCCGAAACATCTCGCAGCGCGCCGCACAGATGCTCCAGGAGGATTTAGAATCCCTCGGCCCGACAAAGCTCAAGGATGTGGAAAAAGCGCAGCAGGCTATTGTTGATGTTGTCCGTCGCCTCGAGTCGGAAGGGAAGATTGTGGTTGGTGGTGGGGCGGAAGACGTAATGGTTTAAATGATGAGGAAGAGATGAGTACGTCCGAACCAACTGCGACACCATCGGAAACCGAGAGAGAGGGTGAACGAGCCTCCTCTTTTGTCGCCTCGCCATTTCGTGAATCTCATTTTGAGATTATTGATGGACTCCTCATTCAAACTGAGTTTCTGCCGCTTAGTGTACAGGTGCTCGAGAATACCTTGCAGCGCGATCCGATGTTTCGGAGTTTCGACCGGGAGTCATTTGGAACCGCGGGGAGTCACTGGCCGAGTAGCGGGCGTGAGCGAGAGAAGCTCCCAGCAGCGAGTGACAGTGAACAACACAAAGCAGCGCTCGCCGCGCAGTTTCAACTAGGCCGGGAGGAAGGGTATGCCGCTGGGATGGCAGAGGCAACCCAACTCGTGGAACAGAAGCAAGAGGAGATAAAACGAAAATTCGACGAACTCCGGGCGAACCTCGACCAAACGGTGCAAGATTTTTTCGCTCGCACGGAACGTGAAGCAGTCCGTTTATCACTCCAAGTTGCGCGAAAGGTGCTTGAACTTACAACTCACGCCAAGCCTGAGTATATCTACGATATCATCCGTACGGGTCTTCGTTCGCTTGGTGCGGCGATACCACTCAAAATTAAAATCTCCGAACAAGATTTTGAATTTATCGAAGTGATCGGCCTTCCGCCGGACCTTACAACAACACAAACGGGAATCCAGTACATCCCTGATGCTTCGATCAAGGGTGGATGTGTCATTGAAACTGATTTCGGGAATATCGACCTACAAATAGATTCGATGTGGGAACAGGTCTCAGGAGATCTGTTCGAGGTTTCAAAGTGACGGATATCTGGGATCGAGCTCACTCGGCATTGGAACGAAGTAAGCCCGTCTCCACACGTGGAGTGGTAACCGATTTGCGTGGCTTAATTATCGAAAGTAATGGTCCTGCGGTGGGTATCGGAACAACCTGCAGTATTGTGCAGGGAGACATGCGCACCTGCGCACAGGTAGTAGGATTTCGTAAAGACCGTCTCCTTCTCATGCCGCTTGGCGAGCTCCATGGGGTAGCACCGGGAGCGACGATACTTGCGCACGGGAACAGCACCAGCGTGATCGCAGATTATGGCCTCCTCGGCCGAGTGATCGATCCACTCGGCGATCCGCTCGATGGGAGACCACCTGTTACCATTGGGGAAGAGATATCGATTTTCGCCCAGCCACCCTCGCCGCTGGGCCGAGACCGAATTTCGGAGGTGTATGACAGCGGAATCAAGGCGCTCAATGGTTTCCTCACGCTCGGCCGCGGGCAGCGAGTCGCAGTCATGTCAGGCTCCGGAGTTGGGAAGTCCACATTTCTCGGAATGTTTGCTCGTCACGCTCGAAGTTCAGTGAACGTGATTGCCCTCGTTGGCGAACGTGGCAGGGAAGTCCGCGAGTTCATTGAACGTGACCTTGGACCACAGGGAATGGAACGGAGTGTCGTTGTCGTTGCAACGAGCGATACGAGTGCCTTACTTCGAGTCCGGGCAGCGTTTACTGCCACTGCGATCGCCGAATATTTCCGTGATCGGGGAGAGCAGGTCACGTTGCTCTTAGATTCGATCACTCGCTTCTGTATGGCCCAGCGTGAAATCGGACTCGCGATTGGCGAGCCTCCGAGCACGAGTGGTTATACGCCATCGGTTTTTGCGATGTTACCGAAGCTTGTCGAACGAGCGGGAACGAAGCGTGACGCGGGCTCAATCACCGGGATCTATACCGTCCTTGTTGAAGGTGATGACATGAATGAGCCAATTGCTGACGCCGTTCGAGGATTGCTCGATGGGCATATCGTGCTCACTCGTAATCTTGCTGGTCGTGGCCATTATCCAGCCGTCGATATTCTACAGAGCGTGTCGAGAGTGATGCCGGATATCGTTGGCGATGAGGATCTCGCCCGAGCAAGTCGAGGAAGACAGGTACTTGCCGATTATGCGGAAGCAGAAGACTTGATCACTATTGGTGCTTACAAGGCCGGACAGAATCCGCGTGTTGACTATGCTGTGGAACATATTGAGGCGCTACGAACATTCCTGCGCCAGCGCCCAGAGGAGAAGTTTTCCCTAGGAGAGAGCAGAGAGTTACTGTCGAAGATATTTGCCGAGAAAACAATAGCACACTAAGCGGGAGAAACTGATGGCAAACTTTCGGTTTCGCTTGAAAGAGGTTTTACATTACCGGCGGGTTTTAGAACGTGAACAGGGTCGGGAACTCGCGCGCAAGAACTTTCTGCTGCAGGAAGCGGAAGGGCAGGCGCAAGAATTACTGAGCGAAATCGACAGATCTCCTGCGGTGGCCGAGACAGTAATGCGGATGGCAGATATTGCACTCAGTGGGGACTACCAACAAGCGCTTCGCGAGGCGCTCATTGAGCAACGACTGCTGGTTCTTGAAGCCGCTGCGGCAGTGGATGCTGCACGAGAGATGTATGTCGAGCGTGCGAAAGACGCTGAAGTCCTCGAGACACTTCGTGAGCGGCAGTATGAAAAGTTTAAGGTCGAAGAATCACGTCGGGAGCGTAAGCGAGTAGACGAAGTTGTTGTCCAACGACATCGCTTCACGAAGCCGGGATCAAGCGAAGATGAAAATGGGTGAGCAGATGGAACAGCAATTAGATTCCGTTGACAAGCGGTTAAAAATGATTCGAAGCAAGATGTCGCCGAAACAGCGTGCGGAGATGGCCGAGGTGATCGCGCAGGAGCTACGTAATCGACAAGGAGCCAAAATGGCACAACCAAAACCTGCGCCAAGCCAAGTTCGAACCTCTCGACTCTCTGGAAGTCTCAGTCGTGAAGAGTTGGGCGAAGTGTATCGGAGTAGACACAGTAGTATCGCGCCCGAAGCAAATTCTGAGAAACGGATTGCCCCCAAGCGGGAACGCTCGAAGGAACGGGAGCTCAAGAAAGTGGCAAGCCCACGCCGTTTAGAGGCGATTCCCCGTTTGTTCGAGACATTCTCATTACGGCAGGTGGTGCTTGCAGTCGCACTTATTGCGCTTGCGATAATGAAAATTGTTCTCGCTTCTGAAACAGGGACAGCGAATGAAATGCTGAGCGATGGGCAAGCACCAGTGAAGGATGTAGTTTCCTACGTGGAAGCCGAAGTCGAGTCTGTAACAGCGACGCCTTCTCCGAAGTCTATCGCGCCGGTAGCGACGAACCAGGCACAGGCTCTGAGAGAAGCCAGTGCGAAGAAGAACTGGAGCGACCTTGAGGTGCAATTGCTCACGGAACTTGATACCCGTCGTGTCGAACTTGAACGCCGTAAGGAAGCGCTTGACACTCGCGAGGGTGAGGTGAGGGGCATGGAGGAAGCGCTCCTTGAGCGATTAGCAGAACTCCGAACACTCACCCGGAAACTTGAGAGCGCGCGGAAGGAGCGGGATCAACTCTACGAAAGCCGTCTCGAACAGCTCGCGAACGTCTACGGCTCGATGGCACCGACTGAAGCGGCGCCACTTATCGCTAAACTCGATCAAGATATCGCGCTTGGGCTCCTCCAACGTATGCCTGGGAAACGAATGGGCCAGATTTTGAGTGTGATGGAGCGTGAACGCGCAGTAAGCTTGACCAAAAGTCTTACCGAACGAAAAACGGTTCAGTAACTTCATTCGAAACTCATCCTTAGGTCTGGATGAGTTCTCTCCATGAATAATTATAGTCTACGGCAGTAGCTTGAACTGATTCGTGTCATGTCTGCCGTAGAACCCTTGTGATACCGATAGAATTCATTTACTCGCTCAATTGAAACACAAGGAGAAATACTATGGCAAACCGTGATTTTCAGACAAATACATCTCGCGGCGATTTTGCTCATGATCGGGATCGGTCACGTAACCGCTATGAGCCGTATAGCGGGGAATATGAGCTTGAATCAGAAGAAGACTTTGATGAGCAGTTTCGTACAGCGGACGAGTCCCGTTACGGACAAGGGAGAGGAACGCGTAGCCGGTCGCGTAATCGAGGTTCGTCATTTGCCCAAGAGCAAAATCAGAATCGAGAGGAAGGGTTCAGAGAGAACTGGGGACGTGGTGCGCACATGGGTGGACAACGCCGCGGAGAGGGACAACGTTATGGAGAGACCGAGCGCTACGGTGGAAGCGAATCCTTTCAGCCCAGCTATCAGGGAGGTTATGAGCAGGGGATGTACCGCCAAGGTTATGGTCAGGGGAGTTATGGAGGGTCCTATGGCGGAAGTGAAGAACGGGGTCGAGGGTGGTCAAATGAAACTAGTGGCGGCTACGGACAAGGGCAGTTTGATTATCGGGGAGCTGGTTACAGCGAACGGTTCCCTTCCCATCAGGGCCAGGGGCAACAGCACGGTCGTTACTCCGGTGTTGGACCCAAAGGATACCGTCGGTCTAAGGATCGAATAGAGGATGAAGTCAACGAAGCATTAACCCGTCACGCGGAGATTAATGCGAGCGAGGTCGAAGTCGAAGTACAGGACGACGGGCAGGTAATTCTCAAGGGCACGGTGGAAAACCGGACGATGAAGCGACTTGCAGAAGACATTGTTGAAAGTTGCTCGGGTGTGAGAGACGTACGTAATGAAATAAAAGTTCAGAAGGAAGGACAAGACGGTTCCACGTCGAGCTCGCGGCAGACTTCGAGTTCTTCGGCTAATAAGCCGCAGCAGAAGACTACGCATTAATCTTGGTCAAACGGGTGTGTTTCTTTATCAACAAGGATAAGCGACGGGCGTTAACGAGCCCGTCGCTTACGAAACTTTCTGAATATATTCTGTGAATTGACGTCGCCCTAGCTGATCGTTGTCATTGGGACCTACGCGAACCCCGCCTATAATTAATCCTGTCAATCACCTGTACGGTCCGAGAAGTAAGTGCTCCAAAAGGAAAGGGAGGTTTGCATATGGCAACGAGAAGCGAGGGAAGATCGAGACGTGGATTTGCGGCAATGGATGAGGCAGCTGTTCGGGAAATTGCCCGAATGGGGGGAAGAGCTGCGCACCGAAAAGGGGTCGCCCATGAATGGAATTCGCAAGAGGCGGCCGAAGCAGGAAGAAAGGGTGGGCGTGCCGGTGGAAAGAAAGCACGCGCGTCTTACGATTATGACAAACAGCAACAGGGTTTTTCTAGTGGGACTCAGGAATCTTGGGAGAAGGACCCTGAGTCCTCAGCGAATACAAGGGATTAGCCCCAAACGATAGCAATCCGCTGCATAATTTCAGTGGATTGTTTCAGGCCGCGATTTCCTGCATAACGGAGGGAGGTTGAGTCACCTTACGTTATTATGGGAGCACATGGGCTACTGGGCTGATAAAGAAGAGCAGGAATTAAACCGACTTTATCCCGAAGGGACGGTCGAGAGAAAAGTTCTCGACTATTCACGCAAACGTCATGGCCATGGCACCGTCCCACCAATGTTGCTGATGGCTTTTAAGCTTTTAATGGGGATCAGTATTTTCACTGCGGTGATAAGTCTCGTTACGTTGTTGAACGAGCTGTAGTTCAGCTTACGGAGATTGCACTACCGCTGCAGCTCGGGGTTCAATTTTTGGCTGAACCACCGCATCACCAAGTGTTCCACCTAGTATTAGCGCGAAAATAAAGAGCGGATAGATCACTATCCCCCAAACAATCTTATGTTCCCAATTGAGGTGCATAAAAAACAACGTGACGATCGCTGCCTTCGTTGTTGCGATTCCAAGAGCAATGAGGAGGTTCAGCACGCCGAAGTCAACCATCGCCGCAAGTACTGTCACGACGGTGAGGAGCAATAACGTCGCAAGCGTTATATGATAGGTATCAACCGAAGGGATATGCCCTAGGCCGATTTCTTCGTCTTCGGTGGGAAGTTTCCCCTCTCCGAGGCGTGGCCAGGTATCGTCAGCATGTTCCATGATCAGTGAATCCCTCCGATCAGATAGAGTAGTGGGAATAGAAAAATCCAGATCACGTCGACGAGATGCCAATAGAGTCCTACGACTTCGACAGGGGTGTAGTAGGTAACTCCAAAGCGATTCTTGCTCGCGAGGATCCAGAGCCAGATCATCAGTCCCAAACCAATGAGCACGTGGAGTCCGTGAATTCCGGTCATCGTGTAATAGAGTCCAAAAAAGATTGATGTATTTGGTAAAATCGGCGGCTCATGCTGTAATTTTGCGGAATACTCAAAATATTTCACCACAAAAAATAACAAGCCGAAGAGAAGCGTCCACTCAAGCCAATGTCGCACCTTTCGGTTAAACCCCTTCTGCGCCGCATCAACTGCGCGCACCATGCAATACGAGCTAATGAGCAGGATGCAGGTGTTTAGGGCGCCCAGCTTCCAGTTGAGATGGTGGGAGTCTCGTATAAAGTCTTGGAGATACTTCCAACGAAAAACTGCAAACGTACAGAAC
>FKKE01005631.1_pt1 | contig 14730 bp, 18 predicted proteins | sample 1106331 | NCBI WGS metagenome assembly FKKE01 (sample SAMEA3931202, study PRJEB13176) | freshwater metagenome | biome: Drinking water system; feature: drinking water; material: freshwater | place: China | collected 2013-02-06 | reverse complement strand
TCGACCAACATGACGATGATCGGTTCCGTCGCCGGCATCACCAAGTGCGTCTCGATGGAAGCCCTCGATGGCGCACTCCAAGAACGGTTCGGCAAAAAGTTCGTCGCGTCAGGCGGTACCGCCTCGTTGGACGAAGCGATCAAGAAAAAGTTCGCGAAGAAGGAAATGCTGCTGGCGAAGAATCTGGCCACCGTGAAGCGAGCCTATGAGATCGCCAGTGAATGGGCCGAAAAGAACAAGATCGAACTGCGAGTCGGCAATCCGGCCGTCGCCGCGTAACAGAAGGAAGCACGTTGCATGTATAACGTAGCGCAGGTCATCGACGAGAAGTGCACGGCGAAAAAGGGCTGCCGCCTCTGCATCATGTATTGTCCGGAAGCCAATTGCCTGGATCTCAATTCCACCAAGATGGTCGCTGAGGTCAACATCGACCGCTGCAAGGGTTGCGAACTCTGCGTGGTCGTATGCAACGCCGCCAAGCACGAGGCCATCGTCATGCAAGCCGTCAGCGCCACAGGCCAGCTGATGTCGAAAAAGGGAGAATCCGCGGCGTTGGGGCAGGCCTACCAAGGCTAACCGAGCGCACCGCGCCTTGAGAAACCCCATAGCGTTTTCGCTATGGGGTTTTTTGTTGGATCACCAGAGGCCCCCATGGAACAGGAAGACAACGTCATCAACGAGCTCCTCGGCGAGATCGCCGGCTTGATCAACCAGTACCCTAAAGCCATCGAACGCCGGGCCGCCATGATCCAGGCCACGGGCAAAGACCCCGAGCTGGTCGAAAAACTCGTCAAGGCCGCCGATACCATGCGCGACAGCGGGAACCTCTATCTGACTTGGGCCAAGCACTACGCCGCTCTTGCCGAAGGCAACAGTGACGCCTCCTCCGACGAAGACGAAACCGAAGACTTCGACGTCTAAAAAGGCGTTCCCCTTTCCCTCGGTCTTTTGCTAGAATGCACCCCTCTTCCGATTGAATCTTCGTTCCCCGGTAGCTCAGTTGGTAGAGCAGCCGGCTGTTAACCGGCTGGTCGCAGGTTCGAGTCCTGCCCGGGGAGCCAATTTAGACGCTGTTGCGAACCAGGGGTGAGTTCGGCAAGTTCGTAGATGTTCAGAAGCAGTTTGTCGGGGTAGACGATAATATCCCGGACAAGGCATCGAAGAACTTCAGCTTGCTCCTGGTTCGCAAGGGCATCAAAGACCTTCCTAAAGTCTTGTAGCGTCCTCAGAACAATCTCCGAATCGTAATCCCTCGAAGCTTGCTCCCTCAGCTGACGCTGGACGCTGTCGTATTGGACCTGCAATGCTTCCCTGTCTTTTTCTCGCTGAATGATCTCTCGTTCAACTCGCTTCAGCAATACAGTCCCCTGCCCCAAGGCACGGATGTATCGGTCAATCTCTCTATCAACTTCGTCAAGTCGAGCCCGAAGGCGGATCTCCTCCTGTTGAAGCGGTTTGAACTTTTCTCTTTGGTCTCGGTTCAATTCCTGAACCGTCAGATTTATGAGTGATGAATCCTGGCACAGTTGCATCAAGTAGTCTGCCACCTGCCTTTCAACGCTACCGGCATTCAGATGCTTGATCGTGCAGACCTGATTGCTCTTGTGCATGGTCTTCGTACAGCGGTAATAGGCGATGCGATTCACCGACCCATCTTTTCTCCGTTTCTGCGTGTAATGCGGTGTCATGTATGAATCGCACTGGCTGCACTTCAACAGGCCTTTCAGAAGAAACACACGGTCGATTCGCGTTGTAACCCTCGTCCGTTCTGGCTGAAGAGATTGCACTTTGTAGTACAGGGCTTCATCTATCAGAGCCTCATGTTCCCCAGCATGCAGCTCCCCGTTAAACTTCACCTTCCCGCAGTAGATCGAATTCGAGAGGATGTAGAAGAGCGTCATTTTTCCCCAGTGCTTTTCTGACCTGGGGAGCCAACCTCGGAGATACAATTCTTGCCGAAGGCGAGCTACAGACGGATCTTGGGCGAACCGTTGGAAGATGAATCGGACCCGCTCAGCCTCAACCGGATGAGGGATTAGCCGCTTACCTTCGTTTAAGTAGCCATAAGGGACATTCCCTCCATTCCATAGCCCCTTTACTGCTCGTTGCTGCATCTTGTCCCTGGTACGATCTGCGGTCATCTCCCGCTCAAACTGTGCGAAGTCGAGCAAGATATTTCGCAGCAACCTTCCCATAGGATGATGGGTGTCAAGGCTCTGCGTGATCGAAACGAACTTCACCCCGTACCGGTCAAACTGATCCATCAAAACATGGAAGTCCTTTACGGAACGAGTAAGCCGGTCGATCTTATAAGCAAGGACACAGTGAAGTTGTCCGTCTCGAATGTCTTGGAGAAGTTCCTTTAAGGCTGGTCTGTTGAGCGAATCGGCGGAGAATCCAGCATCTTCATAGACACGGTAGATGGCATAGTGCTCTTGGCTCTTGCAGTAGGCTTCGAGCTTCTCCCGCTGTGTCTCCAGCGAGCTGTATTCCGACTCTAGCTGATTGCGACTTGAGACGCGGGTGTATAACCCGCAGATGATAGGCTTGGCATCCATGATAGGCCTTTGCTGGTGGGGTTCCAGCCCATAAACACTTGCGCTCCCGCGATCAAGAGCCGAATAAGGGCGACCGCCCCGATCCCGATTATTACTGCATTCACCATTCCTTTCTTCCTATCATCGATCAAATGCGTTTGAAGGAGGTACAGACTAGCAAACGACTCAAGAATGCGATCATTTCTACTTTCTGCATCATTCTCAATCGAAGCCTTGACCGATTCGAAGAACGTGGTTAATCGTTTTTCAAAAAGCATTTCGGCAGCAAAAGATTCCGCCAACGAGTCATTCTTTATGTGCAGCCAGGCATGTGCAAGCTCATGCCCCAGAGTAATTTCTCGCTCTTCTTCGGTCAAACCCTGTTTCAGGCAGATGTACCACTGCCCATCAAAATGTTCACAGAATCCTTTGGGCTGCTGGCCGAGTTCCTCATACGTAATTTCAATGTTCTTGTATGATGCTATCTGGTCAAAAGAAACTCGCCGCTCCAATGTTGCCACAATTTGCTTCAGCCGTTCTTGCGTGATTTCCACCTGTCCGCTTTCCATTACGAGGCTCCCTTCCTCTTCTTTTCATCATGTCGCTGCTTGATACGGCCCCACGCTTTCTTCAAAGCATCGAAATCATCGTCCGTAAGCGGCCCGGTCGTTCTGAGGAAAAGAGGGAGTCTTCCTGCCTGCCACAAAAGCCAACTAGCGTTGAGGTTCAAGAACGTCGCGATCTTTTCAATCACTTCGTCTGACGGTGGATTCCGCTCGCCCGCCAGCACTCTCGTCATATAACTTGGATCAACTCCGACATTCATGGCCAACTCGCGGACAGAGTACCGCTGGCTGGCAAGGGCAGCTTTCACAGTTTCGATGAATTGATTTACCTGCGTCATGCCATCAGTCCGCTATTCCTCGAATCGGGAAGATACAAGATATTGTGTCATATAGTCAACAGAATTATGCCTGTATGGCACTTTATGTATTGACAAATTGTCATCATTGCTGTACGCCTTCACTAACGGAGGCTCCAAAATCATGCGGCTAGAATTCAGACTCAAGGAGTTTCGTGAGGCAAGAGGCTTGACTCAAGGACAACTCGCCATGCGAATGCGATTAGACCGTTCATACATCGCTCGTATCGAACATGGCCAACGGGTTCCAGCCTTGGAAACCGCTTTCAGGCTCGCTCGCTTCTTCAAATGCTCGCTTGAAGACATGATAGGTCTTGAACCTGACGCGAGTAGCGAGCGGTAATTTTTTGGCCATCAATGATGCCACCTTGTCATCACTTGCCCATCACTCACAACACGGTATCGCTCGACCCGATTTCATGCGAGCACCACACTACAACCCTCATCGCACTATTCTTGGCGGGAGCAAAGCGTCTAACCGTCGCTTCGCCATCGAAGGCAATCCCGCAACCCGTGCAAGCGACAATAGCTAGAAGTCGTTGAGACGTTGCAGAAAGGCTTTGATATGGAATACCTGCCCTGCCCCATCTGTGATGAAGAAAACAATCCGATCAAACCGTGCAGCAGAAGAACGAAGAGCCAACCTCTCACGTATACATTCCGTTGTCCGAGCTGCGGAACGCGATGTTTCTTGCCCGAAGAAGTTTATGACCAACTAGTCCAGCAGGACAAAATCATGACCGATTAATATTACTTCGATGGCACCCTTCACACCCACAAGACTCAGGCATTTGTTCGACGTGTTGTATCCAGTCCCTGCCCCATTGAGGAGCGAGGAAGATTTGATGCGGTTTACACATCGTGACTTGGAGAATCTGAGTAAGTCAGGCATTGATCGGGAATTGGAGCGTGTGCGCTGGCGGCTTCTCTTTGAAGACGATCCGCCTGCTTGGCTTGAAGAACGTCTTAGAGTCGTCACGGAGTTACGAAATGAACGCCGATAGCGATGCCGGGAATCCGAACGAAGACTCTCCTATCAAGCTGGGTGATGCGATTGATGAAATTGAAAGCATGGCTCTGCGCTATACCGTTCTCCCTGATCCAAGTCTAGCTACTGTCGTAGCGCTCTGGATCGTGGGCACGTATGCATTTAGACACTTTGATTATTGCGGATATCTCGCACTGCGATCTGCCACCCCACGTTGTGGCAAATCCCGACTCCTCCGGTTGATTGGTTTGCTCGCGAACGGTAAACCACCTATTACGACTACCCCAACAGCAGCAGTGCTGTTTCGAGCGGAGTGGCCGGTCCTGTTATTGGATGAGGTAGACGCGCTGCGCAACCAGGACAAAGAAAAATTTTCTGAGGTTCTTGCTGTGCTCAATAGGGGATTCGAACGTGGCGGTGTGGTTTGCCGAGCCGACGGGAGAAATCATCAGGTGTCCCAATACGAGGTGTATGGGCCGAAAGCGCTCGCGGGGATTGAAGCCCTTGCCGACACGCTCGCCGATCGGGTCTTTCACATTCAAATGAAACGCGCGGATACCAGGCCACCTCGATTGAACCCGCGCAAAGCGGAACCGACATGCGCCAGAATCCGTGCTGGTNNTGGGTTCAGTTGCATGGCAATGTGATCGAGGCCGCTTACCAACAACTTCCGGATGTTCTTCCGGATCTAGAACAGTTTGATGATCGGTTTCAGGACATCAGTGAACCGTTGTTTGTTCTGGCAGCTCTGGCCGATTCCGAACGGCCCGAACGGCCAACGGTCCGTGCAAGACTCCTCAGGGGGCTTTTTGCGGCGGCGGGTAGCCGGGAGCCCTCGTCACGGGAGCGCACCATATCGATCCTGCTAGAGCTCTTTGACGAGCGGATAGGCAATCAGGCCGACATCTTCCTGCCGTCCGATGACATCTTGGACCTTTGTAAAGAACGCGAGGATCTTAGCCATATTGAAACGTCGAGGAAGCTCGCCGCACTGCTGAAACTGATCGAATTGCGGCCAATACCAAACGGTAAGAAACGAGGATACCGACTCAATCGTTCATGGGTTGAGGAGTGGCGGAAGCGGTACCCCGGAGTCATGCCAACACGGACCCTAGCGGAAAGTTTCCAGCTGGATGACGGGGGAGGGGCAACTGTCAAAGCGTCAAAAGGCCAGTGTCAGAGCGTTGATTCAATACATATCGATGTGTCAAGCGATGTGGCGGGCTGACAGATTAAACAGCGGGAGGACGCGCTGTAATAAAGGCGAATTGACACTTTGACGGATGAAAAGCGGGAAGATGGCCCATGACTAACCTAAGCCAAATTGAAATCAGCCAAGTGGAAAAAGCCCTCCAGCTGATGACTACCCCATGTCGGAGGACTTACCCATCCCAATGGCTGGAGGGATTTCGGGACCTGGCCACTGTCACCTATGGGATTGCCCAGGATGATCCTCGATTTCCGGCGATCATGGAAGCCCTTGCTGCTTGTGACGCTGCGTTTCAGGCAGATAACTGGGAGGCTTTCCGCAAGAACTCGGAACTTGTCCGGCAGCGATGCTTAAACCCTTAATTAAGTGCAATGGCTCTAGCCCGCTTAATTAATTAAACCTTAAGCGCACCCTGCTTAATTAAGCAATGATGTCCCGTCATTAATAGATTGTCCATATGAAAGTATCTATCTATTGCCGCGTTTCAACAAGCGATCAATCTATAGAAATGCAACGGTCCGACTTACGGCGCTATTGTGAGCAGCGGGGATTTGAGATCGTGCGCGAATACGCAGACGAAGGGGTGAGTGGAACCAAAGATCGGCGTCCAGCGCTCGATGCCTTGATGGAAGATGCCCGGAAAAGACTGTTTGATGCCGTGCTGTGTTGGCGGTTTGATCGGTTCGCCCGATCGACAAAGCACCTGATTTCCGCCCTCGATGAATTCAGGCACCTGGGGATTGAGTTTATTTCCTACCAAGAGAACATCGATACCGGTTCCCCTCTTGGAAAGGCCATGTTTACTATCGTCGCTGCAATAGCCGAACTGGAACGAAACATCATCGTGGAGCGAATCCGAGGGGGGATGAGGCGAGCCAAAGAAGAAGGGAAGCGGCTGGGGAGGCGTCCAATAAATGACCCAGAGGTTTTAGGGACGGTTCTTCGTATGAAGGCTCAAGGGAAGTCGGTCCGGGCGATTGCCGAGGCCGTGAACGTGTCCAAATCGTTTGTCCACAAAACCTGCAAGAATTTAAGTCCTCAACCCCTCGAAATTCTAGCCTGTCAAAACTAGCCGTTCGGTGTCCCTAAATCAGACATTTAGTGGACGCGGGGGAGGTACTTCGGAAAAAAGATCCGCCATTCTGAATCGTACACAGTGCGTTTCATTCCATGAGCTAAATAGAAATCATAGAATAATCCGTCCTTTCGCAATTCAGCCAATTCTTCCGGCTTAAAGCCAGCCTGCTGCATATAAAAGCCCACTGCTTGGTGGTAAGGGTATACATAGTCCAATGCTTTTAATGTCATGAACAGCTTTTGCGGCGAGATGAGTGTTTTGGCTGCAATATAGCATTGCAATACCTGCTCAACACCTCCTGCGTACAGGGGGCGAACTGTAATATCGATTAGAGTTCTTTCTATGTCAGTGGCTTCAAGCTCATTCACGTCTTTCCAATTGATTCTCTGAACGCCAAAACGCCCGGTGTTCTTGCCACTCAGAACCGTTATGATCACCTTGCCGTAACGGAGCACATATTTTGATTGCCGCTGTTTCCTAGAAAAGGCCAATTCAATGGCATCTTGATCAAGCTGTTGTGAATCCGATTTCGGCTTCACTGACTGTTCCTTGTTTACATAAATGTTTTTTTGCGGCTGTCTGAGTAGACCATGTAAGAAAGCAGCAGTTCCATGACTGAGGTAGGCACCCTTGCGAATAGAGCAAGCGAGTTCATATATCGAGAACTCTTCTCGAACGTACCTCTTTGGAGGATTGGGATAGGGTGAAGAAGGAATGATTTCGTGTAGGAGCTTTTCCTTGAGTAATAGGTTTAGAAAATATTTTGGTGTGATTCGATCGGGGATTTTGGTTTCATACTTTAGTTGCAGATAAAAGTTCAGTAAGTCCCCCCTCAAATAAACTTCTTTTGGAGACGATTGAAGTAGCTCTCTTGTTTTTAAAAGGATGAAGTCTTTGATTGCCATCGAGATAGAGTAAGGTATACATACCTTACTCTATCTCTCTTGTTGCAATGAATCCGCATTAAACGGCATATGACAAGGTATATATACCTTGTCATATGCCACTCAACACAGTTGTATGCAACATATGGAAAACAAATATGTATTTATAGATTATTGACTTCATAAACAGGGGTGATTATAATTCACAACACATGCTTAAAGGTGAACATAATATGAAATAAGTGATCAATTTTCATAATTATCTGGTAATTAGGTAATCGCTTTTCATAAATGAAGATAATGGTGAACATAAATTCATAATAGTGATCAAAAAAACACGGAATGTAATATGAGTGATAACACTCAAAGCATAACGGAATTCCATGGAAGAGTTGCTCCTGAGCCCCTTAAGCCTATTGGTTACGCTGCGTTAATAGACCGCTACAACTTACAATTACCCTTGCCTCAAAGGTTAACCGCAATTGCTGAAAGATATAAGCCCACTTCCACCAGCGAATGGCAACTTCTAAGCCCAAGACATGCTCCAGAAGATTCATTATTCGGACACCTAGAACTTGCCATCAAGTGGGAAGGTATCGATCTAGGTGTGATGGCCGCTCTATTCAAAGTTATCGACGATCGAGAAGTCGTAAAAATCATTCGATCAGAGCCAACTGGTGCCTATGCCAGACGAATTTGGTACTTGTATGAATGGTTAACCGGACGACAATTGGATCTTCCAGCCGCAGGAAAGGTTCGTGCTGTGCCGATAGTGGATTCTGAGAGGCAATTCGCGATCCAAGATGGAACTCCATCCTCGCGCCACAAAATCGTGGACAATCTGCCAGGAACCCGCGCCTTTTGCCCAATGGTTCGCAAGACGGAGCGGCTGGATACCTTCATTAGGGGAAACTTACCTGAACGCGCCTCAGAAATAATCGGTCGCACACACGCCGATATCATTAGGCGAGCCGCTGCTTTCCTTCTTCTTAGTGATAGCAAAGCTTCATTTCAGATTGAAGGTGAGCGACCCTCAAGCCAACGGATGGAACGATGGGGGAAAGTAATCGGTCAGGCTGGAACTCGATCGCTGAGCATCGGAGAATTAGAGCGATTGCAGAAGATCGTTATCGGGGATGCTCGATTCGTACATCTCGGCATTAGAAATGAGGGTGGCTTTATCGGCATGCACGATCGTGCTACTCAAGAACCTATTCCCGAACACATTAGCGCGCGTCATGAAGATGTCAAAGACCTCGTTGAGGGAATCATCGCCTATGACGAGCGAGCAACGAAAGGCAGGCTAGATCCCGTAATTGCTGCCGCCTGTAGTGCATTTGGCTTCGTGTACGTTCATCCGTTCGAGGATGGAAATGGACGACTCCATCGTTGGCTCATTCACCATGTTCTTGCGAGAGCAGGCTACAATCCGCCTCACATGGTGTTTCCTGTTAGTGCCGCAATCCATCGTGAGACGGATCGATATCGAGAAGTATTAGAGTCATACTCCAGGCCTTTGCTCGATTTCATCGATTGGGAAGCGACATCCACAGGGAATGTTTATGTCAAGAATGAAACAGCGGATTTCTATCGCTATTTTGATGCAACAGCTCATTCAGAATTCCTCTACGGTTGTGTCGAGCAAACCGTCAATCTTGACTTGCCAGAGGAGATTGCATATCTGCAGGCCTATGATCGGTTCTCTCAAGGCGTGCAAGAGCTTGTTGATATGCCTAACCAGAAGATTGACCTCCTGCACAAATTCTTGAAACAAGGCGGCGGGCATTTATCGGAACGCGCCAAGTCCAAGGAGTTTTCAGCTCTAAGCCAAGAGGAAGTTCTGCAAGTTGAGGATCTGTATTCAAAAACGTTTAGTCTGGTCAATCACCGTTAATAGGATTCGACCAGATAAATGCTATGATATTTAAGCGGTCGACGCCGCTGTAGCACGTGCTTTGTGATATTAGAACAGACAACATAGTGGAGAGGGTTAATGGATATTCAGGACATGGCCGCCTCGTTCGTCGGCACTGATTCTGTACTCCAAGCCACCAGGGTGGCGATGGCACCGATACGCACCGCAGAAATCATAGCCGCCTCGTTCGTCAGCACTGATTCTGTGCTCCAAGCCACCAGGGTGGCGATGGCACCGATACGCACCGCAGAAATCATAGCCGCCTCGTTCGTCAGCACTGATTCTGTGCTCCAAGCCACCAGGGTGGCGATGGCACTGGCCGCCTCGATCCATACCAGCAGCCTTATGGGCTCCGAGATTCCGGTCGTGCTACCACTAGAGACGCTTGGTTCCTTAGCATGGACAGAAACGGAGGATCTCTCTGTCCTCTCAGAAGAAGATATCAAGCCTTGGGGTGGAGAGAATAGGTTGTCAGGGAAGAAGTTTCATAACTATTCAATGGTTGAGGCTTTTGATCTGCTAGCAGAGTTTGAAAAGAATCTTCGTCGATTTATCGATCAAAAAATGTCTGCTGCATACGGGCCTGACTGGGTGAAACAGAAAGTGCATGGTGACATCTGGCGGGTGTGGCAGGAGAAGCGAGCGAAAGCTGTGATGGCGGGAGAGAACCAAGGACGATTAATTGACTATGCGGACTTTGGTGATTATGCGGCGATCATTACGCGAAGGGATAACTGGGAGCAAGTATTCAAAAGGTATTTCGGACGCCCAGAGTTCGTGCAAGAGTCCTTTTGCAGGCTTCATCCGGTGCGGGTATGTACGATGCATGCTCGGGTTTTGCCCTCAGATTTGCGTCTTGTTCTAAAGGCAGAGGTCCTGCAGCTTTCAAAGAGGATTTGGCACAATTAGGTTCGCTCTCACAATTCCTCCTCCGGCACAAACTGCGGGTCGTAAAACGGTCGTATAGCAGAGCTACTTTCTTCTTATTCCCTTTCACTCAATCTCACTGCTTCTGAGACCACAAGTTATTGAGATTCCCCATAAAAGCTGCGTAACCCACGTCAGTGCTGAAGGATCTGTATTGGCTCCAAATCAAATCCCGGCTTCGGCACCACGGCTGCTTTAGGATAATCTCGCGCGCGCCGTCTATCGAAGGCAAACGAAGCTGACAGTCCGCAGAGGGTACAATTGGGGAGCCAGCGCAAAAAAGCCCTTTGGGCTGTCAAAAGCCAAAGGGCTTTTCTTTTTCTGGCTCTCTTAAGGGTGCGATATACTCCGTAATGATATGGCTTCAGCTGCATCACTTCTACGTTATCTATCCAATCCCCTCGTCACAGCCCTGTCTCTAGCAGGAGTCGCCCTGCTCAGCGAGTTTGCACTGTATCAGAACTTGGTTCTGCCTAAGCTTCCAGAGTCTCAATATGTTCCGTTGGGATGGTGGCTCACCATGCTAATTCCTCTCGCACTGACCAGTCTTCTTCTTGGCTTCTCTTGTCGTTCCATTAGATCGGTGCTCGCATCTGCTTCAGCAGGCACGCTGGGTCTAGTTGCGTATGAATTCGTCATGGCCAGACTCAACCAGCCGGGCCATCTTAAGAGCTTCGCGATTGAAGATCCTGTCTATTTCTTTATAACCCATGCACTTGTCATATTTGTTGCTGTTCTCATAGTAGTCTTGGCAGGATTCGAGGCACACCGTCTGATTGACCACCGCCGTGAAAGCTTGGTCCTCTGAGAATGGGTCCTTCATTTACTCGCTCTGGGTAGGTCCAGCCGCTTTAATAGTGATTTGAAGACAGAAGGCAAGGGTTCGCATGGGGTACAATTGGGGGAGCCACCTACAACAACAAGCGGGCTTTCGGCGTAATGCCGGGAGCCCGCTGTCCTTACTGACAATGATCGTTCTAGGCTGCCAGGGGAGGGCGTTCTTTCGCAACATCCCTGGCTGCTACGCCGCTCTTGAGGATGATCTCGCAAATGTGGTCCAGCCGTTCGATGTGTTCATAGGCCGCCCAAGGGTCCATGGCCACGGCACAGACTCCGTGATTGGCCTGCGCGACGATATCGAACGCCAGGGTGCCATCCTTTCGGAGACCGAGACAGTCCGCCGTGATGTCCGCCAGATCGCGCGACAAGGCGGGCAACGCCGGCACCGTAGGTCCCACTTTCGTGTAACGAGAGATTTCCGGGAACTCCGCGCTCATGGCTTGCAGATCCACCCCGGCATAGACCGCCGCCACAATGTGGGTCGCATGCACGTGGACGACCGTGCGCGTCTTCTTCGCATCGCGCAGCAAATTCCAATGCATCCACAGCTCGCCAGACGGCTTTTGCCCCTCGCCGACTTTCGGCACCTGTCGTCCGGTGATGGGGTCTGGAACGATCTCCAATCGCACGACATGCTCGGGATGCACGATCGTCTTCCGCCAGCCTGACGGCGTGATGTAGAGGAATCTGCCCTCCCTTTTCCTCATACTGATGTTCCCGTCCCTGGTCGTAATCCATCCCCGCTCATAGACACGCCGCATCACGTCGCCGATGGCCGTTAGCATGGTATCTCCTCTTGCTATGCCCGCATGCGTTACACCCTCGGCAGTCTATCGGCTGATTGGGCTCTCCCCTTGAGCGAAACCCCTTTTCAGAGCAGACGCCGCCATATTCAGATACCCGCTCTCAGGAGTACGAATCGTGGTGCGCTTCCGTTATGATGTGGCCATGCGAGAGCAGTTTGACGCTTTTACCACGCCACTCTGGCTCAGAAACACCCACCTGATGACGTTGGTGCCCCGCTATTGGCCGCGCGGCCCGCTCTTGGATGGGATTCCGACCGAGACACGCCTGTTTGCCGTCGAACCGCACACGCAACTCTTGGGTTATTGCCATTGGCAGCCGGAACGGAAAACCTGCCCTACCGTCATGCTTGTACACGGTCTTGAAGGTTGTAGCGAATCCCATTACATGCACGGGATTGCCTCAAAATCCTATCGCGCCGGCTTCAACGTGATCCGTATGAACCAACGGACGTGTGGCGGCACCGAGCACCTGACGCCTACCCTCTATAACAGCGGCTTGAGCGGCGACTTCCGTGCCGTCATTCATGAATTGGCTGATGCGGACGGACTCGACCGTATCTGGCTGGCCGGCTATTCAATGGGCGGGAATCTTGTACTGAAAGCAGCCGGCGAGATGGGCAGAGATAGAGTGGCGTTTGCTGGGGTCGCTGCCGTCTGTCCGAATATTAACCCAGCTCCCTGCGCGCGAGCCTTGGAGGAGACTCGCAATTGGATCTACCACAACCATTTTCTTACCCGTTTGAAAGCACGGCTTCGTCGCAAGGCTGACCTGATTCCCGGGAAATGGGACCTGACCGGACTCGATCGGATCTCGACGATCAGTGAGTTCGACGATCGTTTCACGGCCCCGGATGGCGGCTATCGAAGTGGCGCCGACTACTATGACCGTTCAGGCGCGCGCCACGTGCTCGATCGCATTGCCGTCCCTTGCCTGATTATTACGGCGCAGGACGACCCGTTCATTCCGTTCTCGATGTTCGACATACCTGCTATTCGCCAGAACGCAAAGATTAGGCTCATCGCACCTCGTCACGGAGGGCACTGTGGATTCTTCAGCTGGAACCATGACGGAGAGGACCCTTATTGGGCCGAACACCGAATCATTGATTTTCTTACTGGAAGGATGTGAGAGAGAACCAGGGCTGCCTCAGGACGAGGCAGCCCGAATCAGCGAGATTATGCTACTCTGCGGAGACGACGCGATTCCATCGCCGCCACTTGCGGCGCGCACTTCTGCATCCAGGTCACGACCACCCATATGCAGGCCGCGAGAATCCCGACGACGAAGACCCAGTTGTAGATCTCCTTCCCCGACTTGCTCAGGAACGGCTCACAGGCAAAGAGCAGGACGCCGTAGGCCACGCCTACCATCGCCAGGGTGATGATAGGAAGAATCATCGCCTTATAGGGCACCAGCCACTTCCAGTCTTCTGGAGGCTCCATAGCGAGCTGCCGCGCACCGAGCCATGCCAGCACCATCGCGCCCCCGAACCCGATGAACTGCGCCAGATCGGAAGCGTGCAGTTTTCCGATCGCCGCCTCCCGGAACAGAGAGAGATGTCCCAGCACCAGCGCGCAGAGAACGGCCAGAACAATTCCCACTCCGTATTCCATCATCCATTTCCGTGCTTTCATGAAAACCTCCCCCCAGCTCCGTATACAAAAATGGTCATAGCTGAGTCAGTATGAAGCATAGCACCAGCGAGATTGTCTCAATTTTTCAACGTCTTCCAGACAAGGCAGCACGAGTTCGATTACGCAGGAGAGACGTGGGCCCTAACCTCTTGCGCATAGGTCTTGAACGGGTCCGGCATGGGGAAGGGAGGCTGTCCGCGAAGTTGGAAGATGGACCAGTTGATGACATAAGAGGGGAAGTACCGCTCCTCCTGTGAGGGGTTTGATGACTCCGTCGGAGCGCCGCAAGCCAGCAAGTGGCGGACCAATTCACCCCGCCCGAATGCCCTCGTGTTTCGTGGAGGATGATCGGAGGCCAACGCGATGGCCTTGTCGGTCGTCAGACGCGGAACCCGCCCCTCTTCCAACAAGCCAAAGTAAAGCCCTTTGGTATGATTGAGATTGTGGTATTCGAGATCGAGGCTTTTCAGAAACGGATCGTCCCAATCCAGGCCTTCCGCTTCCCGATACGACTCCAACAGCCAGAGCTTCGACGCCCAATCAATCCTTCCCACTAACGTTCTGTAGTCTCCCCGGAGACCGTGAAGGACCGATTCCCACTGGTCGAGCACCCAGTCGGTTTCTTCGTCCTGCCCTTGGCAATGTTGCCGTGCAGCTGCCAGAAACTGTTCTTGAATGTCGATGGCCGAGATCGTCTTCCCCGACCGAAGCCGAACCAACCAAGCGCGATCCTGGTCCTGCGAAATTTCTTGCAACGTCTCCACCGGTTCATCGATGTCCAAATCATGCGGGGCCCGACCGTCCTCGATCAATTGAAGCACCAACCCTGTCGTGCCGAGCTTCAGGGCAGTCGCATACTCGGCCATGTTGGAATCGCCCAGCAATAGGTGGATGCGCCGGTACTGATTCGGATCGGCCAGCGGTTCATCACGCGTGTTCACGATCGCCCGGTTCTGCTGCACCCATTCGAAGAAGTCGTTCACGATAT
>FKKE01007804.1_pt1 | contig 14742 bp, 29 predicted proteins | sample 1106331 | NCBI WGS metagenome assembly FKKE01 (sample SAMEA3931202, study PRJEB13176) | freshwater metagenome | biome: Drinking water system; feature: drinking water; material: freshwater | place: China | collected 2013-02-06 | reverse complement strand
TCGAAGCCCCCTCCCTTCCCCTGGCTACGCGCGCAGCCACCTCGCGGAACGACGCCAGAACCTGCGCTGCTCCCTCAGCTCGTGCGCCCTCAGCAGGCAGTCGACGGCCATCAGGCAGCAGGCCTCGGCGTTCTCCTGCGGCAGGCCCTCCCTGTAGTGCCCCTCCCTCGGCAGGGCGAGGTTGGAGCGGGCCTGGCCGAGCAGCAGGCGGGCCATCCTCAGCTGGGGCCAGGTCGGGTCCTTCGCGCTCCACATGTAGAAGCTACCGTCGCGCCCTGCCCTCATCCGCCCTGATCCTCCCTCTCCCGAGGGTGCACCCGACCTCTTGAATACACGCGTGTCACCCATGCGTAGAACTGCTCGACGGTCATCTGCGCCTTCGCTATGTTACAGGTCGAGCACGCTGCGACGCAGTTGTCGAACGCGTAACCTGTAGCGCTGTCAACCCGGTCGATCCCGTTGACGCCTGCCAAACTCCAACCTGGAGCCGACGAGGTCACTGGGTGCGAGGGCTCGCCGCAGTACGAGCACTCTTGAAGGATCAAACGACAGGCCTCTTCGTGCGTCAGAGACCAGGCGATCTGTCTAGTCGCCGCGTTTCTTTTGATGTGGTGGACCTTGGCGCCGACCCACCACGGGTGTTCTCCGTGCTGCCTGCCGAGCTGAGCGGCTGCCATCCTCTTCTTCGTCTCTTCAGAGTGGTTCTTGCCCTTCATGCTGCCAGGCAGTCCGTTCTCTCGATTCCGACGGCTAGCGTCGCGGAGCTTCTGTTTGGTCTCCTCTGAGTGCTTTCTTCCCATACTTCTAACTATGACTGGTTTGGGCTATTCCTGATTGATTTGAGCTCTTGTTGAAACGGGTTTGGGTTCAAGTTGGATTGACATTGAACCCATTTTCGTTTCACTTCGAGCCCTGATCGGGTTACACTGATCGGAGATGCTCGCGACCTACCGCTGGGACCTCGAAGGAGGGACTCGATCGTCGTCGTCGTGGAGCAGGGCGACAGGAGGGAGAGGGAGGTGCTATTCTCCGAGGCGGTGCAGGGTCCCGCTGCGGAGGAGCGCGACCTGGGGTACCACGACAGGCTGTGCGAGAGGCTGAGCTATGTGCGTCGAATCTCTTGAACCGGGCCAAGTCTGGGAGCTCTACTTCGCGACGAAGCTCGTGCCCGCCTTGCTGCTGCAGCTCCACGGCGTCGACAGCATCCGGCCGCGCTTCGAGGTGCTGGACCTGACGACCGGGCGGGTCGAGGTAGCCGACGTCGCGAGGTGGTCGGACCCGCACCTGGGCAAGCTCGTCGGCGAGAGGCTGCTGTGAAGCCGGGGGAGGTGTGGAGCTGCGGGCACCTCGGGGATCCCTCCCCGTGGTACTACCTCGTGCTGGAGTCCGACGACGACGGCGTGGACATGGTTCTGCTCGACAGCGCGGGCGAGCCCGACTGCGACCCTGGGGACCGGATCGAGCTGTCCTGGGACGACATCCGACGCGACGCGGACGAGGCAGGCGGGCTGGTCTGGGAGCACGTCGCGTGAGCCCTCCCTCTCGCCTGGGCCAGGCGTACCTCTCCCCGCAGGGGTGGCTGTACCTGGTGGTGTCCGACCCGTGGCAGTACGGTCAGACGGAGGCGGCCGGGTGGCGGCACGACCTCGTGGTCTTCGCTGCGGGGTCCGTCCACCGCTTCCACCGGGACGAGGACACCGTCGCGGAGTTGGAGCGCCGGGACGATTGGCCTCGGTTAGCCTAAGCCTAGGCTTTTTGAAGGGACCTGTCAACTCTTCTTAACTCGGTTCGCTTGTGAAGAGAGCATGGTACTATCCAGTGGGTGGGCACGGGGTGGATCCTCGGATCCGCGCCCTCCGCTTTCGGATCCGACGCTCGAGGATCTGGTTCGCTTCTCTCTAACGTCGGGTAGGATGGTCCTATGAGCGACGCCAAGTACGTCTACCGNNTACCGAGAAGTGTCGGGCCGCGAGCTCGAGAAGGCCACGACCGACGGGTGGGAGTTCGTCAGCGCCGGCGGGCACGCCACGCCGTTCGGCCCGGTCGGCGTCTACCTGGTCCGGAGGCCGCTCGAGATGCCCGAGGCCATGAAGCTGACCGCGGACCTCAACGCCGCTAGGGAGGCGCTGGAGAGGTCCCAGCAGGCCCGGGAGGTCCTGTCCAACAAGCTGGCCCGCGCCAAGGACGCTGTCAAGGCGCACGCCTCCGCCGCGGCTAGGACGGGCCGGGACAAGCCGACACGCGACGACCTGGTCGGCATGGCCTACCGGCTCGAGCGCGACTTCCCGGCGTGAGGCGGCCTAGGAGGGCCGTCGACGGGGACGTGTGCCTGCTCTCCGGCATGGACGGGGAGCCCGACAGGGTCGTCCTCGTCCTGGACGCTGCGGAGGACGGGGTCACGGCCCTCATCCTGGACGGCCGCGTCGCGTCGAAGGACCCCGGGCGGATCGTCCGGCTGAAGGGGCTGACGCGCTTCCTCCGACCTCTTTAGTTCACTTGTGACCAGGATCTGAGAGAGTACTACTCATGAGCGATTCGAAGGACCGTCAGAAGAGCGAGCTCGACCGCCTCCAGGCCATGAACGACAAGGTCATGGCCCTCCCCAACGACGTGGCGCTGGCCCTGGCCAAGGAGTCCTCCCTGCAGGCCGACCGCGTCGACCACGTCCTCGCCCTCCTGAAGGGTGGGACCCCGATCGAGGACATCGTCAAGGGCGAGAAGGCTCGCCTGGACGCCCTCGGCGAGGCGTACGACTTCGACCTCAACTCGGTCGGCTGGCTGCAGATCTCGCCCTTCCTCTCCGAGTTCACGCGCTGGATCCGCAAGCGCTGCTCGGACAAGTCCGGGCGCCACGAGGTCCACACGGCGGCGGCGTGCTACAACCACAAGACGGAGGAGGTGGAGATCGTCTTCAACCCCCGCTTCATGGCGTCCGTCGCCGACAAGCAGTCGGCCCCCGGCCTCGTCGACCCGAACGGCTCGGGCGTCAACGAGCACGAGCACTTCCACCTCATCTTCCAGCACGTCACGTCGCGCCGCCGCGAGCCGCACTCGCTGTGGAACATCGCGACGGACCTCGCGATCAACAGCATGATCTCGCGCTGCGACACCATGTCGCGCCTGCCGAACATGCTGCTCTTGCCCGGCCTCATGAACAAGGGCCCGGTCGACCCGAAGCTCCCGAAGGAGGTCGTCGAGGCTCGCGACAAGCTGAACAAGATCATCGCGGACCTCCCGGCCGAGCAGGCGTCGGAGTGGTACTTCAACAAGCTGAAGCAGGAGTCGGAGAAGAACGGCTACTCGTGGGGCAAGAACGGCATGAAGGTGCCCGGCGCTCCCGCTCCCGGCGAGGACGGCGAGGGCGACGAGGGTTGGGTCCTGTGGCCGAGCGACCAGCACGGCGGGTGGGACGACATCCCGGAGGAGCTCCGCGACATCGTCGACGGCAAGATCAAGCACGCGATGCGCAAGGCTTGCGAGAAGGCGGACAACTCGCCGAACGGCTGGGGCAACGTCCCGTCCGAGCTCCGCGAGGAGATCCGCGCCATGGCGTTCGGGTCGGTCGACTGGCGCCAGGTCCTGAAGAACTGGACCGGCATGCGCCAGGCCGGCGGACGGTGCCGCAGCATCAAGCGCATCGACCGCAAGTACCCTCTCCTCCACCCGGGCATCAAGCGCGCGCGCAACCCGAACATCCTGATCGCGGTCGACCAGTCCGGGTCGGTCGACGACACGCAGCTGGCGCGCATCTACGGCGCGCTCGACGGCTGCTCGAAGAAGTGCACGTTCGACCTCCTCCCGTTTGACCACACGGTCGCGAAGGAGGACCTCATGACGTGGAAGCGCAACACCAAGCCGAAGCTGCAGCGCGTGCGCGGCGGCGGCACCTCGTTCGACGCGGTGGTCGAGTTCGTCAACGCTCCCGAGAACCGCGGGCGCTGGGACGGCGTCATCATCGCCACGGACGGCGAGTGCTCGCGCCCGCCGGCGTCGCGCGTCAAGATGGCGTGGCTCATCACGCCGGGCCACAAGCTGATGTTCGACCTCTACGAGGGCGAGATGCTGATCGAGATGTCCGAGAAGGACGACGTCGCGACGGGGCGGTGGTGAGGTGAAGTACCCCACGCAAGAGACCCTACAGATCGTCAAGACCAAGCGCGTCGCTCGAGTGCTCGCACGCCGCGAGCCTCGGGTCGGCGACGTCGAGGCCGCTTACCAGCTCGAGCGCCCCGATGAAACCTTCGAGCGGGACACCTGGTTCTGGGAGCACGAGCTCACCAACGGATGAAAGAGGAGACGATGGACAAGGAACAAGCGTTCGCGATGATCGAGCAGGCGAAGGAGCGCGAGCTCACCGACGGCGAGGTCGCCAGCCTCGGCGAGTGGGCCGCGTCGGCGAAGGCGGAACCGATCACCCAGGTCGAGGGTGGCGCCGTCACCAACTCGCTCGTCGAGTGGATCACGCAGTTCACGAAGCAGACGCGCCCGACGCCGCTCTTCAGCACGAACTTCAAGAAGGTGAACAAGGCGGTCATGCCGCACGTCGTCGCCGTCTTCGAGCTCACGGCCCCGAAGCGCTGAAGAGCTCGGGAGCCGAGCGACAGGGTGTACGATCGAGGCATGTTCAAGGTCACCGGAAGCGACGGAAACACCTACGCCCTCGTCGACACCCTCGCTGCGGCCAACGCCGTGGTCGAGATGAAGAAGACGGGGCGCGACGGCAAGAAGCTCACCAACCCGGCCAACGCGACGAAGGCGTCCACGCTGACGTTCTCCGTCACTGAGGTCCCCGACAGCACCCACCCCGGCTACGTCAAGCGCTAAGTTCTGAGGGTGCCGACTAAAGAAGCGTACGCCAAAGATCCTGAGAAGTACAAAGAACGTCAGCGACGTTGGCGACTTGAGCACCCTGAAACACCAGAACAAGTCGAAGCTCGACGTGCGCGGTCGACCGCTTTCTATCAGAAACGCGCCAAGTACTGGCATCTAGAGAGAAAGTACGGTCTGACGAAAGAGGCTTACGAAGCACGTCTCTCATCTCAAGATGGAAGGTGTGCTATCTGTTCGACTTCAGAACCAGGTGGAAAGGGCGACTTCCATGTCGACCATGATCACGAGACCGAACGTGTTCGTGGTTTGCTCTGTCAGAAGTGTAACATGGGTCTCGGTAGTTTCTGTGAAGACGTCACTTTACTCGAAAGAGCGGTAAGGTATCTGAAGAATGAGCACGATTAACCAACTTATCCGTCGCGGCCGCAAGGCTCAGAAGTCCCGCCGCAAGGCTCCCGCGCTCAAGGGCGCTCCGATCAAGTCGGGCACCGTCACCCGAGTGTGGGTCATGACGCCGAAGAAGCCGAACTCGGCCAAGCGCGTCGTCTGCCGCGTGCGCCTCACCACGGGCGTCGAGGTGACGGTGTACTGCCCCGGTGAGAAGAACAACCTGAAGGAGCACGCGACCGTGCTCGTGCGCGGCGGCCGCGTCAAGGACCTGCCCGGCGTGCGCTACCACCTGATCCGCGGCGCGAAGGACTGCGACCCCGGCAAGGGCCCGTCGCAGAGCAACGAGAAGCTGCGCAACCAGTCGCGCTCGAAGTACGGCGTCAAGCGCTCGAAGACGGCCTGACCATGAACGCGCCGTGCGTCGTCAGGTCGAAGGTCGACTGGGACACGCATTGGCCGCGTGACCTCAGGAACGACGAGATCGCCTACCTGTACTGGGTGGAGGACAGCTACCGCGGCGACTGCTTCTGGCTGCACCTCATCTCGCTCGAGCGTGGCGGGAAGGAGTTCACGCTCATGTTCAACGTGGGCCAGAAGCTCGAGAAGTGGTTCGAGGTCCTCGCGTAGGTTCGGTGCACTAAGAGCCGTTTTTCACCAGCGAGAGCTGGTGAGGCCTTAGATTGTCATGCGTGCGGCGGCCAAGCTAGCCGCCAAGAAAGAAAGCAAGACATGTCCCGAACCAAGCGCAACCGCCGTTTCCAGTACGCCAACCAGCACGCGTCGATCCAGACGCGTCCGAACCTCGCCGCGCAGGTCGGCGGGGAGAGCTTCACCGCGAACCGCGAGGACGAGCTCGCGGCCAGCATCTACACCGACAGCTCGAACGCGACCCAGTTCGCGGTCAAGCTCGGCGGTGCGGAGCTCACGCTCAGCGGCCGTCAGGCTCGCACGATCCAGCGCCTGCTCAACAAGCACTACTCCTCGTGCGGCTCGTTCTCGCTCGAGCAGCCCGGCGTCTGAGGTCAACACCGAGATGCGCTAGCATCTCGTCTGCCCGCCTAGCTCAGTGTCAGAGCACCAGCCTTTTAGGCTGAAGGTCCCGTGGTTCAACTCCCGGGGCGGGCTCCAAGGGAGAGTAGCTCAGCGTAGAGCGCCGGCGATTCGCTCGTCGGAGGTCGCGTGGTTCAACTCCCGCCTCTCCCACCAACTCGAAGCACGGATAGAAGAGAAGCGAACCGAAAAGGTTCTCTTCTCTTTTTTCTTTGATCGGTTCGCTTGTGGAGAGGCTCGGGTAGAGTGGTCTTCATGAGCGACACCAAGAAACGCAACGCGGGCAAGTTGATGATGGCGCACCTGGCGGCGGTCGGCCGGGCCAAGAAGAAGGCCGGCACGGCGACCACGGAGGAGCTCGCCAAGGCGGCGGGCATCCCGGTCAGCCAGGCCTACAGCCGGCTCTACTGGCTCGAGGTCAAGGAGGGCAAGCTCGAGTCGACCGGCAAGGGCGCTGCGCGCGTCTGGCGCCTGGCGAGGAAGCGCTAGGTGGCGATCCGCCTGCTGCCAGGCGAGGACCGGACCGGCGAGGTGTGGTACCCGTTCAGCTTCGACCCTTCGCAGGAAGCGTTCGTCGTGACGGGTCCACCCTCCGTCACGGTGTCCTACCCGACGAAGAAGCGGACGCTGGTTCACCCGGTCGTCCACCTCCGCAGCGGGCTCCCTTCCGTCCGGAAGGAGTCGTCCCGCCCTGGATGGATCCGGAACTACGTCCCGCTCAATCCTTGAAAACGGTTCGCTTCTCTCCAGACAGCGGTAAGATAGTCTCACCTCTCGACAAGGACGGAACATGAAGCTCCTCGACACCGGCAGCACCATCGCACGCGGCACGAACATCAACTCGATCGTCGTCCCGCCCGAGCTCCGCGTGAAGCACGCGACGGGCCTGCCGTGGGTGGACGCTCTCCTCGGCGGCGGGTTCACCCCCTCGATCGCCGGCATGCTGACCGGCGACTCGGGCGTCGGCAAGTCGACGATGATCCGCACCATCGCGGACGCCCTCACACTGCAGGGCCACATCGTCCTCTACAACTGCCTGGAGGAGAGCGAGTACCAGGTCAAGATGGCGTGCGAGCGGCTCGAGCTCGACGCGGGCTTCATCATCGCCCACGACCTCTTCGTTCAGGACGTGATCTCGCACGCGCGAGAGCTCCAGAAGAAGTGCAAGAAGGGCAAGAAGGTGTTCCTGTTCGTCGACAGCCTGCAGTGCCTCGACGACGGCAAGTACGACACCGGCAAGACGACGAAGGCCACGCCGATCAACTGCGCCAAGGAGCTCATCAAGTGGGCCAAGGAGACGTTCGGCGTCCTCGTCTGGGTGCACCAGGTGACGAAGGGCGGCGTGTTCGTCGGCGACAACACCGTGAAGCACGCGGTCGACCTGCACCTGCACTTCGGCTTCGACAAGGACAAGAAGTCGCCGTCGTTCGGCGAGCGCATCCTCCGCAAGGAGAAGGACCGCTTCGGCCCGGCCATCGACCCGCAGTGCATCGAGATGGTCGACGGCGGACGGCTCGCGGTGAAGGTCATCGAGGAGTCCGAGGAGGACGAGGACGACATGGACGAGGCGGCGGAGTGATGGACCCCGAGAAGGCGAAGAAGCTGCTGGAGCTGACCGCTCGCTACGCCTCGGCTGCTCGCGCGGCCGAGGCTCGACGCGGCGCATCGTACCACGCTCGCGACGACAAGCGAACCGAAACTCTTCGAGAGGAAACGGTTCACTTCTCAGGAGAGAAGGGTAGGATAGACCCATGATCGACAAGGTCAAGCTGAACGTCGCGTTCGCCCTCATGCGCAAGGCCGGCCTCGTGGCGCGGCAGAACTTCTCGTGCTGCGGCTCGTGCGCCGGGTACGAGCTGACCACGGACGTCGCGGCCATGCCCGACAAGAAGCGTGCCAAGGTCAAGGGCGTCTGCTTCTACCACCGTCAGGACGCCGAGCGGCTCAACCGCGGGCGGGACCTGTACCTCGGCTACGGCCCGGTCGACTCGAAGGAGCACGGCCAGATCGGCCTCGAGACGGTCCAGGTTGGCCGCCTCGTGACCTCGTGCCTGACCGAGGCCGGGTTGGCCTGGGAGTGGGACGGGACGGCCTCTCAGCGCATCCTCGTGCGAGCCTGAACGGTTCGCTTCTCAAGAGGGAATGGTAGGTTAAGAGCATGGCCAAGATCCCCTTCCGCCTCGACAAGAACAGTTCCAAGGAGCGCGAGGTGACCGTCGTCGTCTACGTCGACGGCCGCGAGTACGCTCAGACCACACAGCAGATCGAGGAGTGGGCCATCCCGTACGTCGCGGTAGCCACCTGCGTCCAGGTCGAGGACCCGGACTACGACTCGGCCCGCGACGACCTCGACGCCTGAAACAAAAACTGGGCACGCAGGCCGAAGCAGCGTACTATCTAGGAACCTCACATGGGTACCAGGGAAAACCGAAGGTGGCGCCTGCCGATCGAGGGGACAGCGATCCTCTTGGTCGGCGGAAGTGATACGAGCCTTAAGCGTCGACTTAAGCGCTCGAAACGCCTAGGTCGGTAGTTTAACTGGCAAAACAGCAGCCTCCAAAACTGCACGATGAGGGTTCGAACCCCTCCCGGCCTGCTCGAGTCGAGTCCCTGTAGCTCAGCGGAATCAGAGCGTTCGCCTACGAAGCGAAGGGTCGCAGGTTCGAATCCTGCCAGGGATACCACGCCCCCGTAGCTCAATGGACAGAGCGGCTGCCTTCTAAGCAGCGGGTTGCCCGTTCGAGCCGGGCCGGGGGTGCTGATGCTTCGTGACGCGACGGGAGTCGCGGCTCCCCTGTCTAGGGAGTGAGACGGGTTCGAGTCCCGTACGGAGCGCTGAGGGAACGTGGTGGAAAGGCAGACACACCAGGCTCAGACCCTGGCGCCCTTCAGTGGGCATCCCGGTTCAAGTCCGGGCGTTCCTACGGGTGGTTAGCTCAATTGGCAGAGCACCTGGCTCTTAACCAGGATGTTCGGGGTTCGAGCCCCGACCACTCACTTCGGGCACGTGGCGAAACTGGCATACGCGGCGGGTTCAAGCTCCGCTGTCGAGAGACGTTGTGGGTTCAAGTCCCACCGTGCCTACTGAAAACGGTTCGCTTGTCAAGAGGGAAGGGTACTATCTGATCATGACTAAGCGAAAGAGCAAGAGCGGTTGGGAAGCGACGTTGGCACGCCTCGTGTCGGAGGTCCAAGCCGAGACCCGTGTGCCGGTCCCCTCGGCGCTCAAGGACGCCTTCGCCGAGCGCGGGTTCCCCATCGGCGACCTGTCCGGCCGGCTCGACCCCAAGGTCGTGAACGAGGGCATCGCCGAGATCGCTGCCATCCTCAAGAAGAAGGAGTCCTGACATGCGCTTCTCCGTTTTCTTCGCCTTCGCCATGGTCGCGGCGTTCGTCTTCCTGTTCGTGAAGGCGACGTGCGGCGAGTACTCCGTCATCGTGCTCGGCCTCATCGGCCTGGCAGGGCTCCACCTGTTCTTCAAGCACGTGGTGAACGCCATCTAGTTCGCTTGTCAGCAGGCTCGGGTACAGTAAGAAAGTCAGCCGGCGAGAGGGTCGGCTAACGAACTCCAGAGAGAAAACATGGACATCAAGACGGCAGTCAAGGTCATCAAGGCGCTCCCCCCGCACATCAGCGTGCTCTTCCGCGGAGGCCACGGCATCGGCAAGTCCGAGGTCGTGCGTCAGGTCTGCGCTGAGATGGGGATCCGCCTGCTCGACCGGCGCATGAGCCAGTGCTCGGAGGGCGACACGGTCGGCCTCCCGAAGCAGACGATGGTGAAGGGCCCGGACGGCAAGACGTACGACATCACCGCCTTCTGCCCGCCCGAGTTCATCGCCATCGCGAAGCACACGCCGTCCGGCCTGTTCCTCGACGAGCTGAACCGCGCCACGCAGGAGGTCATGCAGGCCTGCTTCCAGTACGCGCTGGATCGCTGCGACTTCCAGGGCGACTCCTTCCACCCGCAGACCCGCGTGTTCGCGGCCGTCAACACCGGCGGCAACTACCAGGTCAACGAGATGGACCCGGCCCTCCTCGACCGCTTCTTCGTGATCGACCTCGCGCCGACCGACGAGGACTTCTTCGCCCACGCGGAAGGGAAGATCGACGGCGACCTCCTCCGCTTCCTGAAGGAGCGCCCGTCGCGCCTCGACCCGGCGAAGGCGAACCCCGGCTCGGTCCAGCCGTCTCGCCGCTCGTGGTTCCGCCTCGACTCCGTGTACAAGGCGAGCAAGATCTACGAGATGGACATGGACAAGGACGTGGCCGGCAAGGGCTTCGCCTACTCGCTCGCGGTCGGCCTCGTCGGCCTCGAGGCTTCCTCCGACCTCGTCGACTTCCTCGCGAAGCGCGACACCCGCTTCAACGCCGAGCACGTCGTCGACCAGTACGAGACGACCCGGCCGAAGATCAAGAAGCTCGGGCAGGACAAGCTCAACACCCTCATCGACCTCCTCGTCGAGCACGCGAAGCAGAACGTGTGGACGATGGAGCAGTCCACGAACCTCGGCCACTTCGTGTCGGACATCCCTGCGGAGCTCCGCGTGTCCTTCATCACCAACTTCACGAAGGGCCTGCGCAACCACCCGAACTTCACGCCCAACTTCAAGGTCATCAACACGACGGTCATGAAGCACATCGTGTACGCGTTCAACCCGAACGCGGTCATCGGCGGGCAGCCTCCGCCGGCGGCGACCAAGGGCAAGAAGTAGTCCTCGCCGAACGACTTCCTTCCGCGCGGCCGCCCTCCTCTCGGGGCGGCCTGCGCTCTTTTGCCGCTGTAGCTCAATCGGTAGAGCAGCCGCTTTGTAAGCGGACGGTTGTAGGTTCAAGTCCTATCTGCGGCTCGAGCGACGTATCTTAAGACTCCATTGGGACGGGTAGCCTAGAGGCAAGGCAGCAGGCCGTTAACCTGCCGGGAGCAATCCCATCAGAGGTTCGAATCCTCTCCCGTTCGCTGGCGATTAGCTCAATTGGTAGAGCAGCGGGTTCTGATCCCGTTTGTTGAGGGTTCGAGTCCTTCATCGCCAACCGGCCAGTGGCGCAACGGTAAGCGCACCACTCTGATACGGTGGGGGTTGTCGGTTCGAATCCGACCTGGCCGACTGTGAGTTACGTTTCTCAACGCGTCACCGCTTGGAAGAAGAGAACACGAGCTCGAATCCTTCAAGCAATGGGAGGGTGTTGTGCTACCTGCAAGTACGACCTCTGCCCGGATGCTCTGGTGACTCACCATCTCGATCCTGAAACGAAGGACTTCAATCTCGCACGATGCGCCGTGGCGTGGTCACGAATCGTGGAAGAGCTTCGAAAGTGCGTCTTGCTCTGCAATAGATGCCACACTGAAGTTCACGCAGGGTTGCGCGTGCTTCCATCCGACGTCACGCGGTTTGATGAAGCGTACGCAGTCAAGAAACCTTGGAGAAAGCTCAAGGAACTACAACATGGTAAACGTCACACGTACACTTATCATAAGTGTCGATGCTCGATTTGCCGCGCTGCGAACACTTCGTATAAGGCGTTGTTGAGAGAACGAGAGCGTCGAGGTTCGTGAGAGGATCCCACCGTGACCGCGAGACAACGCCTCCTCCTCGACACGACCAAGAGCATCGAGCACGCAGCAGACATGCTGACGTTCGACGCGCGCAGCCTGAAGCGCACGACAGCGGAGTGCGATGGGCACGCTCTGGTCTTCGGCGTGGAGCAGAGGATGAAGTCGCTGCGCAAGACGATGGACGTGCTAGCGGACCAGCTGGCGGCGCTGAAGATCCTCGAGAAGGTGTGATCGAGCAGGTGCTCTTCACCTGGGTCCCGCTCGTCATGCTCATCTGGACGCTCGAGTTCCTGATCTTCGGCCGGTTCGGCCAGTGAGCCTATCTTAGAGGCATGGATACCAACGACCCCCGCGTTCAGCACGTCCGGACCCTCCAGGACCCCATCGTCGCTCAGGACCACACCGCGCCCTTCGTGCTGAAGGTCGCCACGCCGTCCGTCCCTCGAGGGCAGGAGAGCACCGGCGGCCCGATGGGCAACCCGCTCAAGGCCCGCACCTACGTCCTCGTCGACGTGCTCCCCAAGGACCTGCAGGAGCGCATCAAGACGGCGTTCGAGGCGCTCAGCTGGGGATGAGCTGCCCCAACTGTCCCTGCGCCAAGTGCGTCACGGAGCGCGCGACGGCGAACCAGAGCTGGCAGCCTGGGGTGCCGTACGAGACGCCCTGCGCGTTCGACCAGATCGCCAAGGACTACGCTGCGAGGGGTGAGCCGATGCCCTCCGCGCTGCTCCTCTACTGCCCGTGCAAGCGCTGCAACCCTATCTGCCTGTGACCTGATGTCTCAGAACTAGTTCGCTTCTCTCCTCGTTCTGGTAGGATGAGATCATGAGCGACGACCAGAGGCACCCGGTGTACGCTGCGACGTACACGGACAAGTTCAAGGCGGTCTCCGCTGCGCGAGCTCTGTTCGCTGAGGTGTACGACCTCCTGCTCAAGAAGGGGTTCGTCGTCGAGGTGCGCCCGTTCGAGCCGGAGAAGCCCGACGACGTGCCGCAGATCCACCGGCTGAACGGGCTCGAGCTGCACGACGGCGGCTACCGACCGCTCATCAGCTTCGGCGTGGAGAGCAAGCAGCTCTCCTTCTCGAACCAGACGAAGCACACGCTCGAGGTGAAGTTCGAGCCTGGCTACAGCTACAAGAAGACGCAGGGCTTCGACCAGCTGGTGACGGTGTCCCGCAACCCCAGCCGCACGCCCAACGGCATGGGCCCGCAGTCCATCTGCGAGTTCATCGTGAAGTACGCTGACGCGGTGCACAAGCGCCAGGTCGCGCTCGACGAGCGCAAGGTCGTAGACATCCTGAAGCAGGCGCGGCTCAACGCCAACGAGAAGCACGCCAAGGAGCTCCGCGAGCGACCCGAGAAGGGTCGAGCCTACGTCTTCGCCAGCCGGGACACCCCGGTCTACGGCGAGAACGAGGTGTGGCTCCAGCTGCGCGGCACGCCAGAGGAGATCCGTCGCGCTTGCGAGCTCCTCGATCGCGAGTTCCCCCTCCCGCAGACGAAGACTTCTGGAGAGTAATCTTTGCCAGACGGCATGGATACGATTGGTATAGAAACTGAAACCGGGGACATCCCGGGCCTTTCTTTCGGAGAATCCAAGACCATGAGCAACGAGAACAGCACCGAGACGACGATCGCGACCGTGACGGAGACCAAGGCGGCCAAGGGCAAGAAGACCCGCACGGTCGACTACACCCGCACGGACAAGAAGCCCCACAGCTTCCGCTACAAGCGCGGCAGCGCGTTCACGGCTCGAGCCGGCGCCATCGCGCTCGCCAAGGAGTCGGACGGCGCCCTCGTCATCGGCCCGCTCCCGACCGGCGTCGAGGCGCAGGCCGACGCGGAGAAGTTCGAGACCGGCACGCTGAAGCTGGTCAGCGTGAAGAAGCGCCCCAACGGCAAGTGCGCCATCACGTTCGAGAGCGACACCGGCGCCCAGGTCATCGCGTACGACGCCCGCGCGGCTCGAGCTGCGCTCCGTTCGGCCTAACATCGCCATAGTGGCTCGCTGGGCAAATTTGGAGAGCGAAGAAGCCAGTCGGTGTCTGGCTCGACAACTGCCTCGAGTGGAAGGAGCTCGTCCAAGCTGGCCGAGCTCGTGTCCTTCCTGAGGGAGCTCTGCTCCTCGTCGTAACGGAGACAGAGACCTTGGTCAGCGACAAGCACACGTACCACAGCTCCTACTGCCTGGACCTCTACGCGGGGGAGCTGGTGTACCACATCTCGAACGTGGGGACTTCGACCCACGATGAGGACTACGAGGCGGTCGTATGACGATCTCCCTCCACCCCTCGCTGGGGAAGGACGCCCTCTTCGCCGAGGGTGTAGCGAGGGCTCGCTCTTGGCTGGAAGCTCACGGGTTGCCACAGCCTCACCATCTATTCTCTTCTCGAGAGGAAGCGAACCGTTTCCGGCGAGACTTCGTCAGGCCGAACTGGTTCGGGGCTCACATCATCGAGGACGGGCAGAGCGCGATCGCGGTGAGCGTCAAGAAGTGCCGAGTGGCAACGCGCGTCCCAGGCTGGTCGTGGACCTACCCCGGGTACAAGGCGGACCTCACCCCGTACGGGGTCATCTGCCACGAGTACGGCCACCATGTGGACCACGTCCTCGGCGGGTCGAGGGGCGTCTCCAAGAGGAAGGCTTGGAAGGACGTCATCGACAACGAGGAGGAGATCTCGAGCTACGAGCCGAACTGCATGGAGGCGTTCGCCGAGGCGTTCAGGCTGTTCCTGACCAACCCAGGCATGCTCAAGGAGGGCAGGCCAGAGCGGTGGGAGTACTTCACCGAGCACCTGAAGCTGATCCCTCCGCACTCGTTCTCGTGGCGCACGGTCCTGAAGCACGCTCACCCGCGCATCATCTCCGCTGCCGAGCGCTGGATCGCCGACCGTTAAACTGGTTCGCTTCTCTTC
>FKKE01022208.1_pt1 | contig 14762 bp, 13 predicted proteins | sample 1106331 | NCBI WGS metagenome assembly FKKE01 (sample SAMEA3931202, study PRJEB13176) | freshwater metagenome | biome: Drinking water system; feature: drinking water; material: freshwater | place: China | collected 2013-02-06 | reverse complement strand
TCACCTCGATTAACGTTTTTCAAACTTTCCTTGTCACCGCCGATTTTTCTACCCAAATCACTGCCCCCAAAAAGATTCTCTTCAAAAAATTCGCCAATACTCATCATAGGGGTGTCTTCATACATCGCAAGCTCCTCATATATGACGCCTCTTTCCCTATCAATTTCTTTTTGTTCCAAAATTGGACTAAGAGTGATGTCAGAAAGTACATCAAGAGCAGTCTCCAAGTTAGCGCTTTGAGTTTTAATCCAGAAATTAGTCCACTCCTTACTGGTACCTGCATTGTTTTCTGCACCCATACCGTCAACAATTTCGGAAATTTCTTTAGCAGTTTTGTACTTTTTGCCACCTTTAAAAGCCATATGCTCCAAAAAATGTGCGAGGCCGGAAATTCTGTCGTTCTCCTGCCTTGAACCAGCTTTTATCCAAACAGTTGCGGTTAACGATTCACTCCCCTGCATGGGAACAGTTAACACCCTAAGTTTGTTTTCTAGGATTTTTAGCGAGTAATTCATATTGTCTAATTTGCTAATTGTACTTTAGTTGAACTATATTTTAAATATGGTGATAAACGAACTTTTTAGAAAATTTGCCGGTGTTGTTTCACGAATGGTCGGTTCAGCTTGGTCTTTTGTCGGTGCACTTATTATTATTAGCCTTTGGCTTATTACTGGACCAATATTTGGCTATTCAACTACCTGGCAATTAGTCATTAACACGTTTACCACTATAACCACTTTTCTTATTGTTTTTCTCATTCAAAACACCCAAAACAGAGATTCAAAAGCAATACACTTAAAGCTTGACGAGCTAATAAGGTCAATAAAAAACGCTAAAAATCTCTACGTTGATATCGAGCATGTATCAGATGAGGAACTCGAAGAGCTTCATGGCCACTTTCAAGACCTACATAACAAATATAAAAATGAAATTGAAAAAAGAAAACAAGGCCAAAGTAAAAACTAAACCTAGAAAGACTTACAGGGAAAATGTCTGACAAAAACCCCTACCCCAAGCATTCGCTTTACGACCATGTTGTGCCTTTTGATTTAGTCTTTGGCAAAAATGAAACTGTCGGCAAAACACTAAAGTTAATACAACAAGAGAAAGAAAGCTGGCCAAACTCAGAAAACCTGTATGTTGTCGACGACGAGCGAAAACTTATTGGAGTTATTGACTTTAAATTACTTCTCGCCTCTTCCCCGAACATAAAGCTGTCAGAAATAATGAATAAAAAATTCGATATTTTAACCAGCCATTCGCACCAAAGTACGGCAATTGATATAGCTGTCAAACGAGGTGTTGTATCGATACCTATTGTTGATAAAGAACTTCATTTTCTAGGCATCATTGATGCCGGTGCTATCTTTAAAATCATGCACGAGGAGCATGTCGAAAAACTCATGAACTTTTCCGGTATTTTAAATCACGAGTCATTGATTGAAGGTTATAAAACGAGAATCAAAGATGTAGCAAAGTCCCGACTTCCTTGGCTCATTTTCGGCCTTGTTGGTGGAGGAGTCTCCACATTTATTGTGCAGGTTTACGCCAAAACTTTACAAACCGAAATCGCTCTGGCTTTTTTTATTCCAGTAATTGTTTACATGAATGATGCCGTTGGCACCCAAGCCCAAACAGTATTTGTAAGAAACAGTACTATTGAAAAAGTAAAGCTGGTTAAAAGTCTGATCTTCGAAACAAAGGTTACTCTACTTATCGGGGCTACACTTTCAACTATTATGTACGCCTTTGCTGCCATCTGGCTCGGAAGCAAACTGGCACTTGTTGTTTCCCTTTCAATGTTTTTGGGTATACTAAGCTCAGCACTTATCGGTACTGTAATTCCGTGGTGTCTGGAAAAACTCGGTAAAGACCCAGCAATTGGTTCGGGACCCTTCACAACAATAATTCAAGATCTACTCTCAATTGTGATTTACTTCGGTATAGCAAACCTAATTATTTGAAGCCACTAATTAATTGGGTTCGGGGTGTAGGATATAAGGTTTCAAAAGTTTGAGTGTTTTTGGGGCTCGCAAGCTGCGAGCTAAACTCTTGTTGGGCTAAATACCCAACCACCTTTGATGTACCCTTCCGACACCCCGAACGTTCCGAAGGGATGAGTTTCCTCATCCCTTTCGAAACTTGTTGTCAAACCACTCAATCAGCCAGGGTGGATATATTGGTAGTGACAATAAAATAATAATAAATATAATCACCGCCAAACCTGCAATGAGATGTCCAACCCACATTGGGAGGGTAATCATCCACTGCTTCCTTGGTTGAGATGGATTGACTTGAGTTGATACTTGTCCTGTCGGCGTAACTGTAGGCACTAAAGTTTGTGTCGCTGTTGCCTGAGGTGTTGCAGTAACGACATATTCTGTCGCAACCACAACATATTGTGGTGTTGCAGTATAGGCGGCAACCATGCTTGCCTGCTGCCCACCGTTAGCCACAAGTGCAACAACGCAAAAAAACAGTACAAATACCAACCACTGCGGTCTTTTGTTCATGGCAACCTCCTCCGGTTTTTAGTCCGGAAATTTCAAAAGACCTAATTATTTTTTAAAGGAACCCTTACTAAGCGAAGTATACACCCATAGTCTATGTTTGGTTACTTGACTAGCTACAGCCAAACTTTCTTACTTTTTCCTGAAGATGAAAAACTTTGCCAACTCATTACAAACAAGGTAGACAAAAACTATCAAAAATACTCCCGCCAAACCAATAAAGCTTGGCCTTATAAATCCAAAAAGCTTAGCACCAAGACTGGTAAACGGCAAAATAAGAGTAGCCGCGATGGTGGCAATAGTTAAAAATATAAGTGGTTTGGAAGGCAGTTTTGCTTTCCATATAGGCAGGGTTGTGCGAATTGTAAAAAGGAAAAGCAGTTCCGAGAGAATACTTTCGACAAACCAATAAGTCTGCAGACTCGCTTCTCCCCGGCTTACAAATGAGCTAAAAACAACAAAGTCAAAAGCAGTTGAAATAAAACCAAAAGATAGAGCTTGGGTGGCAAAACCTCCAAGATCGTAGCGTTTGGGAGTTTTAACCACCTCATCATCCACTGTATCGGTTGCTACCATAATCATTGGAAAGTCCGAAAGTAAGTTAACAAGAAGAATTTGAAGCGGCAGCATGGGTAAAAAATCGATAAAGGGAGCAATAATGGCAACTGCAAAAAAGTTGCCGAAGTTACTGGCCATAGTTGCCGTAATGTACTTAGTCGTATTGGCAAATACGCGCCTACCCTCACCTATGCCATCTATAATAACCTCCAAGTCCTTTTTAAGAAGTACTATGTCAGAAGCCTCCTTGGCAACATCTGATGCACTCTCAACAACAACAGCGACATTGGCAGCTTTTAGAGCTGGAGCATCATTAATACCCTCACCCAAAAAGCCCGTATAATACTTTTCTTTAAGAAGACTAATTATTTGATGCTTTTGCTCGGGGGTGATTCTAGCAAAAACAGCAAACTTAGATACTGCTTCGTGTTTTTCCTCAATGCTCAAGTGCTCAAAATCACTACCTGTTAGTACTTCTTTGGGATTTTTTGTAAGCTTGATTTGAGTTGCCACCTGACCGGCAACTTCCGGACTGTCCCCAGTTATGATCTTAACGGCAACACCCATTTCTTTTGCTTTTTTAATTGCCGAAAAAGCACTCGGTTTAATAGGGTCTGTAAAAGCGATAAGTCCCAAAAACTGCATATCAGTCTCAAAACTGGCTAAATTCTTAGGCAGCTTTCCTGGCACATATTTAATAGCAACTGCCAAGGAGCGCTTGCCCTCTAAACCTTTTTTAGTAAGCCATTTGGTGATTTGCTTACGAGACTTAACACTCTTCACACATGTAAGAACCACCTCAGCCGATCCGCGCGTAACCAAGACCTTCCTATCCTTAATACTTAGTAGTGTTGTTACTCGCCTTCTTTCTGGATCAAATGGCACTTCTGAGAGTTTTTTAAAATCCAAAATCGCACTTTTTTGCTCGCTCGTTAGAGCATCACGCAGTGCAATATCAAAAGCGTTATTGCCTGCATTTCTGGTATTGTCGGTGAAATAGGAGCCCAGGTTGGCAAAAAGCAGAGTTTCCCCTTTGTCACTAGCGTAAACATCCTCAACTTTTAAAACATTCTGTGTTAGTGTCCCTGTTTTATCAGAAGCTAAAACCTGCAGGCTCCCCAAATCCTCAACACTTGTTAAGCGTTTAACTACAACTGATTTTTTGGTCAAATTATAAGCACCAATAGATAGTGAGAAGGTAGTAACAACTGGTAGGGCTTCTGGAATAACCGATACTGCAAGTGCAATCGAAAAAAGCACCAAGTCGGTGATACTTGGGCTTTCCTTAACAGCAACACTTGTAACAACTATAAAAATTAAAGTTGCCGCAACCACCCACAAGGTAAACTTACTAAACTTACTTATTTCTTTTTCGAAACTACTCACCTTAACAGTTTCACCTGCCAACTTTGCTATCTTTGCGTAATTAGTTGCCGCTCCTGTAGCAAAAACAACACCCTTAGCCTTACCGGAAACAACGGTGGTGCCAGAAAAGCCAATGTTGTCGGCTTTATAAATATCACTAGCCGGTTTAACTAAACTCTTGGAAGACTTGTGTACCGGTACCGACTCGCCAGTGAGCACTGTTTCATTGACCACAAGATTATAGTCTTCGACAAAACGGATATCAGCTGGAATAATATCGCCCGGCTCCAAAACCACTAAGTCCCCAGGAACCAGAAGAGCTACGTCAATATCAACTTCACTACCATCTCTCAAAACCCTAATCTTTTTTGCTAAATACTTTTTCAAAAGCTTAACTGTCTGCTCGGAGCGGTATTCTTGATAAAAACCGAGGGAGGAATTTATAAACACAAAAAGTGCAATCATAAAAGCATCCACTTTTTCACCTAAGACAAACGAGAGAATACAAGCTGCCAACAGTAAATAAACGAATGGGCTTTTGAACTGCCGTTTAAATATGTCCCAGGCAGTTACTTCATGCGCTGTAATCTTATTTTCCCCAAACTCACTAAGGCGCTTTTGGATAGTAGTATTACTAAGACCAACACTTGAGGTGGCTAGGCTCTTAAAAACAGCCGATGTTTTTAAACTTGTATAGTGGGTAAAGGGCTTTTTAGTTTCCATTAAAATAATTATATAGTCTAGAAAAACAATAAATAACAGCTATGTAAACTTTTCCCGAGTATTAGCTATAAAATGCATTTTGACGGAGCATCTGGCTAGTGTTATATTAAAATTACACACTTCAAAGCCGTGAACAAAACTAAACATGGTGGTAGTAAAGCTTTCCTCCTAAGAGTTCTTGGACTATCAGCACTTATGGTTGGTTTGGGGGCTGCCTCCTATGCAATTCAATACCGTACTAGTTTTTTTAATAAAGCTAGTTTTAATTGTAGCTCGATTGTTGTTAGAAACATCCCGTACGACTGGAATAGATGTGAGTCTCAGTTGGGTTGCAGGATTGATACTAGGTACTGTGAGTGGCTAAGTTCGAGCACATGTCTACAACATAATGGCTGTTCACAAGTCCCGGCACCTACGGATGAGCTTAGCTGTAAGTTTCTGACTGAAACAGATTGTGCCAACGAAGGCTGTAAAGCAAATTATGCCTGCGAGCCCATTGCCCCCAGACATCGTGCCGAGTGTTTAGGTTTGCAAGGGCAAGACTGTCGTTCCAGACGTAACAAATGTAGATGGGAGTACACTGGCTGTCAAGCCAATCCCAGCAATATGGAATGTCAGGGGAATTATTACCTCTGTGTATCAAATCCTGTTGTTTGCCAACCGGGTGCAACAGAGTGTACATCGGGAACCCAAATGAAAACATGCAGGCAAAACGGCGGCAACTGGATAATTTCAAACTGTCCCTCAGGTAAAACCTGCCAACCAGCAAGCGCATACAGCCCGGCAGGCTGTAGATAACACCAAAAAGCCCCTTTTCAAACTACATCCTCATTGGTGCTTTTATGCCAAGTATATAAAGGCCGTTTTTAATTACTTGACCGACTGCAAAAGTTAAGGCAAGTCTAAAATTAACAACTTCTTCTGAATCATTGGTTAATATCGAATGCTTATTGTAAAACGAATTGAACTTTTGAGATAAGTCGTAAAGGTAGGTACAGATAACACTTGGTGCAAAGCTTTCAGAAGCAGTTTGAACAATCTCAGGGAAGTGCAAAAGTGAGCGAAGAACGACCTCCTCCTCTTCCTCTAAACTTAGGTCATTGATGAGAGTTTTTGAGTAAACAGGCTGACTTTTAGCTTTACCCAAGACACTTTGAGTTCTGGCATATGTATATTGCAAGTAAGGCCCAGAATTGCCTTCAAAGGAGAGTGAGGAGTCAAAATCAAAAGCGATATTTTTACCTATGCCCTGCTTTAAGAACGCGTATTTTACTGCCCCCTGGGCAATAATTTCGGCAATTTCATTCTTTTGTTCTTTTGATGCATCTTTTAAGGAACTGCTTTTTTGCACAATAGCCAAAACACGCTTTTTAGCTTCTTCAAGTACCCATTCGCCTTTTATAATCTTGCCCGTTCTGCTACTCATCTTGCCTTCGGGAAGTCGCACCATACCATGACCAATATGTTTGGTTGCCCTACTTAGCTCCGGCCGGTACATCTCCAGAGCCTTAAGAACAACCATAAAGTACTCATTAATCTCATTGCCGGTAATGATTATCGATTGGTCATAGGGGTAATCTTTGTATTTGGCAACAGCATTACCAAAATCTTTTGTTTCATAGGTCGGCAAGTTCATGGCATTAATAAACACGCGGTTATGAAGACCATGCCTTTCTCCGGGAAAAATAATCGCTCCCTTTTCTCCTTTTTCAAAAATACCTTTTTTGAGGCCATCCAGAACCATACCATAACCATACTCACCGGTTCTACTTTCCGGGTAATAGCCGTTAAAACCCATGCCCAACCTTTTATACATTACTTCAAAATACTCCATACTCCAGCTCCTACCAGTTTTATAGATGTCACGTATCTGGCTATAGGTAAATTTACTGTCCTTAATATATTGGTCATAGTCCACCTGCGGCTTTTCCCCAAATTCAGGAAGTACCACCTCTTGTGCGGCTTTAAATATAAGAAAGTTTAGGGCTTTCATGTCTTCTTTTGGCCCTTCACCATCCTCTTCGTAGACGGTTGCACCTTTGGCGTATGCCTGACCGAGATATTCAATACGCTCAAAAAGGCTCTTTTTAGCAAGCATTGCCATCGAAAGACCATCGCTTTTAAACTTTTCCATTAAACCCCAAACGGCTTTGGCAACATGCATACCAACATCGCCAAAGTAGTCGGCTCGCCAAATACTGGCCCCACTAACCTCCAAAAGTCTACTTATGGATTCACCCACAGTGTTACTGTACAAGTGGCCAACGTGGAATTCCTTAAAAGGATTGGGGTCTGTAAACTCAACAACTATCTTGCGGTTTTTAAGTGAAATATTTCTACCGAATGTATCTTTCTGTCTCAAAACACTAAGTAGTGTATCGAGGTTTGTTTGTTTTGATAGAAAAAAGTTAATAAAACCGTCGTTTGCAATTTCGACTCGCTCAACAATATCCAAAGCAAACTCTTGCTTTATTAACTCTGCAGCTTTTTTTACGTCAACACCTTTCTTTTTTGAATATTGCCACGCTACATTACTGGTATAATCCCCAAAAGAATCCAACCGTGGTCTATCAACCTTAACCAAATCTAGACCAGTAACTTCTAGCAGTTTACTACCTATTTTCCCTATATAATTCATATTCAACCAGCTCTAACTCCATTTGGAACTTGCCTCTCAGGAACTGCCAAAACAGGTGTAATGCCATCACTATAACCAATATCAAATAGCATGCCCTCGGATATCTCCCCCATCATCTCTTTAGGCTCTAAGTTAACAACAAACAAGGCCTGCTTACCCTCAATTTCTTTAGGATTTGCTCGCTCTTTTTTGAGACCTACAATTATTTGTCGTTTAAACTCCCCAAAGTCGACAGTCAACTTAACCAAGTTATCAGACTTTTCAATATCATTTACTTCCACTATCCTACCAACTCGCATATCTAACTTTTCCAAATCTTCGTAGGCAATTACAGGTTTAATATCTCCATTAGTCATAATTAAACAAAACTAACTCAAGTATAGTATTTCTTTGAGGAGCTTAACAGTTTTAGCTATATCCGAAAGCTTTATGGTCTCTCTATGAGAATGCGGATACTTTCCGCCCCTCGCTACAGAAATCACAGGGTAACCCAGGCCCGAAAAGGCGTTTGCATCACTTGTGGAAAAGTTTATATTGAACTTAGCAGCAAGTGATGAGCGCTTGGCAGCAAGCGAACAAATTTGAGCAAGTTTACCCCCACTCTCTCCCATAAATGGAGCAATATAACTAGACCTATCAATCACAAGTTTAATTTTTGCACCAGAACTCCTAGCTATTTTCTTACAAATCAGGCTTAATTTTGAGACCAGGCTTTCCATAACGGTCTTAGAAAAAGCTCTTAGTTCACCAGCCAATTCAACATGGTCACAAACTGCGTTAGTATTTGCTCCACCACCTATTTTGCCAATATTAAGTGTCCAGCCTTCTTTAATGTTTCTACCCATACGAATTGACGTTACAAGCTTAGAGGCAACTAAAATGGCATTTACACCTTTATCGTAATCTTTTGCAGCATGCGCAGACTTACCATTAACAATAATCTTGAAATTGATATAACCCAAAGACTTATGTATAAAATTCCCGGGAGACAAACCTTCATCTACATTAAAAATATATTTGATTTTCCCTGTTGGTGTAAAAAATGAGGAACCCATCCTACCTTGCTCTTCGCGTGTAGGAAAAAACAAAAGTAAGTTATTTTGCAGCTTTGTTATATCAATCTCTTCAACTACCTTAAGAATCGCAACAATGCCGGCCCTATTGTCTGCACCCAGTATTGTATCTCCCATTGAACTCACATTGCCCTTTTTAATCACTGGCTTAATCACATCACCTTTTTTAGCAACAGTGTCCATATGAGCAGACAATACCACAGTCGATAGTTTGCTATTTACCTTCAAAAGGGCATACAAATTCCCAGTGTTACTATCATTGTTTAACCCGGCAGCATCACGCCAAGTTGTCAGACCTTTACTTTTTAAATAACGCTTCAACCACAAAGCAGTTTGAGCTTCACAACCACTTGGGGAAGTAATACTACAAAGGTCAGTAAATAGTTTGGCTATATCCACCATGGCATTAAAATGTTTTGATGGCCGGGTCCATAACGTAAATTTTACAACCACACTCCTCTCCCGTCTTTTTAAAACAAGCGGCTGGACAAATTGAAAATAACTCATCAGGTGCCTCATTTAAGGGAAACTCCCAAAAACCAAGCTTTTGCAAAATACCCCTACTTTTACTTGCGGATTCAGTAAAACCGATGATTTTTGCTCCTGGAAACTTTTCTGTAGCCATATTTATCATCCATATCTTCATTTTGGTATTTAAACCCACACCTCTTGCATCTGGGTCAACAAAGGCCGACCTAAGTTCAACCAAGTTGGCAGCTTGCCAATATGCCATACCCTGGTGACCAATAACCTTGCCAAACGCATTTTTAGCAACAATAGATTGGTCGTTTTGAATCCAGCCACAAATTTCCTCAAACGAAACATCAATCAGCGCATCTGGTGCGCTTTTGATAAGCGATAGTATTTTACCGGCATCTTCTAAAGTTGCCGGTTTTATGTCTATTCCATTTACACCTACAAGTTCTCCAGCCATGTATTTTCGTATTTAAACTTTTGCAAATAAAAACCCCCTTAATTTACCAACCCAAAAAATAAGGATTAATAAATTAAAGGGGTCTCACAAAAAAAAGACGGTACCACCCTTTTTTTCGTTATTCTTTCCAACAAAAAACCGAGACGCGCTCGGTTAACCAAAAAGAATAACTCTTCATTATTCAAGTGCTTGGTTTTCCAGTGACACTCTAGTACTGTTACGGGTACACCCGTTACCGATTTTGCGGTACTGCTAGTGGATCGCGACTCCACTTGAAACGCATTTATAAATTGTTAATGAGTATAGTAGCACACCTGGCAATTTTTTCCAAAAACTAACTTTTGTTGCGCAAGGCCATACACCTACCGATAAGGCTGGGGTTATGCATCAAAACGGAGTCAACACCCATCATGGCATCTTTGTCATATTCTTTAACATTGGTAGCAACCCAAACTTGCACTTCACACCCTAGCTTGTGAATTTCGTCAACAAGTCTACCAAATACCTCATCACCCCATGTATTCATTGCCACCTGCATTAAAGAGACAGTCTTTGCATCAATTTTTTGAGCATAGTCCCTTATATAATCCAAAAAATAATCTATCATCAATGGGTTTTTCATTAAACCATTGGCCAGTAAAAAGTTAGTAGCTTCAACAGTATTTAATTCAAGCCCAATTTTGGGTTCCTCACGACGGATTAGGCTCGTAATTGTTGCGTCGCCACAAGTCACAACCACGTCATCATTGGATATACCCGAACTTTGAATTAGCCCAACTAAGCTTCTAGCATTAACAAGTTTAGGGTCTTTGACCTTAACGTCAATTTTAACGGGGATACCCGCCTCTTTAATAATCGCCAGCACCTCCCCAAGTCCCATAAAAGCCGATCCAGTTGGACGACCATCTTTATCTTTTAACTGAATATTTTGAAGTTCGGAAAGCGTAAAGTCGGTGGAGCTGCCATCATGCATTGATATTTTGCCAATATCAATAAAATGTGAGGCTATCCAATTGCCGTCACTTGTGGGAACAATATCAACCTCCAAAACATCGACACTACTTTTCACTGCCTTAATAATTGCCTCTCTTGAATTCTCAGCCCAAACAATAGCCATATCAAGCGAGGTTAAACCTCCATGAGCAATTATTTTTGGGTAGTTAATTTTTCTTGGAACTTCATAGCCAACAAAACGACCCTCAGCCATGTGCTGACCAATTTTGGGTGCTCTGCCCTCAATACTAAAATCGGCAAAAACTGAACCGAAAAGTTCTGCGATTTCCCTCTGAACCCCAGCATTATTTCCATAAACTTCCCAAAGAACATTCATTGCCATGGCTTTCGTTCTTTGACTTTTTGTCTCAAAGTAAACTCGTCTGGCAAAACCTTTCTGGTCCTTAACTAGCTGAAAGCTGGTGTGCTGCGGCAGGAGTTTGTGATAGCGCTCTTCAAACTTAAATGGCTCATGAATTTCCCCTTCCGAGGGGTCAACAAATAACATTTCACCACTCGAGAGTTTAACTGCTGCGATATTTCCAAAGTGTGTATCGTTGTCCGCATACTGAATTGGCAACATTTCGGCATCTATACCGATAAGGTTAAGGCCGGTTTTAAAGACTAAACTGGCGTATGTAGCTTTACCGCCGCTGGAAATCTCCAACAAATTATCCCTCAAAGCCCTATAAAGCCTGGAAATAGCACGAACTTGTAGAGCCACTCTTTCTGACATTTCGTTTGACTGCATTGAAATTACTTCATTTCGTAAAGTAGTGAGAATACCGGTTTTGGAATTAAGACGCAGAAAATAAGCCAGAACTTCGTCAACTACCCCATCAAAAATTGGTGAAACGCTCTCGTATTCAACATCAAAGTTGTCATGAACTAAGCCCCTTGCCATGTCGCTTAAAAGTTGTGAGGCCTTTGAGTGTCTAAAGGCCTTTGTACCCCTTTTTCTTGTTTTATCAATAACCCCGGAGGAACTAATAAAGCCTTCGCCGGCCATATCTTCAATTGCGGGTAGAACCATGGTAGTTCCACCCCGACGTATTACTAAATCAATTTCCTCCGCTACACCAGGAGAAATATCCTTAGTGGTCTTTACATAGGTAATGCCATGCAGTTTTTCAAGAATAGGCAAAATATTTTCACTATCAAAGCTTGCAATGTGGTTTATGCTGTCAAAAACCGACAAAACCTCTACCCTATCGACAAGCGGGTTAATAGGCCTGTCTTTGGCTTTATTCTTCGGTTGTTTTGAAGCCGAATAATCGCTGTTTGTCAAAACAATTAAAATATCTCCCCTCTCCCTTGCTTCGGCAAAAAACTTTGCGTGACCCGCGTGCAAAACGTCAAAAACCCCGGCAACAATGACTACATTTTTACCTTGGCTTTGATACTGCGCTACTAAATCCTCAAGTGTTGCCAAATCAACATAGTTGGCATTATTAATATCAATATCAGTGGATTTCTCCAAAAAAGGTGACACAGGCCTTGTCAACCGGTATCTGGTAAGACTATTGTGCTTTCTCTCACTTATGCGGTGAACATTGGAACGAAAACGAAGCATAGAGTTTTCGTTAAGGTTTTCCCCAGTAACTATAACATCGTCAACTCCCTCAATATGCGACAACAGTACCGCTCTATCCTCGTGGCCTTTTAAAAAAGTGCTGTCAACGGCCACTACAAGTGGCAAGTTTTGACTCTCAAGGGACTTGATTTTAGATGTAATACTGCGGTCTAAAATTGGTAGCCGGGAAGCCAAAACTAAATTAATACTGCCCTCCTCGGCCTTTTTTACCACTTCCCCAATATCGGTGGGTAATGTGTTAGCGCCAAAAGACTCGATAGTGCCAGAAATAGAAACGCCGCCTTCTTTAGTCATAAGAAGTAATAATTAAAATAAACTTTGAAAGTATATTCTATAATCTGAGTAATTTCAATATAAAGTAACACTGTGCCGCAACTTATAGTATAATACATGTTTCACCATGAGAAGCGAGGCACCACTACGAAATTGTTATACCTGTGCTTTCTGGAAAGCAGACGCCCAAACGGAAGCCCAGAGAGAGATGGAGTTTGCCGAAGGTAAGGTTGCAAGTCCTCCGACTCCTGAGGGCTTTTGCATGGCCGCAAAAAAAATCGATGCCTTAGTTCTTCATAACGGCGATTTAAACCGCTTCCCCCCTCACCACACCAAGCCACAAAGCGCCTGTAACGTAATTAGGTTTTGGGGTATGGGACAACTTGCTCACACACCACATAAAGCACTAGTTGAATACTTTGCAAATAACTCTGAAGTTAAATAATCGAAGATAACTAAAATTGTTTTTGAATAGTGGTTGTGTCGAATGAAAGGCTTTTTGTTTTTTGATGTTTTAAAGTGTTTTGAGATGGCCGCAGTGGCCACCAGACTTTAAAGTATCGATAAGCCTCGACACAACCGCTTTTTAACTTGCTCATTTGCAAACCCCTGGGCTGAAAGGAACGAAGGCTTGGAATCCTACCGTTCCTTTCAAAAGGTCAAAAACCATTGGCGAGACCACGTAAGATTTGGTCGAAAAACCCTACTTTTTGGAGTCCATATAGAAACGGAAACCAACTCGCCGCAACATGGAACCCCCAAAACAGGTTCATCAACACGAAGAGAAAACCGTACTTCGTGTTCCTCCAGGCTAAATAACACCACATGCCTGGGAAATATGACACGACGGCCGACAGGATGGCAATCAAAACAACCCATCCGTCGAATTCGAAAGTGGTCGTAATCAACCACCCGAAAACGAAAACACCAACCGCCGCTGGCAGTCCACGCAGAAATATAGTGACGATTTTTCCCCTGGAAATAAGACCCCAAAAGTACTCTGCGACAATAAACTGCCAAAAACCTGACTTTCTTGCTCCATCCTCAACCATTGCTACCTCCAAATACCAAATTGTCTCTGACCCAGTGTCAGTGACTTCTGTCTGAAAATAAACAATTACTTCCACACCGAAGCCACTGATACCCATCTAAAGTTCAATAAGCAAGTTGTTAATGTGCTAGTAAAAAGAATAAACAGATCAAGCAAAAAGCAGAAAATGCACACTCTTTTATAGCTATAATAATATCATAGAAGTCCTATAGTGTCAAGTTTATTGAATATTATTATTGAGGTCCGACCTAAGAAGTTGTTATTTGAATTTTGATTTGAGAATTTGGGTTGTACTGATTGAAAGGTGTTTTATTTGTTGTTTGTGATAAAGATGTTTTGATAGCCGCTGTGGCTATCAGACCTTTAGCACTGAGACACCTCAGCACAACCGCAAATTTTGCCTTACTCATACCTATTCGGTATGAAGAAGGGTAAGAGAAATCTCTCACCCTTCTCATAATTCCGACTGTTAATTTAATTGCAATTCCATTTACCTGCCTCCATCACATCAGGTGAGCAAACCAAATTGTTGACTTCGATCTTGTCAACATGGTAGTCACCTAGCGCGATGGCGTGCTGGGTATTTGGCGCAACCGGGATTGTCACTGTGGTTGTCGTTGAGGAAAGAAAAACGTAGCCTGAAATACTGGCATACTGCTCCTCAGACGAAACCCATCTGAAATCCACAACAGTAATCTGATTCTCTGGTCCCCCACCAACTGTCATCTTTACAACGGCACAGCCCTTGTAACCAGCAGGATTGCAGTCTGTATTTCCCTGCTCGCCGCTATACCCCTGCGTATTTTGTGTAATTTGTTGAGCGGTGTCGTTGCCGAAGTATTTGTTCCACAATCGGTTGAGATCATCGCCCCAAAAGAAACTGATTACCAAAACCGCGGCAATACACAAACACATCTTAAAAAACTCTTTAGCCATTTCTACCTCTTCTGCACATCAATTAAGCGTGCAGTTCTCCAATTTGACGGATTGGTCCGTTATGTGGGGTCTATTAACTTGCAATAGCCTTTGGTCCGAACACAAAACTTGTGT
>FKKE01001655.1_pt1 | contig 14775 bp, 1 predicted proteins | sample 1106331 | NCBI WGS metagenome assembly FKKE01 (sample SAMEA3931202, study PRJEB13176) | freshwater metagenome | biome: Drinking water system; feature: drinking water; material: freshwater | place: China | collected 2013-02-06 | reverse complement strand
GCGCGCGGTTCAACGCGGGGACCGACACCTATACGCTCAACGTCCTGTTCCAAGGGAACAACCCGCCCGCGCTGCCATCCGGCACGAGCTATTCGCTTGGCACAACGATCAACGACTCGGTCGTCAATACGGCTCCGGACACGTATCGCTTCACGCTCTCCTCGCCGGCGCAGCTCTATTTCGACGCATTGACGAATAACGGGAATCTGACCTGGAGCCTGACAGGCCCGGCGGGAGCGGTGGTGACGGCCCGGAGTTTCACGGCGTCGGATTCGTTCGGAATCAGCAGCAATAATCCGGTCTTAAATCTCCCGGCAGGCGACTATGCCTTGACGATCACGACCTCGCTCGCCACAGCGCAATCGTACTCCTTCCGGCTGCTGGACCTGGCGGCGGAGGCGCCGACGATTCTGCCATTGACCCCGGGGACGGCGGTGAGCGGGGAGTTGACGGCGCCGAGCGAGACGGACCTGTACCGGTTCGCCGCCACGGCGGGAGATCAGCTGTTCTTCGATGTGGTCACGGTCAGCGACAGCGGCAATAGCTATCTCCGATTGATCGATCCAGTGGGCGGCCAGGTGTTTTCGCGCGGCGGTCTTGGTGATCAAGACGTGCTGTCGCTGCCGTTCACCGGGACCTACACGCTGCTGGTGGAGGGGTGGATTGCGAACAGCGGGACGGACACCTATGCGCTCAATGTCCAGCCGCTGACGGTGGACGTGGCGCCGGTGACGCTGAACAGCACGACGAGCGGGGCGATCAGTCTGGCCGGTCAAGTGGATGCATACACCTTCACGCTGGGGCAGACGACGCAGCTCTACTTCGATGCGCTGACGAACAACGGCAATCTGGCGTGGAGTTTGACAGGGCCGGCGGGAGCGGTCGTAACAGCGCGGACCTTCACGGCGTCGGACTCGTTCGGGATCAGCAGTACCAATCCGGTGCTGATGTTGCCCGCGGGGCCCTACCAGCTCACGATCGATGCCGCCGGTGATCTGGCGGTGTCCTATGCCTTCCGGCTCATTGATCTGGCGTCAGTTTCCGCCCTGACCCCGGGGACGGCGGTGAGCGGGGAGTTGACGGCGCCGAGCGAGACGGACCTGTACCGGTTCACGGCGACGGCGGGGGATCGGATCTTTGTGGACGTGGTGGCCACCAATGACTTCGGCAATAGCTATCTGCGACTGATCGATCCAGCGGGCAACCAGGTCTTCAGAGCGACCGGCCTGGTGGATCAAGATGTGACGACGCTACCGCTGACGGGGACCTACACGCTGCTGGTGGAGGGGTGGATTGCGAACAGCGGCACCGACACCTATGCGCTCAACGTGCATCGAGAGAGCGACGTGACCGCTCCGCTCGTCGTGGGCAGGACGGTGAGCGATGCGATCGACCGGCCGGGCGCGCAGGATCGATACTCCTTCTTGTTGACGGCGCCCGCGCGGCTCTCGTTCGATTCGCTCACCAATAGTTCCAATGTGACCTGGACGCTTGACGGGCCGAGTGGCACGGCGGTCAGCGCCCGGCGCTTTGACGTGTCTGATCATACGAGTGTGGGCAATCCGGTGCTGTCGCTGCCGGCGGGGATCTATACGGTGACAATCGACGCGTCAGGCGATCTGACGCCCGCCTATGCCTTCCGGCTTCTCAATCTGGCCGATGCTCCCGAGCTGACGCTCAAGTTGCCGGTGGTGACGTTTCCGGAAGCCTCGTCGCTCTGGCCGGACACGTTGACCTTTGGCTGGGCGGCGGTGACTCCGCCCGGTGGGCAGGTGCTGCTGGGCTACAACCTCTATGTCGGACGACAGCCGGGGGTCTATGACCCGCCGATCTTCGTGCCGGCGACGACGACCAGCCTGACGCTGACAGACTTGCCGCCGGTCCAGCACTTCTTCACCGTGACGGCGCTGATGGTCCCGCAGAGCGCCCTCGCGCCGCTTTCCGCCGGCGACTCAGTCCTCAGCCCTCAGTCCTCAGTACTGAGCCCCGAGGCCGCCGGTCCGGCCGCGCCCATTGCGCAAGGAGACTTGTACGCGGTGCCGAGGGGCGTGCTGTTCGTGACGGTGCCGTCGACCGGCGTGCTCGCGAATGATCGGGACCCGGATCGCGATCCGCTCACCGCGCAACTCGTCACCGGCCCGAGCCAAGGCACGCTGCTGGCCTTCCGGCCGGACGGCTCATTCATCTACCAGCCGGCCTCGACCTTTGCCGGCAGCGATACCTTTACCTATCGCGCTTCGGATGGCGCACAGACCTCGGCGTTGACCACCGCCCGCATCGTCCTCGCGCAAGAGAGCGGCTATTCCGTAGAAGCGGTGGCCACGCCGTCCGAGAGCCTGTCGAGCTTCGCCGTGGTGGATGAAGGGACCAGCGGAGGGCCGTCCCTGTGGAACGGGGCGTTGGATCCGACCCTCGGGCAGTTGTCCGGGATCGATTCGCCGAATGATCAAACGCCCGCCCAGCGGGGAACCTACCTGTCCTTGACCAACGGGTTGCTCAAGGGCCGGACCGACTATCGGCTGCTGTTCCAGATTCGCTCGGATACCACCGGCGCCTTGGGCGTCATGTTCCGGTACACCGATCCCAACAACTATTACCGCTTCTCAATGGATCAGGGCGAAGCCTACCGCCGATTGATCAAAATGGTCGACGGTGTGCCGGTCGTCTTGCAGGAAGAGATGGGCGCGGCGCTGGGAGGGCTGGCCTATGAGGCGGGGGTGACGTATCAATTGGAAATTATGGTGACCGGGTCGGAGTTAGGGATACGCGTGACGGATCCCCTTGGCCGGACCCTGGTCGACTGGACCGTGACCGATCCCGCCCATACGAGCAGCGGGCTCGCCGTGTATAGCGCGCGCAACCCCGGGAGCTTCTATGATCTTGTCGGACTTGAAGGGTTGGAGACGCCCGACCCGCGCTTGGTCGGCGTGCAAGTCAACGTCACGGGGACCGGGCGCGGCATCGTGAGCGCGTCGGCCGCAGCGCTGGCCTTCCCGGGGTCGCCCGCGACCACGCTGCGTGCGGGCACGGCTGTCACCTTGACGGCGCAGCCCGGCCCTGGCTTTACCTTCGGAGGGTGGAAACGAGGGGACGGCACGCTCCTTAGTCTCAATCCGCAGTTGCCGCTGACCGTAAACGCGCCGACCATCGTCGAAGCCGTCTTCGACGGCACGCCGCTGCCCAGCGTCAATTTCGATATCTTCGGAGACGGCGCCGTCACCGCGGACTCGGAGGGCAAGACGATCCTGCGCTACCTGAGCGGCGCGCCGGACAGCCAACTCGTGGCGACGCCCAGCCCCAGCCCGTCGGCAACGGAGTCGACCGTCACACGGACGGCGGCGGACATCCGGACGTTCCTGTCGGCGGCCCAGAACACGCTGTTGGATGTGGATGGGAATGGGCAGACCAACCCCTTCACCGACGGGCGGCTCTTGTACCGCTTTCTGCAGCAGCGCGAGCAGGGACAAACGGGGCCGGAGGCGGATGCGGCCTTGCTGCAAGGGGCGGTGATCGGACCGAATGCGAAGCGGGGCGTCGCCGGCACGATCAGCGAGCGGGCCGACGAGATCCGGGCTTTCCTGCGCCGCTATCTGCCGCCGCAGACGTCCGCCGCGGCCGAGCTCTCAGCTCCCGGCAATCCAACGCTCAGCGTTCCCGACTCGTCACTCGTCACTGGTCGCTCGTCACCAGCTTCGGAGCCATCAGCTCTCAGCCATCAGCTTTCAGCTCCTGAGGCGTCGCCGGTTTCCGAAGGTTCCTCGTTCAACGCTCAGCCTTCATCCTTCAGCGTTTCCGATCCAGTCCTCAGTCCTGGGGGCCGACTCAGCCCTCAGTCCTCAGCCCTCAGCACTTCGTCCGTCGTTCCCATGGGCTACGCGGCTTCCCTCAGCCTCAACCTGAACCTCAACCTGTCGGCCTCGCCGACCGACGATCAGCCGCTCATGAGCGCAGCCCCCGCCTGGCTCGGCGACTTCGTAGTCTCTTCCGCCGTGCTGGCCGACGATCCCAATCGGGAGCTGGCGGTGGTGCTGACGTAGGACGTGATCAGTGAACCGTCATCCGTGATCAGTCGAGGCGGAACGCTAAGAGCCGGACGCTGAGAGCTGAGGGCTTGGAAGCCAGTGACTCGTGACTGGTGACGAGTGACGAGTCAGAAACGCTGAACGCCGGGCTTTCGGACACGAGCGACGCCTCAGGAGCAGAAGGCTGCGAGCTGAAGGCTCCGGAGCGAGTGACGAGGTTTCGGGAGCGGAGAGCCGAGGGCCGCGAGGGCGGAGTGCCCCGAGGGTCTCTTGTTCTGTGGCCGATTGGCAGGTATTCGCCCCCTTGACATCCCAGTTGGAAGTCGGCATCTCTGCCGTAGAGTGATGGAATTGTGGCCAAGATCACAGGACTTTCGGGAGCGCCGTCGTAGGAAGAAGTAGCAAAGATTCTGGGCTGTCGGAGTCGAGGCGGCGATGGGAATTCTTGAGCAGGTTCGTCGATGGGCGAGCCGGGGCGGCGGGTCCTTCGTGCTCCCTGGCAGTCGGTGGGTTCGTCGCCGCCTCGCGGCGCTTTTGCGCCGCGCCCGAACGACGTTGTCCGTGAGTCGTGAACCGTCATCCGCAAGGCAGTTCTCTTCTTCAGCCGCGTCATGGACCACGGTTTACGGATTACGCATCACGGATCACGGGGCACGCCTCACCCCTGGCGCCTCACGTCTTCTATTTGAATCCCTCGAGCCCCGTCTCCTCCTCAGCGCCGCGCCGGCGGCGTCGCTTGAAGCCCCGCTCATAGAGACGGCTGCAGCGGTCTTGCCGAATGAGATGTCGGCGGTCGATCCAGCGTCGGAACCGACGGGTGTCCTGTCCGTTGAGGACGCCCCCCTCGAACCGCTCGCGACCACCTTCTTTGTCACGAGTGCCGCCGATGCCGGGCCGGGGTCGCTGCGACAGGCGATTCAGGACGCCAATCTCGCCGCCGGCACGGATACGATCTCCTTTTCGATTCTGGGGGGCGGCGCGCACTCGATCGCCGTCCTCTCGGCGCTGGACACCATCACCGACTCCGTCATCCTTGATGCGACAACCCAGCCGGGCTATGCCGGCACGCCGCTGATCGAGCTGAACGGCGCGGGCGCAGGGGCGGGTGTCGACGGGCTGCGCGTGACGGCGAGCAATACGACCATTCGCGGGCTGATTATCAATCGCTTCAGCGGGAACGGCATTCGACTGGAAGGCGGCTCGGGCTCGCTGATCGACAGTAATTACATCGGCACCGATGTCACGGGCACCTTGGCGCAAGGCAATGGGAACGACGGCATCTCGGTGGTCAATGCCTCAAACAATCGGATCGGCGGGTACACATCAGGGTTGGTCAGTCTTTGGTCCGGTGATGGCACCGCGCACGACAGCGTGGGATCGAATCACGGCGCCCTGTTCGAGGGGGCCACGTCGGTCCCGCTCCCAGCTCCCGCACGGTTCGATCTGTCTGGACGATTCGGGCCGGCTTTTCTCTTCGACGGGGCGAATGATTCGATGCAGGTCCCGGATGCGGCCAACCTGAGTCCGCATGTGGGGACGAATGGGGAGATGACGATCAGCGCCTGGGTGAATGTTGCAGCCTTGCCGGCCTCTGGCAGCCGCGTGATCGTGGCCAAGGGGGGATCCAACCAGGCCAACAACGAGTACCTGCTCCAGGTGAACAACGACGGCACTTGGGGGTTCACCGTATTCAACCTGGGTGGGGCGAACCATGCAACGATAAAGGGGGGGCAGGTCACACTCAATGAATGGCATCATGTGGCTGGGGTTCTGAAGAAAGGACAATTTGCCCAACTCTATGTGGATGGACTCTTTGCCGCACAAACGACGGCCTTCTCCGGCACCACAGGAGACGGGCCCTCTCCGCTCTTTTTAGGACGTCGTAGCGATGGTCAGTTTCTCAACGCGGCTCTGGACGAAGTGGCGCTCTGGAACCGTGCAGTGGCGCCCGATGAGATCCAAGCGCTCGCGCGAAAGCCGGTGAACGATCTGGGGCGCGGCAATCGCATCGCATTCAATAGCGGCGATGGAATCGGAATCAGTAATGGCACGGGGAGCAGCACCGGTAATCTTCTGTCCGGCAACAGCCTGTTCTTGAACGGCGAGTTGGGCATCGATCTGAGCGATAACGGCGTCACTGCCAATGATCTTGTTGGTGATGGGGATTCGGGCCCGAATCGTCTCCAGAATTTCCCTGTTGTCACCTCTGCCAACGTGGACGAGGTGTTTCGCACGGTGGTCGTCGCCGGCTCGCTCAATAGCGCGCCCAACACGTCCTATCGCCTGGAGTTCTTTGCCGGCTCCACTGCCGATACCAGCGGGTTTGGTGAGGCCCAAACCTTTGTCGGATCGACGACGGTGACCACGGATGTCGGAGGCAACGCCACCTTTGCGGACGTCGCGTTTCGTGCCTCCGGACCGGTCGGGCAAGCGGTGACCGCGACGGCCACCAACTTGACGACACACGACACCTCCGAGTTGTCCCGCACGCTGGCTGTGCCGCTGCTGGATCTGGACAGCGACAATAGTTCTGGCGCCATCGTGTCCGACTACGCTGCCACGTGGATCGCCGGCCAGGGGCCTGTAGCCATCGCCGATACCGATGCGATCATTCTTGATGCCGACAGCGCCACGTTGCAGTCGCTGACGATCACGCTGACGAATCGGCCGAACGGGACGGCCGAAGTGTTGGATGCCACGGTCGCGGGCACCGGGTTGTCGGAAAACTTCAACCCCACGACGGGCGTCTATACCGTCACGGGCACCGCGTCGCTGGCGGCCTATCAGCAGGTGTTGCGGACCGCCACTTATCACAACACGGCGGTGGCGCCCAACAATGCCCAGCGGGTCATCACGGTGACGGCCAACGATGGCGCCAATACCAGTAGTCCGGTGACCTCGCGAATCGATATCGGTGTGGTGTTGACGGTCACCAGTCCGGCTGATGCAGGAGCTGGGACGTTGCGGCAGGCGATCATCACCGCGAATACCAATGGTCCCGGCGGAGGAGGGGGAGGAAAAGATCACATCCTGTTCAACATTGCGGGAACAGGAGTGAAGACGATAGTCCCCCTCTCGCCGCTGCCAACGATCACCGCACCGGTGATGATCGACGGGACGACGCAAGCGGGCTACGTGCCGGGGAGCCCCGTTATCACCCTTGATGGCGTCAGTGCCGGTGTCAGGGCCAGCGGTCTTCTCATCACGGGTGGAAGCACCATGGTGACCGGATTGACCATCACCCGATTTGGTGGGAACGGACTCGACTTCGCGAGCGGGTCGAACGTGGTCGACAATAGTGTCATTGCCTCAAATGGATTCGGCACCGTTCCGACGACGGTCGGCACGGGTATTCAACTTGGAGGGACCTCGAACAATCTCATCGGCCAGCGGTCACCCGGGCTGGTCAGCTTTTGGTCCGGCGATGGCACGCCGAACGACAGCCTGGGCGTCAACAACGGCAACCTCAACAATGGTGTAACCTTTACCGCGGGACGGTTTGGACAGGCCTTTAGCCTCGACGGGGTGGACGATTTCGTGCAAGTGGCCGACAGCGACTGGCTCAGCCCGCAGGCGGGGCCGACCGGAGAGATCACGGTCAGCGCCTGGATCAATTTGCCTGCCTTGCCGCCGGTGGGAGGACAGGATCGCCGGGTCATTGTGGCGAAGGGAGGCCCCGATAATTACGAGTACGCGCTCTATGCCTACAGCGATGGGTCGGTTGGCTTTGAAGCGTGGGAACCCAATGGCGCTCGGTATGCGTTGGCGCAGGGAGGGGCCATCACGTCCGGCCAGTTGAACCAATGGCATCATGTGGTCGGCACGCTGGTCAAAGGAGAGAAGGCGCGCGTGTATCTGGATGGCGCGCAGGTCGGAGAAGGCTCGCCGATCGCCGGAAGAGATTCGGTGAACGGCGCCTCGCCGCTCTTCATCGGCAAGCGAGGCGATGGGCAAAATCTGAACGCGCGCATCGACGAGGTCGCGCTCTTCAATCGTGCGTTGTCCTCCGAGGAGGTCCAGACCTTTGCGGCGGGGGCTCGTGTCGGCGGCGGCAATCGCATCACGTCCAATGCCGGCGGCGGAGTGGTGGAGTCGGGTGGTGGCGGCAACCGCATTCAGGGAAACCGAATGTCGGGAAACGGCCTACTGGGGATTGATCAAACGGGCCCTGGGGTGACCAACAACGACAGTGGCGACTTTGACGGGTTTCAAAATTTCCCGACCCTGACCTCCGCCCTGGTAACTGGCGGGCAGGTCGCCCTCTCAGGCTCGCTCAATAGCAGCGCGAATGGGAGCTTCCGGATCGAGTTCTTCGCCAACCAATCTGCGGACCTCTCTGGATTCGGTGAAGGTCAGACGCCGATTGGGACTGCGATTGTCACCACCAACGGAAGCGGCAATGTAGCGTTTCAGCAGGTGCTCATGGCTTCCGGGCTCCTTGGCCAGGTCGTGACCGCCACCGCGACGAATCTGGCGACCAGCGACACATCGGAATTTTCCCAGGCGATCCCGGCCATGACCGGGACACCGGTGCTGGACTTGGATGCCGATGATAGTGGCGGGACGGCTGGGTCGAGTTTTACCACGAGTTGGACGCAGGGCCTTGGCCCGGTGCGGATCGCAGACGCAGATGCGACAGTGACCGATCCGGATAACGCCACATTGCAATCGATGACGATTGCCCTCACGAACCGCCCGAACGGGACGGCCGAACTGTTGGATGCCACGGTGGCCGGCACCGGGATTTCAGAAAACTTCAATCCCAACACGGGTGTCTACACCCTCACGGGCACTGCGTCACTCGCGCTGTACCAGCAAGTGTTGCGGACTGCAACCTACAACAATACGGCGGCCACGCCCAATGGCGCGCAGCGCGAGATCACGGTGACGACGACGGATGGGGCGAACGTCAGCGCAACGGCGACGGTGAAAGTGAACATCGGGCGGCTCTTTACGGTCAACAACACCGGGGATCAGCCCGACGCCAATCTCGGAGACGGGGTTGCGCTGACGGCGACCGGTACCACCACGTTGCGTGCGGCGCTTCAGGAAGCCAATACGGGGCCTGGGAAAGATCGGATCGTCTTTAATATCAGCGGCGCCGGCGTGAAGACGTTCACGCCCGCGACGCCGCTGCCGACGATCACCAATCCGCTCATCATCGACGGCTATACGCAGCCGGGCTCGGGCGCCAACACGCTGTCCACCGGCGACAACGCGGTACTTCTTATTGAGCTGAATGGCGCCAACGCCGGCACGGCGGCCAATGGCCTGGTGATCACAGGCGGCAACAGCCTCATTCGTGGCCTCGTCATCAACCGATTCGCCGGCTCGGGCGGCGGCAACGGCATTCTGATCCAGACCGGGGGCGACAACGTCATCGAAGGCAACTTCATCGGGACCAATGCAACAGGGACCGGCGCGTCAGCGAACCAGGACGGGATTGAAGTGCTGAATTCGTCAAATAACGTCATCGGTGGAACCAGCGCCGCCGCGCGGAATGTGATCTCCGGGAATACGCTGATGGGTATCCGGCTCACCGGAGCCTCGGGCTTCAATGAAGTGCTGGGCAATTTCATTGGGACGAATGCGGGGGGGGCTGGCGCGGTCGGCAACGGGGACAACGGCGTGTACCTCCTCGACCCTGCGCATGACACCATCATTGGCGGGACGACCGCCGCCCAGCGCAATGTGATTGCGGGGAATCAAGACGGCATCCAGATCGAGTCCGGAACGGGGGCGACACGACTCAACAACTTCATACAAGGTAACTTGATCGGAACCGATGTGACCGGAACCGTCGATCTGGGCAACGCCCAAAAAGGGATCAGGATTCAAGGAGCTTCCGGGAATGTCGTTGAAGCGGGCAACGTGATTTCCGGGAACAATCAGGACGGCCTGCTGATCTCCGGGGCAGCGGCCACAGCCAATGTCATCCGAGGGAACTTCATCGGCACAAAGGCAGACGGGCTCTCAGCCTTGGGGAACACCAATGCCGGCGTGCTGCTCTCGGTCTCCGGTCCCAACACGGTCCAAGGGATTAGTCTCAACGCGGGAAACCTGATCGGAGGAACCGACACGGGCGATGCCAATACCATCGCCTTCAATGGGGGGCCGGGAGTCTCCATGACCCGCACCGGCATCACGGATCCCATCGATCCCGATCAAGCCGATCCCAGCGGTACGCGCAACGCCGTCGTGGGCAATCGCATCTTCAGTAACGCGGGACTCGGGATCGATCTTGGAGCCGATGGAGTGACCGGCAACGATACCACCACGAGCGGTCCGCATGACAGCGACTTCGGCCCCAACAACCGCCAAAACTTCCCGGTGCTGACCGGCGCCCTGGTCTCCGACTCCACCGTGACGATGATCGGCACGCTGAGTAGCCAATCCAATAAACGGTATCTGCTCGAGTTTTATGCCAGTCCCGATCAGGGCGGCTCGGTAGTCTATGAAGGGCAGCGCTTCTTAGGCCGAGCGTCTGTTCTCACCAATGGCAGCGGCAATGCCTCGTTTTCGGTCACGCTTGAGGCCGCGCTGGCGGTCGGCGAGCGAGTCACGGCGACGGCCGCGGAGGTCGAGAAGAAACCCCTGGTCGATGATGAAGGGTTGTCGATATCGGACAATCGGGGGAACAGCCTGTTCCGGATGGTGGGAAGTTCGACATCCGAGTTTTCTGCGGCGATCCAAGCAACGGCGGGCATCGGTGCATTCCCGCTGACGGTCAGGATTAACGGATCGGGGTTGGGAAGAGTGCAGAGTGCACCCCTGGGCATCGACCTTATTCAAGAGCTGGATGGGGACGGCCTTCGACGAATTGTGGGCGATGCATCTGAGCCCTATCCGTCCGGGACGTTGGTGACCCTGACGGCGACGCCGACCAATGGTTCGCTGTTTGCCGGCTGGAGTGGATTCGGCATCGGCGGCTCGACGGTGACCGATCCCAATCCGACGTTGATGGTCGCGGTGACCGAGGCGCGCACCTATACGGCCACCTTCTTGGCGACCCCTCAGGAAAGCGTCCGACGGCCGCTGCAATTTCTAGAGGCGGTCTCATTCTGGCCGGGGACGGTGACACTGACCTGGCTGAGCGTCACGCAGTCTGGTTTGAGCGGGTATCGAGTCTACTCGGGCCAATCGTCCGGGGTCTACGGCCCATCGATTGGCGTAGGGACCAGTGTGACCTCTGTGACCTTCACGGATCTTCCCTCTGTCTCTCATTTCTTTGCAGTCACACCCGTCATTAGTGGGCAGGAAAGCGGATTTTCCAACGAGGTCTCCGTCACGCCGATCAAAGGGTTGGAGGCCTATCGCGCGGTGGACGAAGGCACAACGGATGGGCCATCTGACTGGTCGGGGCAGCAGAGTCCGGTCGCGGGGCAGTTTTCCCCCATCGGGACGCCCGAGGATTTCACGCCGGTGCAGCGCGGAACCCTATTGTTCTTAACCGATGGCTTTCCACAGAGGCGGACGGACTATGAACTGACGATAACCTTGCGGTCCCAGGCGGATGGGGCGGTGGGGACGACATTTCGCTATGTCGACCCAAACAATTACTACCGGTTTTCGATGGAGCGAGACCCCAATCACAATGGCGGACTCGATGACGGGTACCGTCAGCTTATCAAGATGAAGGACGGAATCGCCACCGTGCTGTGGCAACAAACCACCGCCGGCATCGACTTCGGCGGAGACGGCTTCATTGAAAACCCCAACAAAGCCCTGGATCCCCTAGATGGGGCCTACAGGCCGAACCAGCTCTATCTCCTGACGATCACGACGGAGGGTCCGGTGCTTTCGGTGGGCTTGCGAGAAGACGGGGGATTTATTCTTCTGAATGGCTTCGACACGATGGTGAACGATCCTGATTTCACCGGCAGCGGGTTTGGCTTGTACAGCGAGCGAAACCCCGGCGGATTCTATGATGTCGTGGGCGCCAATTTCGGTCCGCAAGATCCCACGCTGGTAGGGTTATTGGTGAATGCCACCGGCACGGGCCGGGGGACGATTCGGAGCCTGGTGAATGGCCGCAGCGGCAGCCTGGCCTCACCGGGCTCCCCTGCCGCGACGTTCTCTCCCAATACCCTGGTGACGTTGACGGCAACTCCGAATGCAGGCTCTCGCTTCGGTGGCTGGTATCTCAACGGCGAGCTCCAGACGCTCGATGCCAACATAACCGTCGCCACAGCACAATCCACTGCCTATGATGCGCTGTTCACGCCGAATGCCGCGCCTACCGGTCAGAACAAGACGGTTGTGATCAATGAGGACACCTCTTACACTTTCACAAGTCTGGACTTCGGCTTCGCGGATGCGGACGCGGGCGATACGCTGAGCGCCGTACGAATCGATTCGTTGAATCTGGGTGGCGGTACGCTCCGGCTCAACGGTACGAACGTGACGACAGGTCAAGTGATTCTCACGGCGGATATTCCGACGTTGATCTTCAAGCCGGCGCAGGATGCCAATGGCAACGGGATCGCGACATTCACCTTCAGCGTGCGTGATAGCGCCCTGACCTTTGATCCCAGCCCGAACACGATCACCTTCAACGTCGCGCCGGTCAACGACGCGCCGGTGATCACGCGGCCGGCCAGCGTTGCGGCGACCGAGGACGTGGCGTTGGCGTTCACGGGGGCGAACCTGATCAGCGTGGCGGACGTGGATGCGGGGAGCGGCGCCCTGCAGGTGACTCTGGGGGTGACGAACGGCACGTTGACGATGACGACGCTGACAGGCCTGACCTTTACAACGGGGGATGGGACGGCGGACACGAGCATGGTGTTCACGGGGACGCTCACCGCCATCAACAATGCGTTGGCGACGTTGAGCTACCGGGGCGCCCAGGACTTCAACGGCAGCGACAGCGTGGCGATCACGGTGAGCGACCAGGGCAACATGGGGACGGGCGGGCCGTTGAGCGACACGAAGAGCGTCGCGATCACGGTGACGGCGGTGAACGACGCGCCGGTGCTAGGGGCCATTGCTCTGCAGGAGGTGGTCGAAGGGCAGCTGTTGAGTTTTACCGCGACGGCGAGCGACGTAGATACGGCCACATCGACGCTGCGGTTCAGTCTCGACGCGAATGCGCCCGCCGGCGCAAGCATCAACGCTTCCACGGGGGTCTTTACCTGGACGCCGACCGATGCACAAGGACCGGAGACCTATCAGGTCCGCGTGATCGTGTCGGACGGCGCCTTGTCCGCCGACCAGCTCGTGTCCATCACCGTGCGCTCGTCCGTGACGCTCGATATCGATGGCGACGGACGAGCCAATGCGGCGGACGGCACGCTCATCGTCCGCTATCTCGCCGGATTGCCGGATCGCCAATTGGCGGCGGAACTGACGGCCACGGGCACATCGACGCCGTTGGACGGCGCCGCGATGCGGCGACAACTCGACCTCATCATGACCCGCGTCCCGCTCATGTTGGATGCGGACGGGAATCGAGAGGTCAATCCTTTCACGGACGGCCGGCTGATTGCGCGGTTCTTGTCGGATCAAGCGAACGGGCCGTCCCTCGCTGGTTCGGTGGTAGGACCCAATGCGACCCGCACCACCGCAGCGGACATCCGTGATTTTCTCAGTCAGTTCTTGCCAGCCCCGGCGGCGGCACCGAGCAGCATAACTGAAGTGCTGAGTGCCGACTCGTCGCTCGTCACTCGTCACTCGGCACTGGCTTCTGAGTCGTCAGTGATCAGTGAGCAGTTGTCAGTGTCGAATCTCGCACCGACCACGTCGGGCGTGGAACGTGAAACGTCAAACGGCACGGAGCCATCGGCTATGAGCGCTCAGCTCTCCGCTCCCGGCAATCCGACGCTCAGCGTTTCCACCCCAGCTCTCAGCACTTCTTCAGAAACACCCCTTACCCCTCGCCCCTCACCCCTCACGGTTCCCATGGGCTATGCCGCCTCCCTGAGCCTCAACCTCAGCCTGAACCTGTCGGCTTCGCCGACCGACGATCAGCCGCTCATGAGTACGGCGCCCGCCTGGCTGGGTGACTTCGTAGTTTCCTCGGCGGTGCTGACCGAGGACCCGAATCGGGATGTGGAAGTGGCGCTGACGTAGGACGTGATCAGTGAACCGTCATCCGTGATCAGTCGAGGCGGAACGCTAAGAGCCGGACGCTGAGAGCTGAGGGCTCGGAAGCCAGTGACTCGTGACTGGTGACGAGTGACGAGTCAGAAACGCTGAACGCCGGGCTTTCGGACACGAGCGACGCCTCAGGAGCAGAAGGCTGCGAGCTGAAGGCTCCGGAGCGAGTGACGATGTTTCGGGAGCGGAGAGCCGAGGGCCCCGAGGGCGGAGTGCCCCGAGCGTCTCTTGTTCTGTGGCCGATTGACAGGTATTCGCCCCCTTGACATCCCAGTTGGAAGTCGGCATCTCTGCCGTAGAGTGATGGAATTGTGACCAAGATCACAGGACTTTCGGGAGTGCCGTCGTAGGAAGAAGTAGCAAAGATTCTGGGCTGTCGGAGTCGAGGCGGCGATGGGAATTCTTGAGCAGGTTCGTCGATGGGCGAGCCGGGGCGGCGGGTCCTTCGTGCTCCCTGGCAGTCGGTGGGTTCGTCGCCGCCTCGCGGCGCTGCTGCGCCACTCTAAGGAACCGTCGCTCGTATCTCGTCTCTCGTCGCTCGGGGTTAACAAGTCAGCGTTCCCGACTCGTCACTCGTCACCCGTCACTCGTCACTTTCTTCTAGAGACCCTCGAATCCCGGGTCCTGCTGAGTGCCGCGCCTGTCCCAGAAGCCG